>Ga0137371_10000689_pt1 | contig 25535 bp, 22 predicted proteins | sample SagtaG_7_FD_104919 | JGI IMG/M metagenome (GOLD analysis project Ga0137371, IMG submission 104919) | Vadose zone soil microbial communities from Sagehorn Ranch, Mendocino, California, USA - Sage1_R_40_16 metaG | ecosystem: Environmental > Terrestrial > Soil > Vadose zone | place: USA...
AGAATCGTGTACTGATTCTGGTCGATGATCCCGTTTTGCAGGCCATACAACGAGGAAATCGTTCCAAAGGTGAGCCCCGTGGCCATCAGCAGCGTCGTGTAGCTCGCTTCCTTGATCTTCATGTAGTGCAATCGAGCGAGCGGAAAGACGCCGGCGATTTTGGTCACCATCTTCAGGCCGAGGAACACGCTGATCACCACCAGTCCTGACCAGAGCGCGGGCAATGAGACGTAGAGTCCAGCCTTGATAAAATAGAAAGGCGTGAAGATCGCAAAGGCGATGCTGCGCATGCGACGAACGAGCGTTTTGTCTCGAAGAAATACGCCTGCAACGACAAGACCAAGAAGATAGGCTGGCAGAACGGCTTCGCTTTTAGCTGTCGTGGCAAGGCCGCCGAGAAAGAACAGGACAAAGAAGATAAATTTTACTTCGGGTTCGCTTACCTGCGTTGCACCCAAGCGAGTGATGATCGCTTGCGTCCACCGTGGCATGAACCACAGAACGATCAACGTCACGATCACAAATAGCAGCAGCCAGAGATTGTAGTTAGCGAACAAGGTCCCGAGCGCCAGCACGGTTCCGAAATCCGTAATGAAGCAAGCGGCCAAGATCATCTTGCCCATGGCAGTGTCGCCGAATCCGCCCTCGATCATCACCGCGTAAACGACCGCGACGGAGGTGGTGGAAAGCGCGATGCCAGCGATTTGCGCCTGGTGCAGAGGCCAGCCGAAAACGAATTGGGCGAAGAGCCACACGACAGCAAATGGAATGGCAAATGAAAGAACACCGATGAGCACGCTTGCACGCCAATTGGCCTTTAGGGAGACGGGATCGATCTCCGCGCCAGCGAGAAACGTGAGCACGCCACTGCCGAGCAATGCCAGGAAGTTCGTCCATTCCGTCGATTGTAGAACGTGATGGAGATGTCCCGCGCCGGTACCGGCTCTGGCAATGCCGACATGCAACATGCCGCCCTCCAACCCGACAGCGAGATTGCCAGCGACAACGCCAACCAGAATTTCGACCAATGCGACCGAAATTCCGGTCCGGATCGAGATCAGGCTGGCAATGAGCGCGAGGCCCATCCAGACAGCGGCTATAAACCAAATATTTTCGAACATTAAACTCCTTCCGCTTGGAAGGAGTCATTAGCTCACGCGGTTTTCCCAGCTTTGACTCTGGGAAGGCAAACTCCATTGCCTTGGTCGGAGTCTACCCCCCTCTCTTGTCACTTCAACTAGAAGTTATCCTCGGTGCGATTGCGTCGTAGCACGTGCGGCGAACACAATCTACATTTTGAAACGTTCGCCGAGATAAAGCTGACGGCTGATAGGATCGTTGATGAGAAAATCTTTTGTGCCTTCGCTTTCCACACGACCATCGTAAATCAGGTAAGCGCGGTCCACGATGGAGAGCGTCTCACGCACATTGTGATCCGTGATCATGATAGCTAATCCCGATTTGCGCAGGTTCACGATAATCTGTTGCACATCATAGACGGCAATGGGATCCACGCCGCTGAACGGCTCGTCGAGCATCAACAACTTCGGTTGTGTGACCAGCGAACGCGCGATGGTTAAACGTCGTTTCTCGCCGCCGCTCAGGGTAAGCGCGATATTTTTCGCGATCCGTTCAATGCCAAACTGGTGCAGCAGTTGATCGCAGCGATTCCGCCGCTCCGCTTTGCTCATCGGAAGCGTTTCCAAAATCGCGAGGATGTTTTGTTCCACCGTCATCTTGCGAAAGATCGATTCTTCCTGCGGCAAATAACCCATGCCGAGGCGAGCGCGCTTGTACATCGGATAATCCGTGACATCGGTGTCCGAAAAAATCACGCGACCGCTGTTTGGCCTGACCAGACCAACGATCATGTAAAAGCTGGTCGTTTTACCCGCGCCGTTTGGCCCAAGCAGTCCCACGATTTCGCCGGCACGGACATGCATGTTGATCCCGTTCACCACTGCCCGACCGCCGTAAATCTTAACCAGCTCGTCTGTGGTCAGGACAATCTCCGCCTTCGTCGTCACCGGTGAAGGAACCTTGGCTGTCGAAACCGGCGCAGTTTGACCGATCATGGTGTCGGCAGGGCCGGTGCTGCCACGGATTGAGACGGAGCGGGTGACGCCTGGGCTGCGCTTGGTGTCTGGGAGGGACTTGCTTGTCCCTTTTTTTGATCGTTTGGCTGCTGGACAATCTCGGTGCGACTGGGGCCATGCGTCCTTAGCTGACTGTTCTGACTGATAACCATCACCGTATCGGGACTAGTCGCTACGTGCAGGTTCGGCCCCTCCTGGACACGCGGTGTCCCCGCCAATTCGACGTCTCCAGTAGAAGCTGTATAGATAGCTTTATCGGCGCGGCCAACAGCGCGGGTTGGTGGTCCGCCATTTGCGTCGGGGCGGTCGCGAATCAGGCCAACGTTTCCTTCAGCGATGGCTTTCTCCAAGCTTTGGTTTTGTCCCTTTGTAATGAACACGGTCAATTTGTCAGATTGAAGATTGAAACGCGGATCGACCACCTTCACACGGCCGCTAAAGATGCCCATGTTCTTGGTTGAATCAAAAACAGCCTCATCCGAGTAGATTTCCGTCGTCGTTGGTTCATTGGACTGCGCCCCTGCAGTGCTCGATCCAAACAAGTTCGTCCCGGATGACTTGTCTTGCTTTTTCTTGTCTTTGTTTTTCGCTTTCGCTGGTTTCTCTGCCTTTTTGGTTGGCTCGGGCGAACCTGCGAGTGTAGCGGCAGCCTGTCCAAGCGCGCGGGCCCCGATTGCACATGCCATAAACAAGACCAACACTATTAATTTTTTCATTCCGTCGTGTTGGGTTTTGCCGTCAGATGAGATTTGTCAGTAATGACCATCTTTACATTTCCGATCAATCGTCCGGTCTTCGAGTTCGTATCAAACTGCACTGAATCACCAACGATATTGAAATCTGACCGTCGAATCGTTGTGCGCTCCTGCGAGCTTAGAATTCGTGTCTTCAAGTCGAGCACCGACGTGTGCATGTCGATTTGCAGATCAGGCTGACTCTCTGGAGTATAAGTCGTAATTTTAAGATGTTGAAAACCGACGTGCTCCTCATCAATCCGGTGAGCCGTTCCTGCTTCAAATCGTCCTCTTAGGCGACCGTTGGCATCGAAATCTGGCAATACAAGGCCTTTGGCTTCATGCCCAATTGGCAGCGGAATGTTCGTCAAGCTTTGTTCGCCGGGAGACGAACTCGGCGTCGCCGAGGCGAGCGCTCTCTTTTTGCGACCTTTCGACTGACCGGACGCTTGAGGAGCCGCTATTGCAACGCACATCAAGACCGGCGCCAACCAAATCGACAAGACCCGCCGAAGATAGGAGCGGTTCGCCCGAACCGCCCGCTTTCTCGACGCGATACCCTTGTTACCCGGGCGATTGAGATCAATCACCCCTACCTGAGACGGCAGCATGAATAGCCTTTAACACGCGCAGGTGCTTCGGCAAATCCTTTAGGGGAATCTGATTTGGGCCGTCCGATAACGCGCGACCGGGGTGCTCGTGCACCTCCATGAAGATTCCATCGCATCCGGTTGCCATCGCCGCTCTGGCCAGCGTCGGCGCCAGAATACCGTCCCCCGATGTGGAGTCCCCTGCTCCACCCGGCCTCTGCACCGAGTGTGTCGCGTCAAAGATGACGCGATATCCGGCTTCGCGCATCCAATAGAGCGAGCGCATGTCGGCGACGAGGTTGTTATAGCCGAAAGTGGTTCCGCGCTCGGTGAAACAGAATCGTGAGTTACCAAACGCGATCAGTTTCTCGGCAATGTTTCGCACGTCCCACGGAGCGAGGAACTGACCTTTCTTTACGTTGACTGCGCGACCCGTTTCTGCAGCAGCGCGCAACAGATCCGTTTGCCGGCAAAGAAACGCCGGGATTTGTAACATGTCGATTTTTTCGCCGGCGATCTCCGCTTCATTCGGGGCATGAACGTCCGTGGTCACTGGTATTTTTAAGTCGCGCCCGATCGCTGAAAGAATCTTGCTTCCTTCGCGTACGCCAATTCCGCGAAACGAACGCACCGAACTTCGATTTGCCTTGTCGTACGAGGCCTTAAAAATGAAATCAGCATCTTCGGCGGAGCAGATCTCAGCGATCTTCTTCGCCATGCGCCAGACAAACTTCTCCGACTCAATGACGCACGGTCCAAGAATAAAGGCGGGACGTTTGCCGCCAATGGTGACTTTTCCGACCCGCAATGGTTTTGACTTGGCCATTAATCTCTAAGGAAAGCAGGAACGCGGGAATTTTAAAGGCTTCCTTCCTGCTTTCCTGTATTCCTTAGTGATTTGCCTGTTGCAAAATCGACAATGGCCAATGGCGCATACAACCCGAGAAAAAACAGCAGTGCGACTGCGTGCAATTGCAGAAGGTAAAGCGGGCGCGAATCGGAGAGAAAACTCAAAATAGAAAACGCCTCCGGTTTGTGCAGCAGAAATCCATAGTTAACGCCAGTGAGCTCATCGACGATAAGCGTCACCACAAAGTAAAACTCCGACCACAGCCACACGCGCACGATCGACATCGGATAGGGCCGGTATCGCCGGGTCAGCATCAGGAAAACCACACCCACGATGATACCGCAGTGGGAAGTAAAAAAACTGATGAACCGCCAATCTGGAAAGCCGAAGAGCAGATTTGGCGTGAGGACGGCTTGCAACGTGCCGCCGATGCCCCAGAAGTATGCCACCTCGAACCATCGCTGGCTGCCTGTCCACATTGCCACGATCACAACGACCATGCCCCAGTCGCACATTTGCAACGGCAACATTTGTCGCCAGTCCACAACGCCTTGGCTGCGGATAAAAAGCAAATAGACGACGTAGTTCAAAACGAGCACGGCTGAGAGCACACCGATAATCACGTTTTCAAGCCGCTGCGATTTTGTGCGCCGCACAATCGCCGCAAGCACGAACGGCAGCACGACTGTGAGGAAAATGACAGTGAGATGCGGCAAACCGTACGGTTGAAATTGAGGCTCCATGCGTTGTTCTAGCGGCGGTTGTATCAACCGCCGGTTCCGATGGGAAGGCGCTCGCCGCGGCGAGCGTCTCTACAAATCATGCGCAAGCTATGCTATTCAATTCACCGAATCACCCAGAGATTGCACGGAATAACGTCGGTAACCCAAGCGATGTTGCTGGGAAGTGGTTGGCTGCCTTCGCCCTTTTTCTCCAGTGGAACGACAAGCAAATCCGCTTTCACTGATTGAACAAAATCGGAGGCAGCCAAACCAGTGTTTCCACGAATGCATCGCGCTTCCATCGGGATCTCGGTTTCACCAGCTGACAAAACGAATTTCTCCAGCGCCTCTTCTTCCTCATCCTTGGTTTGAGGCTTTTCACCCTTCTCGGGATCCGCACGAATCGACGCGCGGGCCTGATCGAACGTGGTAATGATGCGGATAACATAAAGCCGTTCGCACGATTCGGCCGCGGCAAGCGGCAGCGTTCTTTTCAAAGCCTGCAAGCCCTGCCTGGAATAGTCGGCAACGAAAACGATCCGGCGCAGCGGTTTGGGTTTCACAGCAGGCCTCGTGAAGAGCACAACCGAGCAGGGCGCTTCTCGCACAAGGCGGCGCGCGACATTACCCAGAAATGGATGCAACACCACCTCCTTTTCCAGCGCGCCAGCGACGATCATGTCGATCTTCTCACGAGTGAGCGTGCGCAGAATAGCTTCGGCCGGGTCTCCCGGTTGATAGTGAATCATTGAATCGGCGGGAAGGTGCAGTTCCGTGAGCGCATCGCTAAACTTCTTTGCCGTTTCTTCATTTCGCTCGCCCACATAGATCAGATGAAGATCGGCCAGAAAACGTTCTCGGATTCGCTTCGCTTCGGCAAGCACCTGTTTGAATCGCGGCGAAAACGTCGTGGCCGCGGCAATGATTTTGTATGGCGATGGATTAACCATGAGACCTGTTGAACTGTCGCGCTCCACGGAAATTCGGCAAGGTAGCGACGGCCCGCTCGGCAGGCGCGTCCTACCAATCCGCTTTTCATTTCCAAGTTCCTCTGCGAATTTTCGCAGATGCGACGCGCAATCTATCCGGGCAGCTTTGATCCGGTGACCAACGGTCACCTGGATGTGATCGAGCGTGCGAGAAAACTATTCGATGAAGTCGTTGTGGCTGTGGCTCACAACGACGAGAAGCAACCGCTTTTCTCGCTAAAGGAACGGCTCGATTTGCTGCGGGAGACTGCCGGTAGAATCGACAACGTGCGAATCGCTCAGTTCAAGGGGTTACTCGTCGAGTTCGCCAATGCAGAAAAAGCCGGAGCGGTAATCCGCGGTTTGCGCGCGGTCTCTGATTTTGAATTCGAATTTCAAATGGCGCTGATGAATCGGCAACTGAACGCCGCGGTAGAAACGATTTTCCTAATGCCGAAGGAGGAATACACATATCTTAGTTCTCGCATTGTAAAAGAAATTGCGCGCCTCGGCGGCGATGTCTCGAATTTTGTTCCGGCTTGTGTGGCCAAAGCGCTGAGCAGGAAATTCAGTTGACCAACCCCGAACACTTCGACTCATGAAAGTGCATCTGAAACAAATTCCAGCCCATGGCCTACATCTGGAAGGGGAGGAGGATTGCCCAATCCAAGAACTGGAATCAGAGGGAATTCGTTGCGCTGGGCGCCTGTGGTACGACATTGATCTGGGTGTTGCAGGCGGCGGCCTATGGGCAAATGGCTCGCTGTCGCAGCCAGTAGAGCTGCGGTGCGTATCGTGTCTGGAAAAATTTGTGCACGAAATCCGAGTGCCTGCCTTCGCGATGCACATGGAACTCCACGGGCCGGAGACTGTCGATCTTACCCCGTTTATTCGCGAGGACGTTTTGCTAAACCTGCCGGCGCATCCGCATTGCGACAAGGATGGCGATCGAATCTGCAAAGCGAGGCAACTTGAAAAGCGCGAGCAGGAAGCGCAAAGCAAGTCAGACTGGAGCGCGCTGGACAAGTTGAAAATTGAGAATCGTTAAATCGAGATTCGTTACATCGGCATCGATTCACGATTCAGATTGTCTTTTCGTGATTTCCTGCTTTCCTAATTCGCTTCCATGGGAGTTCCAAAACGCAAAACATCTAAAATGCGGTTACGCATGCGCAAAGCAGCGAACCGCTGGCATGCGGCGCATCTGAACAAGTGCCCCCAATGCGGAAGCACCGTCCCGTCGCATATCGCCTGCCCATCGTGCGGCTATTACCGCGGGCGACAGGTGTTGACGCTCGAAAGCAAATAAGACGTTAAGCTCTTAAAGCGGCTGCAACTAAAACGCTTTAACGTTCTTCATTTTCATTTTGCATTCGAGGACTAAAGTTCGCAAAGTTTCGCACTGATGAAGATCGCCCTCGACGCGATGGGCGGTGACTTTGGCCCGCCTAATCTTGTTGCCGGTGCAGTTATGGCGCTGCGTGATTACCACCACATCAATAAACTTTTTCTCGTCGGCAACTCGGCGCAGATCGAAGCAGAACTCAAGAAGCATGGCTGCAACGACCACCGGATCGAGATTACGCACGCGACGCAAGTGGTGGATATGAGCGACCGCGCATGGTCGGCGGTCAGGCGAAAGAAGGATTCATCGGTAAGCCGCGCCTTCGATCTCGTGAAGCGCGGCCAAGCAGATGCAATCGTAAGCGCGGGTCACACGGGTGCGGCCGTCGCTGCGGGCACGATTAAGCTTCGCACTTTGCCAGGAATCGATCGACCGGGTATCGCGGCCGTGCTTCCGACCGAAACGAATGTCTTCGTTTTGATCGACGCGGGCGCGAACATCGATGCGCGCCCGGAACATCTTCTTCAATACGCGTTCATGGGCTCGGTCTACTCACGTCATGTTCTCCATTACAAGAATCCGACCGTTGGTTTGGTCTCGCTCGGCGACGAGGATGTTAAGGGTACCGAGTTGACCAAGGAAGTATTCAAGATGCTGAAACCAAGTTCGCTTAACTTCGTTGGCAACATAGAAGGCCGTCATCTCTTTGAACACCCGGTTGAAGTTGTTGTGTGCGACGGATTCGTCGGCAATGTGATCTTGAAAACGTGCGAATCGATCGCGGTGGCGATGTTTCAATGGCTCAAGCACGAACTCATGCGCACAACGCTGCGAAAAGCCGGCGCATTCCTCGCGAAGAATGCCATTGGAACCATTAAGGCCAAGACGAATTACGAAGAGTACGGCGGTAGTCCACTTCTCGGCGTCAACGGCATCTGCATTATTGCGCATGGCGCGAGCACGCCGTTGGCGGTCAAAAACGCGTTGCGAGTGGCGGCCGAATCCATTGAACAGCAGGTGAACCCGCATATCGTCGAGGAGATTCGCCGTTATCATGAAACGACAGCCCCGCTTGAGCCCGCGCTCCACTAAAGCGCTGCGCACGGTCTCAATCATCGGCACTGGAAGTTATGTGCCCGAAAAGACTCTGACCAACGCGGACCTGTCAAAAATGGTTGATACCAGCGACGATTGGATCACTACCCGAACCGGCATCAAAGAGCGCCGTATTGCCGCAAAGGATGAAAACACCAGCGATATGGCGGCCAGAGCGGCGCTTAAAGCTCTCGAGCAAGCCAAGATTTCGGCCAAAGAGATCGATCTCATTATTGTGGCAACTGCCACGCCGGACATGCTTTTTCCCGCCACCGCGTGCTTTGTACAAAAGAAAATTGGCGCTACCAACGCCGCTTGCCTCGACATTTCCGCAGCTTGCGCGGGATTCCTTTTTGGCTTGGAGATCGCACAACAATTCATTACGTCTCATACACACGAAACCGTGCTTGTGATCGGAGCCGAGAAATTGACGTCGATCACTAATTGGACCGATCGCAACAGTTGCGTTCTTTTTGGAGATGGCGCTGGCGCCGCTGTCTTGCGCCATCGAAGCAGCGCTCATGGCGTCATCAGCACCCACATCGGCAGCGACGGGAGGTACACAGACATTTTGTTCATGCCGGGCGGTGGTTCGCGTTGCCCTATCACACGGGACAATGTGGACATGCATTTGGCCACGATCCATATGACCGGTAAGGAGGTGTACAAACAGGCCGTCACCGCCATGCTGAACGCGGCGAAAAAGGCTCTCGATCAAGCGGGGCTTTCCATCGAAGACATCGCTTGTGTCATTCCGCATCAGGCAAATCTGCGCATCATTGAGGCGATCGCCGATCGACTCGGCATTTCACGCGACAAAATGTTTGTGAATCTGGATCGCTACGGCAATACGTCCGCCGCGGCCGTAGCAATCGCACTCGACGAAGCGAATCGTAGCGGTCGGATCAAGCGCGGTGATTATGTTCTGATGGTCGTGTTCGGCGGTGGGCTCACTTGGGCGAGCACGCTTTTGGAATGGTAGTAGGCGTTAAACCGTTGAAGCGGAAGATTACCTGCCTACTGTTCGGAACGCTCTAACGCTTTAACAATTCAACGCTGCAGCATGTTAATTGAAACCCACGCGCATCTCGATTATCCCGATTTCGCTAACGATCTTAAGGATGTGCTTCGTCGCGCTGTCGACGCCGGTGTAACGCGCATCATCACGATCGGCACCTCGGTCGAAAGCAGCCGGCGCGCGATCGATCTTGCGGAAAAATATCCGGCTGTTTACGCGGCCATTGGGGTTCATCCCACTTACGTTGAAGAGGCGGAGGAAGACGTTTTTACGCCGCTACGCGAACTGGCAAAGAACTCGCGCGTAGTAGCCATCGGCGAGACCGGGCTCGATTATCACCAGTTGCCGAGCGAAAAAGTGGCGAAAGAAAAGCAGGTCCAGGTCATGACAGCGCTGCGAACTGAGACCGATGAAGAAATCGAAGCACAAATTCGCGATGGCGCTTACAAATCGAAACAAGCGAGTTTATTTCAACAACAACTCGACCTCGCGGTGGAGCTGGGGCTCAACGCAGTGATCCATCAGCGCGATGCCTGGGAGGATACGCTCAAACTCATGCAGCCATACACGGGTAAATTGCGCGGCGTTTTTCATTGCTTCGGCGGCTCGCTCGATCAGGCGAATGAAGTTCTCAATCTTGACCACCTCGTTTCGTTTACTGGAATTGTTACTTTCAAGAACGGCGCAGCCGTGCGAGAAGTCGCAGCACAAATCCCGCTCTGGAAATTCATGGTCGAAACCGATTGCCCATATCTGGCGCCAGTGCCCTTTCGCGCAAAGCGTTGCGAACCCGCACACACGCGCATCGTAGCGGAAACGATCGCGGCAGCGCGGGAAGTTCCATTGGAAGAAATTGCTGATGCAACAACCGAAACCGCGGAAAAGTTTTTCAGGTTTAATCGGCGATGAGAATCGGGACGGGTAACGCGCCAACTGTAGAGACAGCCGCTACAACCACAGACGGCGCAGCGCGACGTCCCTACCTTCTCCTTTTGGCCCTTTTACTTGCTTCGTGCGCTGCGCCTGACACGCAGCATCAGATCGTGATCAGCACGCGCGAACAGAAGCTGGCCCTTCTCGACCGCGGCAACGTCATGGCCATCTATCCCGTTTCCACCTCCAAGTTCGGTCTCGGCGATTGGCGAGGCAGCAGGTTTACGCCACTCGGTCAATTGCAGATAGCGGAAAAACTTGGCGGTAATGCGCCACCGGGCGCGGTATTCAAGGATCGTCGGCGCACCGGCGAAATTATCCAAGCCAACTCGCCTGGTCGTGATCCGATCGTGACGCGGATTTTCTGGTTGCGTGGACTCGAAGCGCAAAATGCCAACGCATTTGGGAGGGACATTTACATCCACGGCACGCCGGAGGAATGGAAAATCGGTTCGCCAGCGAGTTACGGATGCATCCGAATGCGCTCCAGTGACATCATACAATTATACAACATCGTGGGAGTCGGCGCCGCAGTAACCATTGTGAACGCGCCGCTCGCCACCGCTGTTCCCAGCCTCGTCACGGCCCATTCAATGTCCGCCGCAAACCCGGCGCCGTTCGTGATGCGGTAGGATCGTGATGCAGACAATCCTGTCTGCATCTACTCGCAGGCAGGATCGCCTGCGTCACTCACGGCAGTTTGCCGAGACGTTCTCTGGGCGTATTGCGCGAGAGCAAATCCATGTCCGCGTCCACCATGATTCGCACCAACTCGTGAAATCGCACTTTGGGTTCCCAACCAAGAATTTTCTTCGCCTTCGAAGCGTCGCCAAGTAGAACGTCCACCTCGGCTGGGCGCTCATACCGCGGGTCGTGTTTTACGAATTGTTTCCAATCGAGATCCGCATGAGCGAATGCGGCTTCGACAAACTCCCGTACCGTGTGGCTTTCGCCGGTAGCCAGGACGAAATCGTCTCCTTCGTCGTGCTGCAAAATTCGCCAGACGCCTTCGACATACTCAGGCGCATATCCCCAGTCACGTTTTGCATCCAGATTGCCGAGGAACAACTCCTTTTGTAGGCTGTGCTTAATCGCAGCGACTGCGCGTGAGATTTTGCGGGTGACAAAAGTTTCGCCGCGCCGCGGGCTTTCATGGTTAAACATGATGCCGTTGCTCGCGCAAAGACCGTAGCTCTCCCGATAATTAACAGTCGCCCAATATGAAAAGACTTTGGCCACGCCGTACGGGCTGCGCGGCCAGAACGACGTTTTCTCAGTTTGCGGCGTTTGTTGGGCTTTACCAAACATTTCGCTGCTCGAGGCCTGAAAAAAACGGGAACGCAACCCGGCTTCCCGAATCGCCTCCAGAATGCGGATCGTACCCACTCCGGTGACGTCGGAGGTATATTCCGGAATATCGAAGCTCACGCGCACGTGGCTCTGTGCACCCAGATGATAAATCTCGTCCGGCTTCAATTCGTAAAGGAGCTTCACAAGATTCACCGAGTCGCTGAGGTCCCCGTAATGCAGAAACAGTCGCACGCCGTTGACGTGGGGATCAGCGTAAAGATGATCAATGCGTGAAGTGTTAAACGTGCTGGCGCGGCGAATGATCCCGTGGACTTCGTAGCCTTTCTCAAGTAGCAGATCAGCCAGATAACTTCCGTCCTGGCCGGTGATGCCGGTGATGAGCGCCTTCTTCATTTGGGGCAATAATTGAAGGGCGTTTCTATGAAACGCCACCGAAATAATCATGGCGGGATTTTGGAGTGCGGCGACATGTCGCCGCTCAAAGCGCGGACATGTCTGCGCATTCCAAACGCTGGCGCCCTAAATGATCAGCTCTCTGGCGGCGTCACCATGATTCGCGCCAAAACAGCGCGCTGAGCGCCGATCAGTGCGCCGATACCTTTGCGTCCGAGAGCAAGCATTTCATCCAGCTGTAATCCGGCAAACGTCGCTTCTTCACCGGAAGCCTGTACTTCTACGAATTCGCCGTCTTCGGTAGCCACAAGATTAAAATCAACGGTAACGAGCTTGTCCTCTTCGTAATTAAGATCCACAACGGCCTGTCCATCCAGGATGCCGGCGCTCACTGCGGCGACCAATTTTTGCATCGGAGGCGCGTCGAGCTTTTTTTCCCGCACAAATTTCCGGCAGGCTATGGCTAGCGCCAGGCTGGCGCCGGTAATTGCGGCTGTGCGTGTCCCGCCATCAGCTTGCAACACGTCGCAATCGATCCAGATCGTGCGCGTTCCAAGTTTTTCGAGATCCATGACCGCTCGCAGCGACCGGCCAATCAACCGTTGAATCTCTACGCTGCGACCATCGATACGGCCTTTTGCAATATCGCGAGGTTTGCGTGGCTGAGTCGAATACGGAAGCATCGAATATTCGGCGGTGAGCCAGCCACCCGTTACTCCTTGCTCCTTCATCCAGCGCGGCACTGCTTCCTCGATCGTGACGGCGCAGATCACGCGCGTTTTACCCATCGAGACGAGGACCGAGCCACTCGCGTGCGGCGCCATGTTCAACTCGAAATTGAGCGGCCGGATCTCATCCGGTCCACGGCCTTCGCTTCGCTGCATCGGTGGGAACTTAGGTGTGGCTGAGATTTGCGCGACGAAGATTTTAGGCTGCGCACGGGAGGACTTCCAAGCGCAACACAGTCAACGATCGCTGATGGCCTGCGCTGACTAATGCGGCTTGACGCACTAAGCCCCCCATCGTTGTGTAACTATTTTGAGTGAAAAATAGCGCTGACACCCAGACGGCGATTTGCATTGCCGGTGCGCACCGCTCAGGCACAAGCATGGTGACGCGGCTTCTTCATCGCTGTGGGCTCGAGCTCGGGTCCGAATCAGACTTGATGCCGCCGCAGGCTGATAATCCCGAAGGTTTTTGGGAGCATTTAGGGTTCGTGGCGCTGAATGAGGAATTATTGAATGAGCTCGGCGGCGCGTGGGATCTGCCGCCAAAGGGTAACGAGAACTTTACGCACGCGCGGCTGAATCCTTTGCGTATGAAAGCGCGGCTCCTGATCGAAGGTTTTGGTTCGGCACACGTCTGGGGCTGGAAGGATCCGCGCAACAGCTTGACACTCCCCTTCTGGCAAGACTTCTTGCCCGACCTGAAAACTCTCATCGTCGTACGCAATCCGCTTGAAGTCGCTTACTCGATGCGGGAAAGGAACGGAACTTCGTATTCGTTTGGTTTGCGCCTCTGGGAAATCTATAGCCGGCGTGTAATCGAGGCAGCAAGCGCGCAAGAGCGGCTTGTGACTCACTACGATTTGTTTTTCGAAGACCCGGAAACCGAATTGCGGCGGATTACACATTTCATTGGATTGCCCGCCGCGGAAGTAGCCAACGCTGCAGCACTCGTAACAAGACAAAAACGGCACACTCGCTTCAGTATTGATGACCTCATTGACGCCCGCGTCTCTGGCGAAGTGATCCAATTGTATCGCGCTTTGATTAGCGAAGCCAAAGGGAAGATAGGAAGGACCTCGCAAAGCGCGAAGCAGGAGGAACCCGATTTGCTTCCCGGACCGGTGAGCCAACTGGATGCCTCTGTTCCCGAACGGATCGTGCGGATTGAGCATCTCGAGCGTGAGATCCGCCAACTGAGCCAGCACTTGGCTTGGCAGGATCAGCTTCTGCTAGCCAAAAGCATCAGCCTTGCGGAAAGCGAAGCACAGGTGGAAGAGCTGCGAAATCGACTGCGAAAACAGTTGCAGGCCTCAAAAAGGCTTTGCCGGCTCCTGGACGACGCGGGTAACGCAGCAGCCCAGCTTCGCTCCTCGTCGCGCTGGCAAATGGCAAATCCGATTGCTGCCTTGAAGGCGAAATTTTCTCCGCAGCGGTCGCGAGAATTGTTGGGCTACGGGCATCTGGAAAAAATCGTCTCGACTTACCAGAAGTGGCGAACGACCCATCCGGAGGTGACTGTGATTGACCACGAAATTCAAGCACTGATTTCAGGCGTACTTTCAGCCCCTGGGCAAAGAGTGGCACCTGTTGAACCTCCCGAGCCGACCCGTCCCATTGAGTTGCCGGTTCACGAGCAGGTTGAAATTTCAATCGTCGTTCCAGTGTTCAATCAGTTTCGCTTCACCCACGCCTGCCTCGCTTCGCTTCAGGAACGTCAGGGAAAGGAGCGCTTTGAGGTCATTGTGGTGGATGATTGCTCTACGGATGAGACTGCGGAGGCTGTCCCGCGGATACCAGGGGTTGTTTACCTGCGCAACGAGACCAATTCCGGTTTCATTGCTTCCTGTAACCGCGGTGCCGAAAAGGGGCGCGGCAAATATCTCGTCTTCCTTAACAACGACACACTTGTCAGGGATGGCTGGTTAACGGCACTTGTGGATACCTTTGCCGAAGATCCGTACGCCGGCATCGTTGGCGCAAAGCTTATTTATCCCGATGGTCGCTTGCAGGAAGCAGGCGGGGTCATCTGGCGAGACGCATCGGGCTGGAATTATGGCAAGTTCGATGACCCTGCGAAACCAGAATACAACTATCTGCGCGAAGTGGATTATTGCTCAGCGGCGGCGTTGATGATCCCGAAATCGCTGTTTCAGAGCGCGGGCGGGTTCGATCCGCGCTACGCACCTGCCTACTACGAGGATACCGATTTGGCATTCAAAGTTCGCCAAGCCGGTTACAAGGTGTTATATCAGCCGCTGAGCGAGGTTATTCATTACGAGGGAGCAACTGGCGGAACCGATCCAGCAACGGGGACCAAGAAGCACCAGGATATTAACCGGTCGACGTTTGCGGAAACATGGGCCGCGGAGCTGGTAACAAAACCAGCCAGCGGCGACGCAGCCTTCCTGCGGCAGGCGCCAGCTGGCCGAAAGAACATTCTGGTGATTGATCACTATGTTCCAAGCCCCGACCGAGATTCAGGATCGCTGCGGATGTTCCAAGTCCTCAAACTTCTCCGGCAGCTTGGTCATCGCGTCACCTTCATTCCCGATAATTTAGCAAACGTGGCTCCCTACACCGGTGAGCTGCAAAAGCGCGGGATCCAGGTAGTCTATTATCCTTACGTCAAGAACGTGCGTGACTACCTCATTTCACACGGCTCCGATTTCGATGCCGTGGTGCTAAGCAGGTGCGATTTTGCTCGCAAACACATTGCGGATGTCCGGCTGCATGCGCCGCAAAGCCGGATTATCTTTGACACTGTCGATTTACACTCACTTCGTGCGCACAGACAGGCTCAAATCACCGTCGATCCGGAGGCGCGAGAAAAAGCGCGGCATAAAGAAGAACTGGAATACGATCTCATCCACCAGACTGATGAGACGTGGGTAACAAGCAGCGTTGAACAGAAACTTCTCCAGGAGAAGTGGCCTGAAAAGTCCATTCAGCTCATTTCAAACATTGTGGACATTCCGGGCTCGAGCACCCCTTTTGAGCTGCGCCGCGGCTTTCTTTTTATCGGCGGCTTCCAGCATACCCCAAACACTGATGCTGTTCTGTTTTTCCTGAAGAAAATTTATCCCATGGTAAAGGAGCGCCTGCGCGCCGCCAAGTTCTACATTATCGGCGATAAGGCGCCGCCGGAAGTGGTTACTTTAGCCGGCGAAAACGTTGTGATCACGGGATTGCAACGGGATGTCCGTCCCTTCTTTGAGAGCGTTAGATTATCAATTGCACCGTTGCGATTTGGAGCGGGTGTAAAGGGCAAGATCAACCAGAGCATGGCTTTTGGTGTGCCGGTTGTCGCAACCTCTTTGGCTGTTGAGGGAATGGAGCTCACTGATCACGAGGACATTCTCATCGCCGATGAGTCGGAAGATTTTGCATGGGCCTTAATCGAACTTTACGAATCAGAAGAACTGTGGAAGCGGCTCTCGGAGAATGGCATCAGGAAAACAAGATCGCTGTATTCCACCGACACGGCCCGCGAAAAGCTAGAGCCCTTATTTAGTGATCAACATCTCACCAGCTTAGGTGCGTCGCTTCGAGAGACTGCGGACCGAGGGGTTTCTATCGCAGCTGAATGATGGTTTTCGCTTCAAAAAAAGTGAGTGAGACCGGCCAAACCGGAGCAATACAAGGGAAAATCACTGCGATACCCAACCCGATTCCTTTCGGCGAGGATTGCGTTGTGATTTCATGGGCTACTAACGATCAGGCTGGAGCGGAGGTGCGCGTTTCAACTTCGCCCGGTCACGAGCAACTGGTCAGTCGAGGACGGTCCGGGAGTACGAAAATTTCCTGGATCGCGCATTCGACGGTGTATGACTTTCGCCTTTACGTCGCCAGCCAGCCCGACCTGGCGATTGACTCCGTAGAGGTCACGCGCGAAACCGATTCCGCCCAGGCGGTTCTGCGCGAACTCGCCGCTGAAGTCATGGGTGGAAACGTCGATGCCGCATTATCAAGTTTTATTGCCGCAATCGTCCCTCGCTTCGTGCATACTGGAAAGTTTCGCAAGGTTTTTCCGATTTGGGAGCGACATGGTTTTCACGCGACGCCAGTGCACTTTTATCAACCCATTCCGGATACCCAAACTCTTCCTGAGACGTTGTGGAATCAACCGAGTAAGCTCGTCGGCATCGAAATGAACGACTCCGTTCAACTCGATCTGCTGCGAAAGCATTTTCCAAAATTTCGGGACGACTACGAGCAATTTCCAACCAAGCCCACGCGCGAAGGGAGCCGCTTTCATCTTAATAACGGCCTCTTTGACGGCATCGACGCGCTCGTGGCTTACTGCATGGTCCGCCATTTTCAGCCACGGTTGATCATCGAAGTTGGCAGCGGCTTTTCTTCACTCATCCTAGGTGAAGCCGCCGTAAAAAATAATAATAACTCTGCGTTGGTCTGCATCGAGCCATTCCCGGTCGATTTTCTCCAGCAGGGTTTTCCCGGACTGCATTCCTTGATAAAGAAAAAGATTGAAGACATCGACCTAGAATTTTTCTCGCAACTCGAGTCGGGTGACATCCTGTTCATCGACAGTTCTCATACGGTGAAAATTGGCGGAGACGTGAATTATCTTTTCCTGGAAGTGTTGCCGCGTCTCAAGCCAGGCGTCATTGTGCATGTCCACGACATTTTCTTCCCTTTCAATTATCCACGCGATTGGGTGATGGAGGAATTCCGATTTTGGACTGAGCAATATCTGCTCCAGGCTTTTCTTAGTTTTAATTCCGAGTTCGAAGTGTTGATGGCCAATGGCTATCTCGCCTACCGCTACATGGAAGACCTCAAAGCTACTTTTACGAGTTCACCCTGGTGGAGTGGAGGTAGTTTCTGGATGCGCAGGCGACTAGGGAAGGCAGACTGACATACATGAAATGCAGGAGCAGGTAAACAAACCAATTTTTGTGGTGGGGTCGCCGCGTTCTGGAACCAGTGTTCTTACGTGGTGTTTGGGGCAGCACCCGAACATGTTTCCGGTGCCAGAATCGAACTGGATCGGTGACCTCGCAGTAAACATAGAGATTTGTTATCAGATTGGGGCTGCGCGCGGCAATCGCTCGCTATTAAGCGCAATGGACATTCAACGCGACGAATTTTTCGCCCATTTCGGGCGGGGCATTAACGCTTTGATCTTAAAACATCGCGGCGATCTGGATCGAAAACGCATGATTCAAGGAGTGCAACGAAGATTGAAAGATCGCGGGTTTTACGGCTGCGACGTCACCGGCGAACTGAATGCGGATACGACTGACGCGATTCGGCGCTACCAGATCAGTAATCGGTTAGAGGCAAGCGGCCAGCCGAACGCCGAAACTCTTTGTGCACTTGAAATAACAGTTTCGGAATCCACAGCTAAAACGCGCTGGGTCGATGGGACGCCAGAGTATTCATTCCATATCTACGCTCTGCGCAAGCTCTTTCCTAACGCCTTCTTCGTTCATATTCTGCGCGATGTCACTTCCGTTGTACGCTCCATGCTGAACTTCCACCGCGTCGCGGGCATCCAATTAGTGGCTAATGAAGAGGAGGCCTACAAATACTGGCTCTGCACGGTGAGCGCCTGCGTCAAGGCGGAACAAGCATACGGTCCACGCGTAATACATCGCTTGCCTTATGCCGCCTTAATTGACAATCCGGAATCGGCGATGCGTTCACTGCTCGACTTCCTCGAGGAGCCATATAGCGCCAAATGTCTGGAGCCGCTCGCGGAACGGATCAACAGCTCTAACGTGCCAGATGACTTTGTCGCCGACGATCCGGCTACCGACCAAGCGCTCGTCGATCAAGCAACGAAACTTTCAGCTGAATTGGAAACAACAACACAGTCGAGCGAGGGGTCACCTGGTGTAGCGGATGCGCTCGAGACGGAATTTCAGCAACGGACGCAATACGTGGCCGATCTCGACAAGACCTACAAAGAAGCCCAGCGGCTGATTCGGGTCCTACAAAAACAAAACTGCAACTGTGACTGACGTCTTCGAACACGCTTTGATTTCTGATTAGTCTTCCCATGGCTGAGTCGCGGTTTTGGACTGCGCACTACCTGCTGCAGGCGTTCCTGATATTTAATTTTGAGTTCGAGGTGCTGATGGCCAACAGCTAGCTCTACCACTACTACAAGGAAGATCTCAAGGCTGCTTTTCCGAGGTTGCCGTCCTGGAGTGAAGGCAGCTCCTGAATGCGCCGGAAGTAGCATTTGCTTGCGCCCGGTCGGACCATACAAGCGATAACTCCAGCGCTTCGACTAGAAAATCAGTCTCTCCCATTTCCAAGAGTTTCTTTACCAGCGAGATTTCATGCACCCACTCGCCCGCACCGAGGCTAATGATCCGGCGGCTCGCACGACGTTTGACGAAACGCCTCCCGTGGCACAGGTCGCATAAATAAGCAGAACATTCGAGACGCCAAAGACGGTCTGCATACTGGGCCGGATCCGGTAATGGCAAATGGGCGGCAGTTTGCGGAGGACCTCAGGCTTGGCGTATTGTGCGATCTGGGCGCGAATACGGCTCTGATAATCCGGCTACTAGTGATCAGGCATCTTCAAAAAACTTGGAGAATGAACTGCCCGCGAAATAAGAGCGGAGTTCGTCAAAATTCGAGATTGCGTTGCGAAGATTATCGTTACCTAGTTTCTTCGTAGTAGTGGTGAGCTCTCGCGGCGATACTCCAAGGAAATCTAACAACGCGGCCATCTTTCCCGGATCCCGCGCGACCATCTCCTCGTAAGAAAGCGAAAAACCCCGGTGACTGGCGAAGAGTTCTCTGAACTCCGCCTCTCGTTTAAGCGTCGTTTCAAAATCTCGTTGGCATTCAAGCGGATCAAGCCTTACGGGTGGAACCTCGGGAATAGGTTGGCCTTGAACGGCGAGCGCTGTGTGCGTGACATGGTTGGCGACATAATGGGAAAGAAAACGCCGAAGCAAATTTTCCCGGCGCAGATGTATGATACGAAAATCGAGGTCGTTTGCGATCTCTTCTCGCAGCGCCTTGAATTCAAGCAAAACCAGCTCGTTGTGTTTGAGCTTAAACCCGACGACCTTTTTTCCCTGAGGATCAAGCACGATTTTGTAAAGGAACTTAATCGGATCACGGTCCCTCTCTCTCGAGAGTCGGTCGAGAAAGTCGGCCTGCTCACGGCTTTTCTTAAGATAGCTGCCCGTTATACCTGTTATCCTGTCCGGCGTGAAAACTTCGGAGTGCGAGCAGATTTCCGGATGAGATCGCAGAAGGTGAACCAGCATGCTGCTACCTGTCCTCGCAGGACAAGTAATCATATAAATGTTATCGCGATATGAACCCATATGTACGCGATAATGATTCGATTTTACTTGCGCATCTCAACGCCGCCTCGATCGTGGGAATAAAAGCAGTTCACTCTGATTTTCCAATCGTTTTCAAATTAATTAATCTCACTATAGGACCAGTTTTACTGGATTTACAGGACTCAACGTGACGACGATTAGATCCAGCGTACGCCACCTTCCTCGCTTCTTACTCTGTTGGAAGGCCTTGCTTATCACGTGTCTCTTCCTCGTCGGCGCCATAGGATACGTGGATTATGTGACTGGATACGAGCGCCCGTTGCTTCTGTTCTACCTTCTGCCCATTTCTTTGGCCGCCTGGTTTGGCGGCTTCCTTACGGGTCTGGGAATCGCGGTTGTCAGCATTGTAGTATCGATGCTGTCAGACGTTGCGGCCGGGATCCCTGCTCTCGCTTTCTGGAATGCGGGAATGGCCCTTGTTTCCTATGCGCTGTTCGCTGGAATACTATCCAAGCTGCGGACACTGGTGGGTGAACTGGACCGACGCGTTCAGGAACGGACAGCAGCTCTACAACGCGAGGTGGCTGAGCGCGAGCGGCTTGATCGGGAAATCGCGCAAGTGGCAGATCGTGAACGACGACGCCTGGGACAGGATCTCCACGACAGGCTCGGCCAACACCTGACAGGCACCGCGCTGGCGGCTCAAGTGTTGAAGGACAAACTCGCCACAAAATCGGCGCCAGAGGTACCTGAGGCAGAGAAACTCGTACGCTATGTCGAGGAAGGGATCGATCTCACCCGTAATTTAGCGCGCGGCTTCTTTTCGCCCGAACTTGAAGCAGACGGCTTAAGCGTAGCCCTAGAGGGCCTTGCCGAGAATATAAGCGAGCGATTCACGATCAACTGTATTTTTCACGGAGAAGAGCCGATTCCAGTGCGCGATTCTGCGATTGCTACTCAACTCTACCGGATTGCTCAGGAGGCGGCCACGAACGCCGCCAAACACGCTGCCGCGAAGAATATCGACATTCGCGTAACTGCAGATGGTTCCGAACTTACTCTCGCGATCATAGATGATGGAGTTGGATTCCCAGATAAGGTGTCAGATTCAAAAGGACTTGGACTTCGCTTGATGCGCCATGGCGCGGCGCTAATTGGCGCAGCGTTGAGCGTCCAGCGAAATGGCAGAAGCGGAACGACTGCGACATGCAAGGTAAGGATTCCAAACCACAGCGAATCAACTTTCGCGATATGAACTCGGACCCTCCCAGCAGCGCGCCGCGCAGGCGTCGGATTTTTCTGGTTGACGATCACCCACTCGTCCGCGAGGGGCTCACCAACCTTATCAACGGACAGAGCGACCTCACAGTCTGCGGCCAGGCGGAAGATTGGGCTGGAGCTGTCGACGGCATTGCAAAAACGCGGCCAGATATCGCCCTTATCGATATCTCCCTCAAAAACGAATCCGGATTGGAACTGGTCAAAAATCTGGACAATCAATTCCCGCTGGTTGCACTAATCGTTCTTTCGATGCACGACGAAGCATTGTATGCCGAGCGTGCTCTGCGTGCTGGTGCGCGCGGTTACGTTATGAAACGCGAGACCACCAAGAGCGTCCTAACTTGCATCCGCCGTGTGCTTGAAGGGGGAGTTTACGTAAGCGAAAGGGTCGTCAACAGTATGGCCCGCCGACTTAGTGCCTCGCCCAAAACAGCTGGGGCTTCTCCTGTAGAACGGTTAAGCGATCGCGAATTGGAAATATTCCGGCTCCTCGGCCAGGGGCGGACGACTTCGGAGATCGCGGAGGACCTGCACCTGAGTTTAAAAACTGTGCAAGCCTACTGCGCGCGTGCAAAAGAAAAATTCGGCGTCAGCTCCCTGGGCGAACTGCTCCGCGCGGCCATTCGCTGGGAAGATGCGACTCATCTAAAATAGCCCGCCGCTTCTCAGCACGAAAATTCGATCGTAGGATTTTATCCTACAGAAAGAGTCGGCAGCATCTGTCTGTCAGGGGGCATCGCCCTGCGCGAGTGTTCCCATTGTGAAACTACTAGCACCTGGCCTGCCTCAGCAGGCCTCCAAAAGTTCTGAAGAGCTCGCTAAACTTTTAGTCAAACCGAACGCCTTACCTCGCACCAATGGAGAATCTGGTAAATCCCGCTTCGCATCAAACAACGTCGGAGCGAGAACATCACCATTGCGCGAGCTTATCCTTACTAAAGAGCAAGAGCTTTGGAAGACGAAGTTGGCTTACCGTCCCAAGCTATTTTGGTACCCGTACGCCACCCTGCGAAATATTCCTGTGTTGGAGCGACTCCTGACCAGAGTCGGAATTGATCTGCTGGAACTCTGCCGAGGTACGTCTGGTAGGGTTGCGGACATCGGCGCCGCTGATGGAGATCTCGCATTTTTCTTCGAGGAACTGGGGTTCTCGGTAGACGTGATCGACAACGAGTATACAAATTTTAATAAGTTAGACGGAGCTCGAATTCTCAAGAAAGCATTAAACTCATCGGTCACTATCCGTTCGATCGATTTGGACTCGCGATCCCAACTCTTTGCAGAAAAATACGATGCCGTCTTTTTACTTGGGGTTCTCTATCACTTAAAAAACCCCTTCTCCATCTTGGAAAGACTGGCTCACGTAACAAGATATTGTTTTCTGAGCACGCGGATCGCCCGACAGACTGCCGACGGCTTGCCGCTGTCAAATTACCCTGTTGCGTATTTGCTGGGACCAGAGGAATGCAATAACGACAGCACGAATTTCTGGATTTTCTCAGATGAAGGGCTGAAACAACTGATCCACCGTACGGGTTGGAACATCTTGGCATACACCACCGTCGGCGATACGAACAACTCAACGCCGGCCGATCCGAATCATGACGAACGCGCCTTCTGCATTTTGAAAAGCAACGCTGTATTCGAACTTACTGCCTTTCCGAATCCTGTGCCTACTGGCGAAAAGATGGGTAAAACGACAATTCGGTGGAGTACTGCTGATGCGTGCCCCGGCAAAGTTTACGTCTCCATTGACGGACAAGAAGAGTTGCTTTTTGCAGGAGGACGCCAAGGCGTCGCCACAGCGAACTGGATCCGACCCGGCCGCACATACGAGTTCCGCCTTTATGATTCGGACCACACCCGACTGCTCGACAAAGTTGCGGTTGCTACAGTAACTCAATAATCTCCAAGTTCACGTGCCAGAGCGGCACAATAATCATGGGCGGTGCAGAACAGACCTTTTAGACGCTCACGGCTGTTCGACGATTTATGGGCAGAGTTTGGCCGGTGATCGTTAATTCACCAGTGCTCTAGCGCGCATGCTCGACGAATCGTTCGGCACTCACCGCAAGGCAAAAGGGTAACATTTCGCAATATTGTTGCGTCACTTCGGAATTGTTTCATCGGTGGCGATATTGTTTACTGTGCCTACATTGATCTGCAAAAAAATCGGCTCGCCTGAGCGCGCGCATTTTTCAATTTGAACACAGCTGATATGGACCGCGTGCCGTACTTGGATCTCCAAGCTCAATACGACAGCATTCGCACTGAAGTGTTAGCGGCGTTGGGGGAAGTTTGCGAATCGGGCAGATTTGCTCAAGGACCAGCCACATCAGATTTCGAGGCGAAATTCGCAGCGTACTGCGGCGTCGATCATTGTGTAAGCCTGAACAGTGGCACGAGCGCGCTCCATCTTGCCCTACGCTGTCTCAATATCGAGCCGGGAGATGAAGTGATTACCGTTGGGATGACTTTTATCGCAACTGCCTGGGCGATTACCTATGTCGGCGCGACACCGGTTTTGGTAGACATCGACCCTGTGCGTCGAACAATGTGCCCCACGAAGCTTGAAGCCGCGATCACGGCCCGGACAAAAGCAATTATCCCAGTCCATCTGTATGGCATGCCTGCAGAGATGGATCGTATCGAAGCGATTGCTGATCAACATGGCCTACCGGTTATCGAAGACGCCGCGCAGGCGCATGGAGCGCGCTATCGCGGCAAGCGGGTCGGCCAATTCGGACAAATCGCGTGTTTTAGCTTTTATCCGAGCAAGAACCTCGGGGCTTACGGCGAAGGCGGAGCTTTAATCACGAATGATGCATCTATCGGACAGCACGCGCGTTCGCTGCGCGACCATGCACAGCGTCAGAAATACCTGCATGATGAGATCGGGTATAACTACCGGATGGACAGCCTCCAAGCGGCAGTGCTCGCAATTAAGCTAAAGCGACTCGATGCCTGGAATACAGCGCGTGCTGATGGCGCGGCATACTACACCGAATTACTTAAGAATTCCTCATACAAGTTGCCGAAGCATCGTCCTGATTCAGAATCCGTATGGCATTGTTATGTTATTGAAACTCCAGAACGCGACCGGGTGCGCGGCGTCTTGCACGATGCCGGCATCGAAACGGCCGTCCACTATCCTGTGCCTGTTCACTTGCAGAAGGCCTACGCGCATCTCGGTTACAAAGCGGGCGACCTCCCTGTTACTGAAAGGCTGTGTCAGGACTGTCTCTCTCTCCCGATCTATCCGGAACTCTCCAGAGAGAAAATCTTCACTGTCGCTTCCATCCTTCTGGATGTTGAGAGATAAAGTAAGCCTTTAGCATAAGACGGTCGGCAGGCCATCCGACTTCCAATAATTTGCTACGAGCCAGCTCACCGGCACGGGAGGCGTGTCCACATAAAGGCCTTTGCATCAATGGAATGCGAAGTAGAAAAATCCTGTAAAATTTGCCCAAATTCAGTTGACTGTCGCTCATCTACCGTTATGTTAATGACCCCGCGGGAAGCGGGACTCCTCTAATTTGGAGTGCGTTCTACGTACATTCTGGGACTGCAAATTGGAAACTCAATTTTGTCCCGACATGATTTATCGGAGCTGCCTCCGCACACGCTGTGGCGCGGCAGACCGAGTTCAAGTCGGATTCGAAATTGAGTTTTTGTGTCTTGAATGTGCGTGAACGGGTGGTTCTTTGACATCTACATACAGGGTAGTAAGAAAATACAACTTTAAGAGCTGAGTCTGAAATCAAGTTGCTGTAGCGTCTGCTGTCTTCAGCGGATCGTCTGCGGCAAGAGAGTTTCAGTTATCAAAAATCTCGGTCCGGCGTTGCCGGACTGAACAGATTGATCAAGCTACAAAGAGCGCATCATGGATGCCTTGGTGCCAACAGGCGATGAAGGACGTGGTAAGCTGCGATAAGTCACGGAGAGCGGCAAACACGCTTTGACCCGTGAATGTCCGAATGGGGTAACCTGAGCGGGGTAACACCTGCTCGAGTTCGTGTGAATCCATAGCACGAACATCGCGACACCCGGTGAAGTGAAACATCTCAGTAACCGGAGGAAGAGAAATCGAAAGAGATTCCGTCAGTAGTGGCGAGCGAAAGCGGAACAGGCTAAACCCAGCACTTTCAGTTGATTCGAAAACTTCTTGTGAATTCACGAGCGACAGAAACGCTC
>Ga0137371_10000690_pt1 | contig 25530 bp, 21 predicted proteins | sample SagtaG_7_FD_104919 | JGI IMG/M metagenome (GOLD analysis project Ga0137371, IMG submission 104919) | Vadose zone soil microbial communities from Sagehorn Ranch, Mendocino, California, USA - Sage1_R_40_16 metaG | ecosystem: Environmental > Terrestrial > Soil > Vadose zone | place: USA...
TGATCGCGGTCTCATGCTGGAGCGCTCAGCGGTGCTCTCGGCTTGCGCGTGGGCCACGGCGCGGGCGCTCGATCCCGGTCCGGAGTCGGCCGATTGGCTCGACGGTTTCGCCGACCTCGAGGTGGAAGTCGCCAGACAGCTCGAGGAGATGTACCTCGGCGGAGAGGACGGTGAAGGTGTGGTTCTCGACTGGGCATCGCTCACCGACTGCCGTGCGGCTGCGATTGACGCCCTCGGGGCCCCCGACGTCCTTTGCGTCGGCGGCATCCGGGTCCGCAGCGAAATCGTCGCGCGACGGACCGCCGAGGAGGTCGAGCACAACTTCCTCAACAGCTTCATCGCAGACGACCTCGCTCGGGTGGCAGCTGCCGCCGGAGAAGGGAATGTCGGTTCCGCGCTGCGCGACTACATGCGGTCGAGCGCCGAGCTCGACGTCGGCGATCGTGTCGACGTGCGAACCGAGTTGGACGCCGTCCAGCGCGCCACCGATCCCGATCGCGTCCCCCTCGGCCGCTGGCCCGCGAGTCCGAAGCGCCCCCTCGCGCTGGGACAACAGCTCGCCGTCAACGAGGCCGTCGCGATGCCAAGCGCCGGCGATCATGTCTTCGCCGTCAACGGGCCACCCGGAACGGGCAAGACGACGACGCTGCGTGACCTGATCGCGGCGCTCGTGACCGAGCGCGCCGAGCGGCTGGCGTCGCTGGCCGATCCGTTGGACGCCTTCATAGAGGAGCCCCATCGTTGGAAGACGACGGGGTATCAGCGCGTAGTCCATCGTCTCAGGCCAGAGCTGACCGGCTTCGAGCTCGTGGTGGCCTCCAGCAACAACGGAGCGGTCGAGAACGTCACGCTCGAGATCCCCGCCGCGGAGGCGATCGACGCGCCCTGGAGAGAGCAGGCAGAGCACGTCGACTACTTTGCGGCGCTCGCCGGGCGGGCGATGAACCCCGGGCAGCGCCCGCGCTCCGGCTCTTCGGGCCAGGCCGATCAGCCCGCCTGGGCTCTGATCGCCGCTCGCCTCGGCAATCAGAAGAATCGACGAGGCTTCGTCAACGCCGTTTGGTGGACCGACCAGCGGAAGGGCGACGACGATCGGCCCCCGCCACCCCCGGGCCTCCGCGATCTCCTCGTGCATTGGGAAGATCACCCGGAGGGGGCCTCCTGGGCGGAGGCCGTGGCGGCGTTCAAACGGGCGCGCGATCGTGCGGCGGCGATCCGGGACGACCGCCTCCGCACCCGGGCGGCGCTCGACCGTCTCGCCGAGCTGGAATCCGAGCTCGAGACGGCTCGCGAGGCCGAGCGAACGACCCGCGAGCGGGTTGCCGCATCACGCCCGCGTCACGATCAGCTGCACGGTGCACTGCGGTCGCAGGAGGACGACCGGCGGCGCCGGATCCAAGCCCACGAGGACTGGCAGCGGCGCCGACCTTGGATCCTCAGGCTTCGAGCGCGCGCCGAGTGGCGAGCCCACGACCGCCGACTCGTCGCCGACATCGCGGCGATAGACACGCTGCTGCGCGAGACCACCGACGAGGTTCGGGCGTTGGAGGAAGAGGTGCGGGCCCACGCCGAGGCGACCGCTGTCGCCGCGGCCATCGAGAGCGATCTTGACGAATGCCGTCAAGTTCTCTCGCACTACCGCGAGCAGGCCGGTGCTCAATTGCCCGATGGTGAGTGGCTGCGGGATCGTCAGGCGCGGGAGCGGCAAGCACCGTGGACCGACGTCGAGTGGAACCGGGCCCGCACCGAGCTGTTCTTGGCGGCCGTCCGGCTGCACCGAGCGTTCCTCGTCCACGCCGCGAAGCCGATGCGCGAAAGCCTCGACGGTGCGATGGAGATCGTCTCCGGCAGGGCTCCGTCGAGTCCTCCGGAGGACGCGGTGCTCGCCGCCTGGCGGGCGCTCTTCCTCCTCGTCCCGGTGGTCTCGACGACGTTTGCCTCGGTCTCGCGCCTGTTCGGACCGCTCGGCGCCGAGGCGTTTGGGTGGCTGCTCGTCGACGAGGCAGGCCAGGCCACTCCGCAGAACACGGTCGGGGCGCTGTGGCGCTCTCGACGCGCGGTGATAGTTGGCGACCCGTTGCAGCTGGAGCCGATCACGACGATTCCGTTCAAGGTCGAGCAGGCGATCCGCGACCACTACGGCGTGGGGGAGGAGTGGCTGACGGGGCGCGGCTCGGTCCAGGGCCTCGCCGACCGCCTCAATCGACTCGGCACGACGCTGCGGGGAGCCGAGCGGTCGGTATGGGTTGGCGCCCCCCTGACCGTCCATCGCCGTTGCGACCAGCCGATGTTCGACCTCTCCAACACGATCGCCTACGACGAGCTGATGATCGACGCCACCGACCCCGCGCTGGCGCAGGCGTTCGCGACTCGGTATCCCACGCTCCCGCAGAGCAAGTGGATCGACGTCACCTCCCACAGCTCACAGGGGCACTGGGTTCCCGCGGAGGGAGAGGAGGTCGATCGGATCCTCGCCCACCTCCAAGGGGTCGGGTTCGACCTCTCTCAGGCGATGGCGATCACGCCGTTCCGTGGCGCCGCCCAGCGCCTTCGCGAACGCGCCCGCCAACACCCCGGGCTCAAGGCGGGAACGATACACACCGCGCAGGGCAAGGAGGCCGACATCGTGATCCTGGTGCTCGGCTCAGACCCCGCCCGGGACCGCGCGCGAGCGTGGGCTGCGAGCAAGCCCAACCTAATCAACGTGGCGGTCAGTCGCGCTAGGCGCCGGCTGTACGTGATCGGCGACCGGGATGCGTGGATGGACCACCGCTACTTCGACGTCCTTGCCGATCGCCTCCCACACGATCGGCCGCGGAGCTGACTGCGGGCATCTGTCCTCGCCCTCCTGCGACACTTACGTCAGCTTCCGCACCTACACGAACCGGTGGCGTGGGGAGTCCCGAGCGGGCGTGATTTAGCCGCTTTCGGGTAGAGGCAAAGCGCGGAGCATCGACATCGGGCGAGTTGCAGGCGCCCGGGGATGAGGAGGCGAGATGATTTTCACGGTATTCGGCATCGCGATCCTGGCGATAGTCGGCTTCTGGCTCTTCGGCGGTGTCGTCCTGCGGATAGCCGGCATCGTTTTCGTGTTCGTTGGCTTGGTCAGCCTGGTCACCCTCGCTAATCCAGCCGCTCTGTTGATGGGGGTGATCGGGTTGGTGATGTGGCTTGCTGGGCACTGGCACTTCGCCCTGCGCCACCACGAATACAAGAGCCCGCTGGCCCAGCGGATTTTTCTCCAGGTTCTGTCGCCCCGTTACGATCCGACCCGCCACTGGGGCACCCCGGTCGTCTCCCAGTCTCCCGAACCCGAGCGAGGTAATTTCCCCGAGCCCCCGGCCCGTCCGGACGGCTCCAGTCCAGTAGAGGGCGACAGTGGTTAGCACGTCTTCGACTTACGGTAGATCGCCTGCACTCATGCGAGCACCCGGATCTCCATAAGACGGGGTTATCGGGCGTTGGGTGGGGTTGCGCGAAACTTCGATGTCGCCCGTGTCAAGTCATTCGTCCGATGACGATTCGGCGTCCTCGCTGGCTGGGAACGCGTCGATCCAACTCCGTCCCTCCTGGGGTCCGAGTACTTCTTTGGCCTTAGCAAGGGCATCGACTGAGTCAGACGCTTCCACCAGAATCCGGTGCACCGGAATCCCCTGACCCTCTGCGGTGCTAGCCCCGTCGTAGACGATGTGAGCGTGATTTAGCGCCTTCCGCTGCTTGGGGTCCGGGGTGGACCCCGTAAATTTCACGATGTAGAACGGCATCGGCCATAAGGCTAGCTTTTAGGCCGCGAGGGGCATAGCCTCGGCAATCCGTGGGTGGTTGCGACGAGCGAAGCGCGCGTGTATTCGATCGTCGCGACGACCCCGCTTCGACGCGTGTTGGCTACGGTGGCTTTTATGGAAGAAGCCAGACGCAATGACCAGTGCATCGAGCATCGTGGATTTGCTAACTCCAACCGATTCTTTCTGTCTCTGAGTACGAGCACGGCATACGCACGGTTCGTCATTTGAGCAGCCCCAAAGCGAAGTCGTTCCACGAAGTCATCTGGACAAAAGGAGCACCTTCCATGGGGAATCTTGCGACGACCTGGCTGAAGAGGCCAAGGCGCAGGTTCAGTATCTGTGACTGGGACGTTTACAACGCCCAGATGCGGGTGCAAATCGGTATCGACTGATTCACCCTCATGTCGCCGGATGTGGGAGCCTGTCCGAGAGTTCCGGCCATCGTAACCGCCTCTGTATTCGGGAGGGCAAGGAACCAGCCGGAAGGTATCCCGTAGGCTCGGGGGACATTGCTCGCTCCTCCATAGCCAGGGGGCGCAGCAGCCTTACCGGCGGTGCGTGGATCGCCTGGGGCTTGCTCCGGCTTCACCAGTTCAACGCCACCTTGGCCGCAGTCGAGCAGACGAGGCCCGAAATCGCAACCGAAATCAACGCCGACCAGAAGGCGCGCGAGCAAGCAGCCGAGTAGGGCGTACGCGTCTTATGCTCCAAGCATGGCCTGGGAGGTTGACAGCGAGCGCGAGTCGCCCTTGTCCCTGCGGAGCTTCGACTTACACGGTGATCTACGAATCAAATAACTGGGGTGCGACCAAGAGCACTGGAGAATGAACTGTCCAGAGTGTCGTGCGAGCCACGAGCTTGAGACGTTCACCTACCGCGAGGGGGCAAGGCAGTACGCCGGGTACCGCTGGAAGGTGCGCGATTAAGCCCATGCAATGGAACTCGCTGCGCTGATCCTGGGGTCGTAGGCCCTGATTTGTCGCCGTCAGCATGCTCGATATCACGAGACCCTGCACATGATCGGATCGCCGAATTTGGCGCGGGGCCTTCGAACGGATCAGGGATCGTCGATCCTCATCGCCTCGGAGACGGTCAGCTCACCCGCCCGCAGTCGCAGCAGCGTCTTCTCGATCTCGGCGGGCGACTTCAGGCCCTCGACTCGGATCCTATGTTCGATCTGAAGGCGCCCGAGGAGCCGGTTCAGCTCGCTGAAGATGTGGTCGCGGAGCTCCGCCTGGGCGTGCTTGAAGGCGAGCCGACGGGAGAAGAGGAAGTACTCGGTGGTGCCGTCCACCCGGAACCGGCTCGGGATCGTTCCCCAGCGACGCGTCGCCCGCTCGATTCCAACCTCACAGGCGCGGCGGTGGGCGGCGAAGTCATATCCGACGGAGCGGCCCATATCGGGGGTGCGAAGGATGAAGTTCGGGGTGAGAGAGGAGCGCTCCCCTAGAGCGGCGAGCATGCGCCGGTGGCCGCGGACCCCGCCGAGGTTCCGCGGCAGCTTCACCCTCCAGAGCTTCTTGGAGGGGATCCGCACGGCCGCGCTGGCCTTGAGTTCGGCTCGGTCGGCTTTCGGGATCAGCTGGTAGAAGCCACCTGGGGCGCGCATCACGGGACTCGGTGGCAGCGGGGCGAGCTTCGGGAAGGCATCGGGCCCGTCGCCGACGAGCTCGAAGAGGGCCTCGCCGCGGTAGCCGATCAGTTCCGCCACCCGCTCGACGAACTCGACAGTCGCCTCGGTCAGGTCTTGCCGCGTGAAGCGACCGATGTCGAGCATCGGTACCAGCCTCTCGGTTACCTCTTCGTCCTCGGGCTCAAGGACGACGCGAAACTGCGCGTCGCGGTTGATCCGGTTCGGCATGATTCCGAGAGGTAGGTCTCGGGTGAAGAGGAACTGGTTGCCTTCGGTGCCCGGCCGCTCGGCGCTGTTGGGCAAATATCGACGCGAGATCTGCGGGCCGAAGTCTCTCACTGCTCGGTTCCCCTCTGTTCGCCGGTGTCCCCCTCGTCGTCGTCTCCTTCGGTCCCCGGCTCGTCCCCTGCCTCCCCGTCTGCCCTTGCCCCGCCTCCATCTCCTGCCTCCTCTTCGCCCGTGAAGGCCTCCTGCAGTTCCTCCGCGAGGCCGTCGCGAAGTCCGAAGTCGAACTCCGCGGCGGCGTTGAGCTTGGCCAAGTAGAGGGCGACGAAGACCTCGGTCGCCTCGCCGTGGAGCATGCCGATCATGTCGTCGTTGGGAGCAATGTGGCGGATCAGCGAGCTCGGGTGCTCGACGCGACCGGGGGCGAAGAAGCGCCCGCCCCGCGGCGCCCCGCGGGGCAGCTTGGCCAAAGCCTGGCTCAGCCCCCGCTCCCAAGCCTGGCGGACCATTCCTCGCGGGCTGAAGCCGAGGCGACGGTTTTCAAAGGCGATCCAGGCGGCGATCATCTGTAGTCGCTCGACACCGTCGGCACCGTCGAGGTAGCGGTCCCAGATCTCGCGGCAGGCCTCCCACAGCGCCGGATTCTGGTGCAACTCGGAGTAGATCAGTGCATATCCGCTGAGATCGACGACATCTAGAACGGGCTGGGTCATCCAGGTGACTGCCTGTTCGGGGCGTTGGTCCTGGACGGCCTCGCGGACCCGTTCGGTGACCAGCAAGGCACCGTGGAAGGAGGCGGCGAAAAGCGGCTTGAAGCGCTCGACATCACCGGCTCGAAGCGTCTCGATGCAGGCCTCGGCGCTGAGGTGAACCGCCTGGCCGAGGTAGTCGGGGATCTCATCGCTTCGCTCGAGCTCAGCGAGGCCGGGGATCGAGCGGGTTAGCGCCAGCTGGATCTCGGCGCCCATCTCCTCGACCTGGGCCGACCAGGCGTCCCAATCCCACTCGGGGCGATGGAAGTCGACTCGCTCGCCGCGCGCCTTCAGGGCCTCAAGCGCGGCGCGCCAGTGGGGGAGGTGACGCTCCAGCTTCCAGGCGCTCTCCAGGCCGCGGGTAAGGACCGCAGCGGCGGCCTCGAGCCGACCGGCCTCGCTGAGGCGATCGGCCGCTTCGGTGAACCATGAGGCGTGGAAGTTGAGCAGCGCCGTGATCTGGGCTTGCATCTCGCGTTCGTAGTGAAAGAAGGCGACCTCGCGCACATACCACGGCGGGGTCCTGGTCTCGTCGGTCGCGGCGGCCGCGCGCTCGAAGCGGACCCCGGCCCCGAGATCCTCGAGGGCGGCGATCACCGCTCGGGGTAGGCGCATCAGGTAGGGGCTCTCGCTCGCTGACCAGTCGGCGGCGATCAAGCGTCGGTCGAGCTCGTCGATCGGCATCGGCTCTAGGGTGCGGTGAAAGCCAAGCTCGAGGGCAATCGGGACCAATCCGAGGGCATCGCCGAGGGCTGGGCCGATCGATCCGCGCCGCTCGCCGCTCCCACTGCAGAGCGCGTCCAGCACTTGGTCTGAGAGCTCGCGGGTGAGGCGGAGTGCCTCTTCCGCGGACCAGTTGGCGCCGAATTGACCCCAGGAGGTCGAGAGCGCGCCGAGCGTCTCCAGGCCCGTGCCCGGTGAGCCGCTTTGCAGGTCTTCAGCGACGGCGCTCGTGATCGCCTCGATCAGCCCAGGGACGATTTCGTTCTCGACCCAGAAGACGTCGGGCACCGTGGTCGGCGTTAGGGTGCCGGCGAGGTTGGCGGCGTTCAGCAGGCTGGTGCTGTCGGCGAGAAACCACTGCGGGTGTTCGTAGCGCTCGCCGAACCAGCGGCTCTTGGTCGGGATCCGGTGCCGTCCGGCGAGATAGCGGGCGAGGAGCAGATTGGTCTTGAGAAACAGCGCCCGCGCCGATTGGCCGCGCAAGTGCTCCTGCTCAGTGGCAATGCGAAGCAGCGACGAGAGCGTCGCGAGGCTGGCGCCGGCGATGCGGCGGAAGTGCGCCTGCACCTCAGGCACGTCCCAGCGCCAGCTGCCGTGGCGGGCCCGCGCGGCCTGGGACTCGAAGCGCTCGGCGATCGTCTCGGCGAGATGAGTCGGATCGGCTAGGTAGAAGGCGTGGCGGCCGAGGCGGATGAAGGCGAAGATCGAGAAGACAGCGAGCAGGCCGACGACCGGAGGCGCGAGGCGGTAGGTGGTGCCGGCGGCGGCGTGGATAACGAGGAGCAAGACGCAGAGCGCCATCGCAAAGGCGACCAGCCGCACGTAGAGGTTGCCCAGCCGGTCCCCAACGATCAGACTGCGGATGTCGTGCGGGACGCTGACGTAGATCGAGGCGGCAATCGCGCTGACCGCGGTGAAATAGAGGGCGAGGAAGACGCCGGTGGCGGCGGCGACCGTTTCCAGCAGCGAGTCATAGGCGCTCGAATCGAGGGCGCCGAACGAGAGATCAGAGGCGAGCTCGTCGGCGGGCCCCTGCAGGAGGGCGAGTGCGACGACCAAAAGACAGGCGAGCCCGAGCGAGATCGCGGTGTTCTGCAGGAGTGCCCGCAGCGCCGTCGCTGAGGTCGTCGTCTCGGTCGCCGCGTGGCGGACGCGAAAGACTGAACTGAGGACGCCGAGGCGCCAGCTCAGCAGTCGTCGACGCAAGCGCCAGAAGCGGCGCGAGTCGCCGAAGCGGACGGTCAGCACTCCTGCGACCCTGCTCATCCCCGAATCCCATCGCAATCTCGTTTACCCACTTTCACCCAAGCAGTATCTGTTCTCGCGCCTGCCTGCGCCAAGCCGGGGATGTGGAGGCGCGGCACGGCCGGCTGCATAGCCATGGAGTTGGACGCCTCTCGCCCAGCGCTCGTCTTACGTGGCCCTAGTTAGAAAGCTCAGGCAGCCACCTGCTTTGCAATGCGTGGGTGGTCGCGAGCAGCGTTGCGCGCCCCCGCTATAGGACAAAGCCCCGCATTCGACTCGCCTTTGATTCACCCCACTTGTAGCTGCTAGTATGTTTGTATGACGCTACATCAGTCTGAGAGCGAAGTCGGAGTCCGCGAGCTGCACAATCGCCTCAGCGAGTACCTAGAGAAGGTGGAGGGGGGAGGCGAGATCGTGGTGACCCGGCGGGGCCGGCCTGTCGCTCGCCTCAGCGGGCTCGACGAGCGGCCGCTCGACGCCCTCGCGCGTCGTGGCCTTGTGCGGATGCCGGAGGGTAGGCGCTCTCCTCGGTCGGCGCATGTGAAGGCCACCGGTTCGGTCTCCGACCTCGTATCTGAGCAGCGGGCCTGATCTTCTACTTCGACACTTCGGCACTGGTCAAGCTCGTTGTCGTCGAGGACAGCTCTGACTTGGCGGCCGAGCTCTGGGGAAGCGCCCATCCCGCAGCTTCGAGCATCCTCGCCTATCCGGAGGGACGAGCGGCACTGGCAGCTGCCCGGCGCCTGGGTCGTCTTGGGGAGGACGGGCACCGCGAGGCGCTCGCGACCTTCGAGGAGCTCTATGCGGAGCTGACTACGGTCGGTGTCGACCAGGTGCTTGCCGCTCGCGCCGGCGAGCATGCCGAAGACTTGGGGCTGCGTGGCTATGACGCGGTTCACCTTGCCACCGCGCTCGAACTCGGTGACGAGGAAGTCGTTCTCGTCACCTGGGATCGAGATCTCGCTCGGGCGGCCGAGCGCGTGGGTCTGGGCGTCGCGGGCCTCGAACCAACCGACTAGGCAAAGGCCTGATCGACCATTCCGCTCTCGTCCTCGCCCGGTTCGTAGTCCGCGTAGATCAACGTCGTCCGGTAGTCGCGATGTCCCATCCACTCCTGGATCTTGCGCATGGACACCTCGGGGGATGCCGCCATCCTCGTGCCGAAGGTGTGGCGCAGGTCGTGGAAGCGGACTCGGCGCACCCCCGCCGCCTTTAGCGCCTTCCTGAACCGGCGCAGTAACGGCGCGTGATTAAGCGGCTCGCCGGTGAGCGGGTGGCCGAAGACCAGATCCTCATCGCCGTCGAAGCGTGAGCGCTTCTGGAGTCGCGCCAACTCAGACGTTACGCGCGCTGCGAGCGGCACCGAGCGTTCGCCGCTGCGCGACTTTGGCGTTCCCCAGTGCCCGCGAACGTAGTTGCGCCTAACGCGGATCCGCCGCGCCGCCCAGTCGACGTCGCGCCAGCGTAGGGCCAGGAGCTCGCCCTGGCGCATCCCAGTCATCGCCGCGGTGAGGACGATCGCCCGATCGACGGCGCCGAACGGCTTGCGGGTGACATCGATCGCGCCGATCACCGCCTCGAGTTCCTCCTTGCCGAGGAAGTGGATGTCCTCGTTCGGGCGGATCTGGGGGCGCCTTACCCCCCAGCAGGGGTTCTCCTGACACCAGCGCTGGCGCCGTGCGTGGTTGAAGACCTGCGAGAGGAGCTTCAAGGTGTTCGCCCGCGTATGTGCTGAGGCGCCTTCGCGGATCATCTGTGTGGCCAGCGCTTCCACCTGGCTGCGCCTGACGCGGTCGAGCGGGATCTCGCCGAACCTGGGCAACAGTCGGAAGCTGAGGATCTGGCGATAATTGTCCAAGGTGGTGGGCTTGCGGCCGATCTCCTTGAGGTCGCGCAGCATCAGTTCGGCCGCGGTCGTGAAGGTGATCTGCCCCTCGGTTTGCAGCGGGCGGTCGCGGAGCATCATCCGTCGAAGTTCGACTTCGGCCTCGGTCTTGGTCAGCCCCGAGCCGTTGCCTCGCCTGCGCTTCAGCCCGATACGGCGGTTCAGCCGGCGCGAGCCCGAATACCAGCGCCCATACCAGAACTGGCGCCCGTCACTGCGGGTCTGAAAGTGCAGGCTGCCCGATCCGTGGCTGCGACGAGCCTTGGTCGCGGCGAACGCCGGCGAAGGGCCTACGGGTGAGGCCATGAGCCGACTTTACGCTTGTGATCGCAGCTTGAAAAGCGCTCCAGACGGGCGCAAACCTGGCGCTCTTGCGCGCCGGGCAGGGCGGTGATCGCCGGGCGGGTCACGGTCCAAAACGGCCTCCCGATGACGAAATTGGTCCGCGAATGGACCGCATCGAGGCGGGGACGGAGGAGCCCCTCCCATGAGGGCTCCAGCTCCGATTCCGTGATTTGCAGGGGGTTTCTAGTGCGGCTGAATGGAGTCGAACCATCACGCCCCGTAAGGGGCACAAGGCCCTCAAGAGGGCGTTTTCAGTGATGTACGACTCTCTCAGGCGACCTGAGGTGCTCTGAGGTGACGCAGGTTACAGAAAAAATTGTCCATGAGATTGTCCACGGCTCCGACCACGTCTTCGTCGCCGGATCCTCGGCCGGTGCAAAGACGCCGGTGCCGCCAGGAGCGTCGATAGGGTCGCTCGGATGTCGACCCAGGCCGTCTACTACCGCGATCCCGATGGGGTCGAGCCGGTCGCCGAGTTCCTCGACCGCGAGTTCCCCCTCGAGCCGCGAAAGAAGAACCCGAGCGCACGGGAGATCGAAGCGGCGGCGAAGAAGCGGATGACGGTCGACCTGCAGATCGATCGCCTGAACGGGCTTGCCAACGACGATCCGCCGTTGCCCTTCCCGCACACCTCGCAGATCGACGGCCCGCTGCGTGAGCTCCGCTGCCACTACGGCCGGGCGCATTACCGGATCCTCTACCGCAGGTCGGGGAACCTGTTCGTCTTGACCAGGGTGCGACCGCGACTAGCCGAGCAGAACCCGGATCGCGTCGTCGCTGCGACCCTCGGCGTGGGTGTAGACGTGGGTTGCAGTGTCGATGTCGTGGCCGTTCGGGATGTCGCCGCCATTGGGCAGGCCGAGCTTCGTCAGGGGCGGGCAGAGGAAGCATCGAACCGATACCGCCAGCCCGAGCCTGGCGGCCCGCGCCCAAAGGCGCGGTCATGCCCTCACGCCCTACCCTGCCGCGAGGTATCAGATGGTGCGCGAGGGCCGTATGAGCACCCGCGAATACATTGACGACCTCATCGAGCACGTCAAAGCCGACATGGCGCGGCGTGACCGCACGGCGCATTAAGTCGAGCCATCCTCGATCGCGTGCATCAGGGGGTCTGCAGCGTTGACTTGGGGCGTCGGCGCCGAGCGCCGACTCAGTTCGCGAGGATTCCCCGATCCCTATGCGGCCTTGACGTTGCTTCGACGGACGGTCCTTGATTCTTTGCCCACCCCGCGACGGAGTGTCGCAGCCGTTGCAACCTTGAGTAGATCCGTTTGCAGGCTGAGCAATGAGCTAGATGTAGCTCGACTGCCTCGGCTTGCCGCACCGACATCGCGCCTCGAGCGTGCAGCCGTAGAACCACTTCCATTTCGTCGCATCGGTGGCCGCTGACAATGTCGTCAAACGCCTCGAGCACCCTGGCGTTGCCCTTCTCGATCCTTCTGCGATAGGCGCGGGGGCTAAGTCCAGGTAGTTGCTCTCGTACCTCGGCCGGACTGAGGGCGAGCTGGTGACGGAGCCGGAAGATCCGCTGATCGCGTGGGGACAAGGTTGAGACCGCCTCACGTCCGATAGCCACGATCTCGCGATCCTCCACGACCTCCTCAGGCGTGGCGGCCGTGCTGTCGGTCAGACCGCCAACCCGGTCGAGGCCGATCTCTGTTAGAACCGCCCTGTGGCGTCGGTCGTCGATCAGCCGTCGCTTGGAGGCGATCTTGAGCAACGCGACCATCTGGGGTGGCTCGAAAGCCCTCGCGATCGGATCGATCGAGCGCATCACCTTCTCGCAGGCCGCCATGAAGATTTCCTCTGCCTCCTCTTCAGAGCAGCCAGCGCGTCGAAGATCTCGGCAGCAGCCTGTTCTCGCCGCGAGATAGACGTCGCCATAGAACTGTGCCGCCTCTGGGCTGAGTCGAGCAGTGCAGCCCACCGTGCTCTCGTTCCGCCGAAGGGGCTGATGAGGTCCCTCGGTCGATCTGGTCATGCCCGGGGTCCGACGCAGCCGGGGGAAATGCGTCAACCCACCGTGCGCCAAGGTCAAAGCAAGGCGGGAGAGGGGGCGCGCTTAGGACTCCGCGCGTGTAGCCCGAGAAGTTGTTGGCCGACGGCGTCGACACCAGGTCGGACGCCCAATTGGAGGTGCGAATTTAAGTAGTGGCAACGAGAGGGGCTCATGTCGAACGACTTGATGCCGATCAACTCAGGAAGATCCACCACGGCCTTCGCAGCAGTCTTCGTGCGAGGCACTTCGATGAGGCGCTGATCGATCGCTGCGCCGAGGACGCGGTCGGCAAGAGCCTCGTCGAGCTCACCGAAGCACAACTCGACGGAAAAGACATCCCCGATCCGATCGCATGGGTGGTGAAGGTCTCGATTTGGAGATCGATTGATCGGCTCCGCGGAGAGGAACGCGAAGCAGCGGCCCCGTTCTCCGAGGAGGTCATATCCGATGTAGCCGACCCCCGTGGTGCACTCCCCGAGGAGGCAGCGCTCGACAACGTCGAAGCCGCCGAGCTCCACCGGGTCGTCTCGACCCTTCCGGAGGATCAGCGCGAGGCTCTTCGCTCCTACTACTTCTGGGAACTCTCGACCCGCGCGGGTGCCAAGCAGCTCCATTGGAGCGAGCCAACCTTCCGGCGCCGGCTGAAGGCGGCGATGAACAGCCTCAGGGATCGCTTCGGCGTGCCGGAGCAGGGCGACGTGTTCGCGATCGAGCTCGGCCTGGCTACGGCGATCAGCCTCACCAAAGCCGACGCCGCCTCGGCTGGCGGCGTGGGCGATCAAATCGTCGCCGCGGCGGAAGCCGTGCGCGGGGCAACGTCCCACGCTGCGGGTCGGGTTCGGGATCTACTGGCTCGAGTGATCCCGGGCGCAGGGACCGGCAAGGAGCACCCTCTTGATCCGGTTGTGGTCAGCCGCGCCGCTGAAACCGCCAGCGGTCCGAGCGGCGCAGTGGCCGGCAAAGTGATCGGCGGCGGCTGCACGGTCCTGGCCGCAGTCTGTGCTGCGACCGGGGTGATCGGGCCTGGGCTCGGGGGCGTTATCGGTCTGCTGCATCGAGGAGGGACCACTGCGGTACCCGCGAAGGTGAAGGCCCTGCCACAGCCGACATCGCGAGCCTACGCGGGGGCAACGTCTCGGCCGAGGACGCAAGCACGGCGCAGGAGAAGCCACGCGACGGCGAGCACGGCGCGACCAAGTAGGGCCGGAGCACCGAGCGAAAGGGCGCTGGGCGACGAATCGGGCACGCGGGCAGAACGAACCCACAGCTCGACCAGGTCGTTCGGCGCCGAGTCGGAAGTGACGCCTCCCGAACCGGTCGCCGCGGCGCCGGCCCCAGCGACCTCTTCGGCGCCGAGCGAATCAGCATCGAACCCCACCCAGGAAGCCAACGCTCAATTCGCTCCCTAGTTATTGGAACCGTGACGCAATTGGCGCCTCTCGAACGGACCCCGGGCATGAAGGACAACCGGCAGCACCGCCCGACTTCGAGGAGGATTGAAACATGCCTGGAGACTCACGGCTCGTCGAGATCCACGATGAGCGTTCGCGGCCCCGCAGACAGGGTAGGAGGAGCCGCATGTCCGGTGGCCATCACAGGCTGAGGCCTTGCTTGGTCGCCGGCATGGGGGCGCTGGTCGCGCTGGGGCTGATCGCGGCTCCGGCGCGGGCGGGAAGCTACATCGTCGCTCAGTGCTCACCCGGCGTCTTCTCCGGCGCTCCAGACGCGGGTTTCGCCAGGTCCAGCTCCCACTTCACGTCGTTTGCAGATTGCGCTCAGTCGGCGCCAGGGTTGGAGATCAACTACAACCTCAGTAGCGGCGAAACCGGCACTCAGCAGGGCGCCTGGGGAGCTTGGGTATTGCAGGCTCCCGCCGGCACCTACATTACGGGTGGCACTACGTTTAGTCGCTTGGCTGCACAGAACGGGATCCACGGCTACCTGGCCGTGTCCCCCGACAGCGGCACAGGCATCTCTTACGAGAATCAGAACGATGACCAGGGACACACGGCCGGGATCCCGGCAGGCAACTGGAGGTTCTGGGTAGCTCGGCTCGAGTGCACCGTGCCGAACGAAGCGGGGCGCTGTGCAGGCGCCGGAACGCCCCATACCTATGTCAAGCAGATCCGCATTCAGCTGACCGACGTATCGCCGCCGACCGTTTCGATCAGCGGCTCAATGCTCTCGGGCGTGGTGCTGCGTGGGCCTCAAACCCTTGCGGTTGGAGCCGCTGATCAAGGGGCCGGTCTGCAGTCGATACACGTCATCGTGAACGGGAAGCAAGCAGCGGGCGACGATCTTTCCGCGGCCTGCAATCCGCTCCCGGGCGGTTTGACCGCGCGGATGTCGCCATGTCCCCCCAGCTTCGCCAAGACCTACACGCTCGACACCGCCTCAGGGCCCTTCCGCGAGGGCGTGAACTCAATCTCGGTCTGCGCCTCTGACTACGCGCAGAGCGGCACGCCAAACACGGCCTGCGAATCGCGAGAAGTCACCGTCGACAACCTGTGCCCGGGCTCCTCGATCAGCGGTGGGGAATCGATAACGGCGGGTTTCGGAAACGGCAAATCCGACCGGACCCTCGCATTCCGCCAGCGTGCGCTGATTCGCGGGCGCCTTCGCGACGCCAGCGGCAACCCGGTCGCCGGCGCCCAGGTGTGTATCGAGGGGCACACGGACCTCCTCGGCCGGCGATTTCACTTGATCGGCACAACGAGCACCAACGAAAACGGAGGATGGACGTACAAGCTGCAACATGGACCCTCGCGGATCATCCGCATCGCCTATCGATCCGGCTCATTTCAGACGCTGACCGACCTGAGTCTCCACATGCGGGCGCGGGCGACGTTCCACGTGAGCGTCCACCGTACCTGCATCCACCGCCGCATCTACTTCTCGGGAGGGCTTGCAGGCCCACTCTCGGCCGAACGAGTGGTGCTCGTACGGGGGACGATTCCGGGCTCAAAGCGGCGCTTCCTGATCCGTCGCGCCTACACCGATCCGCTCGGCCACTTCCGAGTTCCCTACGCATTTGCGCCCGTAGTTCGTTTGACCCGCTTTGCCTTCTGGGCGGTTGCACCTCGCCAGGGCGGCTACCCATATGTCCGGGGACACTCTGTGCCGCGGTATGTCCGCGTGAGGCCGCGTCGATGCCCCAACAAGTCCAAACGACATTGAGTCCCGAGCCAAGGAGGCTTGCAATGAAAGCGCAACAGCTACGTATGTCAGGGGTGGCGGCGGTATCGCTCGTCGCTCTTCTCTGGGCGTTCCCGGGTCAGGCAGCTGTGGCCGGCAGTGAGCAGGGTCAATCTCAAGCCTCGCATCACCGCCCGACCCCAGACCAGATCGCCGCGGGCCAGTTCGCACCGCATGCAAGCCAATCCAGGCATCACAGGAAGAAACATGTCCGGTTCGGCAAGATCGTCGACCACGACAGCACCCTGGGCGACGGCAATTTCAACTTCGCAAAGGGGCACGCGGACTGTAAGCGTGGGGAACAGGTGGTCGAAGGCGGGATTCGTGAAATCAACAGCGACGGGCTCATCCCCGGGCTGCGGTGGTCCTTGCAATCGATGGGTCCCATACCCAGCAAACGTCAGTACGTGGTGACGGCCACATCCGACCTTGGTGGCCTGGGGCGGAAGGACTTCGTGGCGGTCGCGGTCTGCGAATCGGGTCGATAGTCGGAGCGATGTAAGGCTTGTAAGTCAAACGCCACCCGCGGAGAAAAGCTCGGCCCGCGGCTAGCCTCACCGAACAGGTGTGTCGTCGGTCACGCCATCGCGGAGCGGGCGACTAGGTTGTCGCACGTAGCGAGCAATGGCTCCTCCCTAGGAACGCGTGCCTGGACCGGGCTCAGTGATCCTTCCGCTCCTGGTGTGGGCCACTGGATCAAAGCGCCCGTAGGAGAGGTCACGTCCGGTGCGCGCTTCCATCTCTTCCTCGACGTAAGGCGACTGAGCGTCCGCGACACGAACGGGCGGCTCGCTCGACGCACTGCCTGAGCTTCAACCAAGGGCGCACCGCTGAGGGCCCAACCCGGGGACAGCTCACATCGCCTCCCTGCGATGGCCTCCAAACGGCACCCCATTCAAAGGGGGGCGCGTTGCGCACCTCGCCCGTGCCTTGGCTCGGAAGCAGTTCGCGTCGGCGACGGCGCTGAGCAGATGACAGCCCACGAGGTGTGGTGATGGCAAGAGAGTTCTTTTCCTTCGGTGATGAGAACCTGGATCCCGGTTGTGATCCCTGGGTCGATGCCGAGCGGCCTGTTGGGGCAGCGGTCTCAATCGCCGAGGAACCGAGCCGCGCGGGGCCGGCGCTCGACTGGGGCGCGGACTGGGCAGCGGAGGAGGCTCAGCGAACCCGAGGCGACTCCGAGCAGAGCTCGTCGGAGAATCGCGAGCCTCCTTCCTTGCGCGCAAAGGGCGCCATTGTGTTGGTGCTGCTGGCGTCGGCGGCGCTCGTGGCTCATCTTGCACTTGGTGCGCTGACAGGAGGAAGCAGTGCATCGTCCGCACCTGTAGCGCGGACGTCATCGGTCGAGCCCTCGGTTTACGCGAGCTCTTCCGTGCCAAAGGCCACGCCTCCTCGCGCGCAGGTGCACCGCGAGCGTCGTGATCAGCAGCGTGGTGAAAGTCGCAAGCGTCGTGCGATCACCAGGCGCCATGCGCGCAGGCGCCGAGCGCGTCGTGGTAGTGGCCAACGCCAAACTCCACATCAGCAGGGAACGGTGGGCAGCGAGAGTCAGTCGGCGTCGGTCGAAAGCAGCCCCCCGCCGGTCGAACCGCCGCCGGCAGCCCCGGGGGCGTCGAGTGAGGCACCTTCGACTCCCGCCGCCGCGTCGCCCTCCCCTGAACCGTCTCCTCCCACTCCTACCCAAGCTGCCGAGGCCCAATTCGGCGTCGAGGGGGGCCAATGATGGCCGCTCACTCTAAGCGTGACGCTCGCCCCCTGCGACAGCGAGGGCGACTTGGCGATATGCGCTCGTCGGCTCCCTACGGACGCCTGAAGGCCCGGCTCCCACGCTATACGTTCCTCGCCTTTGTCTCTGTGATGTGTTTGGCCGGAGTTCGCTCGATTCTTGCTCCGGTACATCCGGTGCCCGCGGCAAGCGACGGCGGGGGCACGATCGACTACGCCGAGCAGAGCTTTGCCACCGCTTTCACTCGTGCCTACCTCAGCTTCGATTCGGCTCGGCCCCAAGAGCACGAAGCCGCGCTTGCCCCGTTCGTCTCCTCGGGCCTGGAAGCCGACGGCGGTTTCAATCCGCCCGGGGTTGGGAGCCAGCAGGTCGAGTGGGCCGAAGTGGCCCAGGTACAGCATCCGCTTGCGGGCGGGTCAATCGTCACCGTCGCCGCCGCTCTGAGCACGGAGCGCGAGCCGGTTTATCTGTCAGTGCCGGTGCGCCGCATCAGCGGTGGAGCCATCGCGCTCGCTGGCTATCCGTCCTTCGTTGGGCCTCCGCTCAACTCTGCGCCAGAGCCCGAAGAAAGCGATCGCGAATCGGTCGCCGACGGCGAAGTCACGAGGCTGGTCAAGCGGGCGCTCGCCAACTACCTAGCTGGCAATCCCGAAGACCTAGCTGCCGACCTTGCCCAGGCCGCGACGGTGACCCTGCCGCCCAACCAGCTACGCCTGCACAGCGTCGAAGAACAGGTCTGGGTGAAGGGCACCGGCGGTGGAGCCGTGCTGGCGACGGTCAGAGCAGGCGATGTCAACGGCGGCACCTACACGCTGCGTTACGAGGTCGGGCTGCGGCGAGTTGAGGCGAGTGACCCCCAGATTGGGCCCGGCTGGCGCGTCACCTACGTCCAGACGATCTCGCAGGAGCCCTGATGCGTGATCGGGCGCAAAAGAGAACTCAAATGGAGCCCAAGGAGGTGAGGGTCACGATGCGCAATCTGCTTGCAATTGGCGCCCTGTGCCTGGTCGGTTCGCTCGCCGCCGAGTTGGCGGCGCCCACGGTCGCAGTACCACCGAGCGCACAGGACCTCGTAGGTATCACCCAGGCCGAGGCAGCTATTGGTCGCGGCGGCGGGGGCGGCGAAGGAGGTGGAGGAAACGTCCTGCAGATAGGCCCCAGGACCGCCAACCTTGCCAAGAGCATCGGAGTTCCGTTGCTCTTCATTTTCGCGGCAGGGGGCATCGCGTGGGCCGCCCTCGAGCGCCGAGCAGGCGCGGCGGTTGTCGTGATTGTCCTGTCGATCGTGATCGGCGCCTTCCTGCTGGAGCCCGGTCAGGTCAAGCAGACGTTCATCTCGATCTACCGCTACGTGCTGTGAGACAAGCAGGACCGCACTGCGCGGAAGAACCCAGAGCCGAGCGAGGCTAGGTCGTGGATCAGCCAACGGGGATTCAGCTACGCGGTTACCGCAAGGTCTTTCGCTTCGAGCGACGACTCTTTCGCTTCCACAACTGGCGGATCCCCTATCCGCATGGTGTGCCGCTCCGGGGCGTCGGCTACTTCGTAGCGCTGGAGTTCTCCGCGCTGGTCGCCGCGCGACTGCCCCTGCTCTCTGTTCTCGTCTCCCTTGCTGGGCCTGAGCTTGCCTTCCTGTTCTTTCCGCTCGGCGGCACGGCCCTTCTCATGCGGGTGCGGATCGATGGGCGGCCCCCCCATCACGTACTCGCCTCGCTGGTCCGGTACTACCTGCGCCCGCGCCGCCTTGCTGGTCTAGCTCCTTGTCCCGAGATCGGTGAGACAGTCCTACCACTCGACGATGTGACGGTTGCCTTCGACGGGCGTGAGTCCTTCGTCGTCCCGGGGCGGATTAGGGGTCCGGCCAAGGTCACTTTTCGCTACCCCTCTGTCGGGCGCGTCGAGGGTGCGCCGCTCTGGGTACGGAACCCGGATCGCCGGAAGGCAAGGGCTCGCCGCTACCGGATTCGGCGTCAGCCCTCCGCTCGGCCGCTGTTGCGTGGCAAGGTGATCAACGTCCCACGCGGCCGCGAGGTCGTGGTCGAGTGATCGGGGCCTCCGCGGCTAATCCACGGCCCCGGCCGTGCTTCATCTACGGCAACATCGCCTTTGCTGAGCTCGGTGAGCCCTGGGCGATCTATCGTCTTGCGCCCCAGAGCTACGCGGGCCTCTCCACCGGGCGAAAGCGCGAGGTGATGGGGCAGCTTGAGGGCTTCCTGCAGCGAACGCAGGCAGATATCCAGATCCTGCGAATTGCCCGGCCTTGGTCGGTGCGCGACTACATCGCATCGACCTGGCAGACCTTCGATCGACGCCATGGCGGGGAGGAGGAGATCGCCCGCCGCGAGGAGGGCTTCAAGACCCTGCTGCACTCACACGCCCTGGCAATGGAGGACCGCCAGATTGTGCGGCCCGACGTCTACCTGGCAATCCGGCTACATGGATCCGCCGGTGGCGTAGAGGAGCTGCTCGGTGGGGATCGCCTCCGACAGCTGTGGCGACGGCTCTCGACGGTCGTCGGGGTGAGCGATGCTCGCGGGCTGCGCTACTCAGAGCTGACCGAGATCGAACGGGTTGAGCGTCGCACCCAGGAGCGCGTCCTCGACTACCTCGAATGCCAACGAGCGCTTGGATCGGAGATCGCGTGGCTCGTTCGCCACGCCTACCTGCGGGGTCTCGGCGAACCCGTGCTCGAGCACAATTTTCGTCCCCAGGCTCTGGCGATCGAGAACGAGAAGGGCGAAGAGCTCGGCTTCGAGCCCTGTCAGTGGGATCTGCTGCGGCTGCACACTGATCACCGGGTCCGTATCGCACGCCGGCACCTCGAGATCGAAAGCGAGCGCGGCGTCTCCTACCAAGCTGCGCTGGTCTGTGGCGCCTTGCCGGAGGAGCGTGAGTTCCCCGGCCCCGAGGCGGAGCTGATGTTCAACCCGGTCGACCTCGAGTTCCCTGTCGATGCTTGCCTGCACTGCGAGTTTGTCCCCAATCGAGATGCCCAGCGCCTCGCCCGCAAGCGGATGGTCGACGCCGACGAGCTCTGGCGGGAGGAGGCGAGCAGCGAGCACGGCGCCTCGCCCGATACCGAGGATCGCCCGGCCGAGGCGCGAGCGCTGCAGCGCCGCCTCGGGGAAGGCGATCACCCGCCGCTGCTTCGCAGTGCGCTCACCTACATGGTCTGCAGCTCCGATGGTCTCGAAGATCTCGAGGAACGGATCGAACGACTCCGCTCAGAGGTCGGCCAGCGGATCGAACTGCACCGGCCGATAGGTGCTCAGCACGATCTATTCCTCGCGACGTTGCCGGCGCAGGGGATGGGCCTGTCCGCCTACCGGGAGCATCTGTTGCCGGAGGAGGTTGCCGCGATGGTGCCTACCGCCTCGAGCCACGCTGGCTCGGAGATTGGGCCCTACATCGGCCACACCCTCACCCCCTCGCGCCAGCCGGTTCGCCTCGACCTCGCCGAGCCCGCGCAGGAGGATCTACCGACGCCGCTGCTCTTCACGGGCAAGCAGGGTTCCGGAAAGACGACGGCGATGCAGTTGGTCGAGCATCAGGCTTTCTGGCAGGGCTCAGACCCGATCGTCGACATCGACCCGCGTGGGACTCCCGAGGAGCCCGATCACCGCATCCACCTGATCCCAGAGGTCGAAGCCGAGACCGAACTGATTGTGCTCTCCGGTGAGGAGCGCTACCGCGGCCTGATCGATCCCCTGCGGATCGCTCCAGAGGAGATCAGGGGAGATACCGCCTTCGGCTTCGCCGTCGAGCTTCTGCCCGAACCCGTGCCGGCGCCGTGGCAGACCGAGATCCGCGCCGCGGTGGAGGTGGTCTGCGCCGACCTCGAGCGCGACCAGGTGCTGGGTGAGGTGGTGGAGGAGCTCAAAAAGGGCAACGAGGCGGCGGTTGAAGCGGGTCGAGCACTCTCCGTTCACGCCAACGCCGGCCTTGCCAAGCTCGCTTTCGGACTGCCAGGACGCGAGGTGGCTGAAGTGGGCAAGCGGCGGGTGATCTCGCTGCAGATCAAGGCCCTCGAGCTGCCTAGTCCTGGCACGCCGCGCAGCGAGATGTCTGCGCTCGAGCGCCTTGGCACCGCCCTGCTGCGATTGATCGCGATGTATGCGCTGCGGCTCTGCACGGCGCGGCGCGACCGCCACTCGGTCTGTGCGATGGGCGAGGCCTGGGTCCTCTTCAACAGCAACGTCGGTCGCAGCCTGCTCGACCGGATGGCGCGTTTCGGCCGCTTCCAGAACGTCACGCCGTTGCTCGACACGCAGCTGCTCACCGACGCCGAGGCGATCAGACCGCTGATCGGCGCGGTCATGAGCGGCGGCGTCAAGACGCCCGAGGAAGCCAGGGCGGTCTTGGAGCTGCACGGGCTCGACGAGGATCCCCAGCAGATCCAGCGGCTGATGAGCTACGAGCGAGGCCGCTTCCTCTTCACCGACTACCACGGCCAGAGCGTGCCGATGTATGTCGACCCGTGCGATCCCCGCTCGCGCGCGACGTTCGGCACCACGCCGCCACCGCGGGCTCAAACTGGCGCACCGGTACTCCAGGAGGCGGCCAGTGAGCCTTAGCCGCCGAATCTGCCGGGTGATTTTCCTCGCCGGATTCGCTGGCGCTCTCCTCGCCGCGCATTGTCCGCCTGCACGCGCGGCGGGGACCGTGACGCTGATCCGCACCTACGACAGCGATCTGCGGGGGCTGGTCTACGAAGTCTGTCGCGGGACGTTCAATCCCCCGACCACCGACCCCGCCAACCCCGCCTACTGCCAGGGGAAGCCCGAATATTGGTCGCAGCAGCGCTGGCAGGCCTACATCAAGAACGGCGAAGAAGAGCCGCCCAAAGCCGCGCAAAAGCAGACCAGGTCTGGGTCGAGGAGCGGGAACGGCAAACCCAATGTCGCCGTCGGTCCCTCGCCCCCGAATATTCCCGGGGCCCAGCCGGTGATCCCCTACGGCGGCTCGCTCGATCCGACCTCGGTGCTCGGCGTGACCAACCCTCTCTGTGGCGAGCGCAATCAGCTGAGCGCACAGCAGGTGCGTAACTGTCGTTCCTCTCGATCGCCTGAGGCCGCCTACCCCGTCGGCAACTACGGCTGGGACATCCACATCGAAGAAGGCGGCTTCATCAGCAGCCTGCTGGCGCCGGCCGTTGCCTTCGTCCTGCAGATCTTCTCGGTGTTCTGGCTGATCCTGCTGCTGGGCCTGAAGGGATGCCTGATCGTCCTCGGCTTCACCTTCTCGCTGAGCCCATTCACCGACAACCACATGCTGCGCCAGATCGGCACGGGACTGACCAACTTCTACAACGGCCTCACCGAGCCTTGGCTCACCGCGTTGATGACGATCATCGGCTGTTGGGCCCTCTACAACGGCATGATCCGCCGCCGCGCTGGCGAGACGGTTGGCGGGATCCTCGCGGCACTGGTGATGATGCTCGGCGCGATGTGGATGATCCACGCGCCGCGGGAAACCGTGGGCCGGGTCGCCGAAATCGTCAACAAGGTCTCTCTGGTCGCCGTCTCGGCGCCGAGTTCCGGGCACCTCAGCGCGCCCGTCCGCTCCTACAACGACGCGATGGCCTCGGTCTGGAACCAGATGACCGCGGTGCCGTTTTGCGCGATGGACTTCTCCGACGTCCACTGGTGCCTTGATGCCAAACCATCGAAGAAGGCGATCGAAGCGGCCAAGGGCGGCCTCTCGCTCGACGAACCTTTCACCCAGGCGCTCCTTGCGAACCTGCCCGAAGGCGAAGAAGCGGCGACGCGTGCCCTGAACCGTCGCATGGACGCCCTCTTCGGAGGCGCGTCAATGATCCGCGATCTCTACCTGCGCTTCAGCCCCGGCTCGGGCCCGCGCGATGCGCTCTGGACCTACTACAACGGCAAGGGCGATAACCACGTCGGCCTTCCGCTTCATATCGGCCCGCAGATCGACATCGGAGGCGGCACGACCGGTGCGGCACCCGAAAAGGTCTCGATGCAGGGTCGCAGCGGGCTTCTGACGCGCATGGTGTTGGTGTTCGTGTTCTTCCTCGGCTTGTTGGGCGGCCTGTTGCTCTTGCTTTGGATCGCGATGAAGCTCGTGATGGCGGCTGCCTCGGCCTTCGTCTTGGTGCTGATGACCCCGTTGGTGATGTTCTTCCCGGCCTTCGGGGCAGCGGGGCGGACCGCTTTCATCCGCTGGGTTACTTCGCTCTTGGGGGCGGTGGTGGCGAAGCTGATCTTCTCTGCCTTGCTGGGTGTCGTCCTGGTCGGCTCGAAAGTGCTCGGGGCCGGAGTCGGAGGGTCTTCACCGACCCTGGGACTGATCGCCACGATGTCCTTCTGGTGGGCCGTATTCTTGAACCGCGAGCGCTACCTGGCGCTGCTTCAGGTCGATCCGGTCCGCGATCAGGGCACGAGCTTCTACCGCACGATGGCCGGCGGCTATGTCGGCTACCGGATCGCCAAGGCGGCGAAGAACGCAATCGGCTCCCGACGCGAGGCCCGCCGGGAGCAGTCTCGGCAGCAGCAAGACGATCAGGTTCGCGCCGGGCGCGAGGCCGCCGAGCAGGAACTGGGCACCCAGGCAAGGCAGCGACTCGACGTCGCAACGAGCAAAGCGCAGGGTCGTGAGTCCGCGTACGCCAATGCCGAGCGCGATGCCGCGGCGCTGCGCAAGGACTCCGACGTTCAGGCGTTCCGCCAGGACCCCGAAGGCCTTGACCCCGCCACCTCCCTGAGGGGCGAGCGAAAGGCGCAGCAACTGCGTGATCTAGAGGGCTCGCTCGAGGCGGGCCGGCAAGGGGCGGCGGGCGATCGCCAACTGCTGAGGCGGGTGCAGGCGAACGAGGCTGCGGGGCTGCCCCGGCACGGACGCAGCGAAATCGAAGGTGCAAAGGAAGCGATCCGTCGTGAGGCCGGGCTCGGCGCCGATGCGCCTGAGCATCGCTGGCGCGCGGAAGCGGTCGGCAAGGATCCAGACAGCACGGCCGGGCGCGCGGCGATCGACGAGAGCCTCGCCAGGACCAGGACCGCCGTCGGGGCGACCTCCTCGTCGCGTCTTGACCAGGTCGATCTGCATCGGCGGGTCACCGGTGGCCGACGGCGCACGACCTCGGGCCTTCGCCGCTCTACGGCAGCCGGGGGTCGTGCTCCCCGAGCAAAGCGTCGTTCGCGGGCTCGAGACGGACTGAGTCGGTGATGCCAAATGGACTCGCTCGGTCCCCGGCGCGTGCTCGGATTTGTGGCGGCGCTCGCCGTGCTGGCGGGCGGAACGCTCGCGATCAGCCTGGCCGGGGGTGACAGTCCAGCCAGCGGTCTAAGACGTACCCATCTCCTCACTGAGCCGGACGTCGCCGCAACCCTCCACCGGCCCCGCCCAGCGAGAAGGGCAGGAGGAGCTGGACGAGTCGCAGCAGAATTCGCGCGCGTCTACCTGGTCTATGAGGCCGGGCAGATTGGCCGAGGTGTTCGCGAATTCTTGACCCGGCTCTGCTCGCACCAGTTCGCCGTGGAGCTCTTGCGCAGCCCGGTTCGCCTTCCGCCTGGAGCGGGGCCGCCCCGCGAGCGGTTGCTCGGTCTCCCGATTCTTCGTTCCGCCGTAGTCGAAGGTACCGCCGGGCTTCTGGCGAGCGCCAGGCTCATGCGCGAAAGCCGGGACGAGTGGCTCATCTTCAGCCTTGCACCGCGCGGCGGGCGCTGGCGCGTGATCGGTGTCGGGCGATGAGCATCGAGGACTCCCGCACCGCCCGTTACCTGAAGCGACGAACGCTGAAGAAGCTCGTGGCGAAGGCCGGAGCGGCGAAGCTCGCTGCGGCTGCGGCGATCGCCTGCCTGGTGTTCGTCCTCTTCCTGGCCTTGCTGGCCGCGCTGGCCGGCGCGAGTTCCTCGGAACCCAGCGCGGGGAGCGGCGAGCGCTGCAGTGAGATGGCCGGCAAGGACAGCCCACCGGAAGCCCTCGTGCCGATCTACGCCGCCGCCGCCCAGCGCTTCGAACTGGGTCCGCGCGGTCCCTCCATCCTTGCGGCGATCAA
>Ga0137371_10000691_pt1 | contig 25517 bp, 16 predicted proteins | sample SagtaG_7_FD_104919 | JGI IMG/M metagenome (GOLD analysis project Ga0137371, IMG submission 104919) | Vadose zone soil microbial communities from Sagehorn Ranch, Mendocino, California, USA - Sage1_R_40_16 metaG | ecosystem: Environmental > Terrestrial > Soil > Vadose zone | place: USA...
GGAAGAGCGCCGCGGCGCCCGAGCAACCGCGCCGCACGAGGGCTCCGCGTATGATGCACATGCTCTTCAAGCGCTTGCCTCAGCCACTCCTCCTCCTGCGGCTCAATTTCCTCGAGAGTGACAAACTCGGGGTGCAACACGCCCCGCGCTTCCGCCCCCATGACGTAAGCCAGGCCGCCGGTCATCCCCGAACCGAAGTTCAGTCCGAGCGGCCCAAGGATGATCGCCACGCCTCCGGTCATGTACTCACATCCATGCTGGCCCACGCCTTCCACTACCGCAAACGCGCCGCTGTTGCGAACCGCAAACCTTTCGCCCGCTCTTCCGGCAATGAACAGTTGGCCGGACGTCGCGCCATAAAGTACCGTGTTTCCGGCAAGAACATCGCCTCGCCGCGAAGCCGCTCCTCCGGCAGTGATGGTAATCGTTCCGCCGGACAGGCCTTTGCCCACGTAATCATTCGCTTCGCCGGTGAGTTTGACGGTCACTCCTTCAGCTAGAAATGCACCAAAGCTTTGTCCCGCTGCGCCGCGAAACTCCTGGCTGACGGGCCCATCGCCGGCTCGCCCATTCTTCTTCCGCCGCATCAATTCTCCGCTCAGGCCCGCGCCCACGCTCCGGTCTGAGTTCTGAATCGCCCGCGGCACGCTTTGCATGGCCAGCGTTGCATCGAAATGGATCGAATCTTCCAGCGCCGCCACATGCAAGCCGGGCTCTTGTTGCGGATCGACGCGATTCGACGGCGAGATCGGCACAATCAGGAACGGATCCATCCCCGACCGCGCCCCCAGCCGGTCGTACCACCCGTTAAGCTCCCGCAGCGAGCGCACGCCAAGTTGCGCCAGACGGCTGCGCACTTCTTCGGCAAGCGCGCGGAAATAGGCCGTCACCATTTCCGGTTTGCCTTGGAACCTCGCGCGAAGCGCTTCATCCTGCGTGGCAATGCCAACCGGGCAGGTATTCAGATGGCATTGCCGCGCCATCACGCATCCGATTGCCAGCAACGACGCTGTGCCGAAGCCGAATTCGTCGGCGCCCAGAATTGCCGCGAGAATAATGTCCCGGGCGAATTTCAGGCCTCCGTCCACACGGAGAGAGAGCCGCGAACGGAGGCCGGCGCGAACCAGCGTGTCATGGGCCTCGCGCAACCCGATTTCCCACGGAAGCCCGGTATTCTTGATAGAAGTGAGCGGCGACGAACCCGTGCCGCCGTTGTGCCCGCTTATGGTAATGACGTCGGCGCCGGCTTTTGCGACCCCGGCGGCAATGATGCCCACGCCGGCTCCGGAAACCAGTTTCACGCCGATGCGCGCCTGCGGGTTCACGGCGCGCAAATCGTGAATCAATTGCGCCAGATCTTCGATGCTGTAAATGTCGTGATGCGGTGGCGGCGAAATCAGCGGCGTTCCGGGCGTCGCATGCCGGATGCGCGCAATGTATTGACTGACTTTCTTAGCCGGCAGTTGCCCGCCCTCGCCCGGCTTCGATCCCTGCGCCATTTTGATTTCGAGTTCCTCGGCGTGCACCAGGTAATCGGTGGTGACGCCGAACCGCGCCGAAGCCACCTGTTTGATCTTGTTGGCCGCGGCCGGTTCATACCGGTATGTATCAGGATCTTCCCCGCCTTCGCCGGTATTGCTGCGCGCCCCAAGCTCGTTCATCGCCAACGCGAGCGTGCGATGCGCTTCCGGACTCAGTGAACCGAGGGACATCGCCTGCGTGCTAAAGCGCTTGACGATGCCTTCCACGGGCTCGACTTCCGCGAGCGGAACCGCAGGTTCCGGCGTCGTTTCGAGTAGATCGCGGAGAAAAATGGTCCCTTGCGTTTCCGCCAGTTCCTCAAAAACAGAATATTGCTTGGCGCTCGGCGCTTTCACGAACGCATGGAGCCTGCGCACAACCTCGGGCGAAGTCGCGTGCAGTTCCGCACCTTTGCGGAAGCGGTAGAGTCCCGCGTCGGCCAGCTCTTCCGCCTCGGCAGAAAATGCCGTCTTGTGCATGTCCAGGTAGTCGCCCAGCACATCGTCCAGCGATTTCTGCCCGGGATAATCGGAAGCGTCTTCGAACAGCTGGTCGCAGAGGTCCTGCGAAAGACCCACGATCTCAAACAGATGGCTGTTGCGGTAGCTTGCCAGCGTCGACACTCCCATGCGCGCCAGCACTTTGCGCAGGCCCGCACGAATGGCCGCGCGCGCCTTCTCTGCGCCGCCTGGCTCCAGAGACTCCGCAAACTGGTCCGCGAGGTAGGGCACCACCGCGCTCGCCCCGGCAGCTACGAGCAGGGCGACGTGATGCGTGTCAAACACTTGCGCTGACTCGACCATCAGCGGCACATCCCACAATCCTTCGCGCACCATCGCCTTCCACACCGCCGCGGTCGCCAGCAGTGCCGGCAGCGGCGCGCGTTCCCCGGAAATCGCGCGGTCGGAAAGCAGTAGGAGCCCCGGCGGATCGCTGTTGCTCAGAGGGGTAGTGGACAGCTGAGCAAAACTGCAGCGCGCCCCCGGCACTCCCGCGACGGCAGGGAAGGTAAAGTCGATGCGATGCACGGAGCCAAAGATCTCAGTCAATTGCGACAATTGCTCGGGCGTAGCGAGCGGACTCGGCAGCGTCACTCCCTCTTTCAAGTGCACTTCGAGCGACATCACATGTGTTTCGCGCAGCGGGTCGATCGGCGGGTTCGTCACCTGCGCGAATCGCTGCTTGCAGTAATCCCACAATGTTCTGGGCAATACGGAAAGAAAAGCCGGAGGCGCATCGTCTCCCATGCTCCAGTCCGCCTCTTTCCCGCTAAGCAGCGCCGAAAAGAGAATTTTGAACTGATCTTCGGTCCAGCCGGCCGCCCCTGCCACACGCTTGGCATCGCGGATCGGCGTCGGGCGCGAACGGAAAACTTCAGCAACCGCCCGTTGCGGAACAGCATTGTGCGCCTGCCGCGTCGCCATCCGCTTGAGCACGTCGCGCCAGCGTAGAAATTGTCCCGAAACCGGATTGGCCAGAATCATTTCGCCGGGACCCAGCCTTTGCCGCTCGGCGATCCGCGATTCGTCCAAATCGACAAGCCCGGTTTCCGATCCCGCGATCAGCAGTCCGTCGTGCGTCAGCGTGTAGCGCATCGGCCGCAGACCGTTGCGGTCGAGTTTCGCTCCCACCCACTGCCCATCAGAGAAGACCAGCGCCGCGGGCCCATCCCACGGCTCGGTTTGCTGCGAAAGCGCCTTGAGCGCATTGCGGACATCCCGCGAGAGCAGGGGATCTTTTTCGTACGCCGGCGGCACCATGGCCAGCATCGCTTCTTCCGACGAAAGCCCGGCGAGCAGCCGCAACTCAAACCCGTTGTCGAAACTCGCGGAGTCGCTGACGTTGTCTTCCAAAATCGAAAACCAAGGCCCTACCTTGAGCCGTTCCTTGATCTCCCGTTCCTTGGCGCGCAGCCACCGCCGGTTCGAGACGATGGTGTTGATCTCGCCGTTGTGGGCCACGTAGCGGAAAGGCTGGGCTAGGTGCCAGGAAGGCTGCGTGTTTGTAGAATACCGCTGGTGAAAAACCGCGAAGGCCACGGCAAAGGAAGGATCGCGCAAATCCTCGTAAAACTGCGGAAACTGCCACGGTGTCAGCAATCCCTTGTAAACGATGGTCTGGGAAGAGAGCGAAGAGAGGTAACAGCGGGGCGGCATCAACGATTCCGCTCGCTTCCTCAACAGCATCAGACGCCTCTCGAACCCCTCCCCTTCTTGCGAAGCATCAGACGCCGCGACGAAAAACTGCCAGATTTCCGGCATCGTCTCGAGCGCCTTGCGCCCCAATGCATTGACGTTCACGGGAACGCGCCGCCAGCCCAGCACGCGCAGCCGTCCGGTATCCGCCGCTATTTCGATCGCAGCGCGAAATTCCGCTGTTGCGGAACCGGGAAGAAATGCACACCCCACGCCAAAATGTTCGGGCAGGTCGATCGCGAGCTCCCGCGTGCGCTCGCGGAAGAACTTTTGGGGCAGCGAGGTTAGCAATCCCGCGCCGTCGCCGCTGGCGCCGTCCGCGTCCACACCGCCGCGGTGCGTCAGCCGTTCCAAGGCGGTCAGCGAGATTTGAATGATTTCGTAGCTGGGAGCTCCGCCAAGGCAAGTGACAAAACCGGTGCCGCAAGCATCGTGGTCGGGGTGGCTCCAATTCGGGTGGCGTCCCCGGGCAGACCCGAGCCCCATACCAATCTGACTTCGCCGGGACCACATATCCGTTTATTAAACAGGGAGGCCATTGATGTACAACGCAGAATTTCGATGCACTGCATTGATTTCTTGACGGACGGACGCCCGGGCCCTGCGCGAAGGCCGTTTGTTAGAACTTGGTAACTTCAGAGAAATGGAACTTGCCGATCTTCATCGCCGGGACCACCATTTCAAACGACTCTTCTCCGGTTGCTCGCACAGCAGGACTCATTAGCTCGACATGGTTCAGCATGTCGAGCAGCGATTGATTGAAGCGAAAGTTTCGCACTGCGCGTGTAAGTTTCCCATTTTCAACAAGAAACAAGCCGTCGCGGGTCATCCCGGTCATCACTTTTTCGTAGGGATCCACCTCGCGGATGTACCACAGTCGCGTGACTAGCAAGCCCCGGTCGGTCGAAGCTACCATCGTCTCGACCGACGAGTCCCCGCCGCTGAATACCAGGTTCATCGGCGCTTCGCCGTATTCGTTCGGTAACGCAAACCCGTGGCCTGTCGGCTTTTTGCGTGCGATCGTGGCCGACGCCCGCGAATACACCAGGTTCTTGGGAACACCGCGGTCGACCAGCAGCACCTTCTGGCGCGGCATGCCCTCGCCATCGAACGGCGCGCCCTTTTGCCGCGGATGAAAGACGTCATCGCTGATGCTGATGTTCTTCCCGAAAAGCTGCTTCCCTATGCGGTTGTTGAGGCAGGATCGCTTGTCCTCGACTGCGGTGGCCGCAAAATCGTAAAACATGAACCCGACCAGATCCAGAACCGCCGCCGGTTCCAGAATCACCGTGTACCGCCCCGGGGCCAGCTCCGATGTCTTGACGGCGAGGCGAGCTTTTTTGCCAGCTCTTTCTGCCAGTTCCTGCGGATGAATCTCCCGGACGTCTGCGCTATCCGCCTTGGCCCAGCTTGCCGCCGGATCTTCCTGCATGGTAATGGAAAATTGCGAATGCGTTTCGCAGTAGGTGGCGAACAGACCGCGCGAATTGCCCACCGTCGTCTGGCTTTGTCCGCTCGAAAAGATTCCCGCCGCCACCTGTCCTTTCTTGGAGGCCCAATCGCAAGCGAGTCGAACCGCGCGCGCCCGCTCTTCGGGAGTGAGTGCCGCCGTTGCCTTGACGAAGCGATCCACGGTGCGGTACCGCTGCTTCCCCGGCATCGGCAGAAGCCGCGGATCTCGCGGCTCGCTGTGCGCCAGCGAAAGCGAGGCCTCGATCGTTCGGCGTAAAGAGTCTTCGTCCAGCCGATTGGTCGTGGCCCGCGCCGTGCGGCCGCCGGTCACGGTGCGAACCGAAACCGTTGCGCAATGCTCAAAAACGTTCTGGTGGATGCCATTGTTCGCAAACCGCGTCAGAGAATCCGCAACTTCATCAATATGAACTTCCGTCTCCGAAGCGACGGTAGATTTCGCCAATCGCAAAACGGTCTCGATAATGCCTCGCAGCTCGCGCGCCGGCAGCAGTTCGGCGTGCTTTTTTCCGCTGATTTTTCTTCTCGCGCTGGGTGCGATGGTCATTGCTTCGAAAAAGCCGTTCCGATCCTTACGTTGCGAAACCGCGCGGGAGCCGCCCCGTGTCCCGTGCCCATCGTTTGCATCGGCTGCCCTTTGCCGCAGTTAGGCGTCCCCCACAACGTCCAGTGGTCAAACTTGCAAATGGCCTCGCAGGAATTCCAAAACTCCGTGGTGATACCGCTGTAGCTCGGATTTTTCAGCATTCGCACTTTTTTGCCGCCCTTGATCTCCCACGCGATTTCCGTGGAGAACTGGAACTGGTATCTCCGGTCGTCGATCGACCACGACCGGTTTGTGTCCATCAGGATTCCGTCTGCCGTATCGGAGATCAGATCGTCGTAGTCCCACGTGCCAGGGAGCAAGCTCACGTTGGTCATGCGAATAATCGGCAACCGGTTCCAGCTTTCCGTGCGCATGGTTCCCGAGGAGCGCGCAAGCCCGATGAGGTGTGCCGTCTCGCGGTTGGACAGGTACCCGCGGAACTTTCCGTCTTTGATGATGTCCGTGCACTGCGCGGGAACGCCTTCGTCGTCATAGGCAAATGTGCCCAGCCCCGGCCCGTGATCCAGCCGTGCATCCGCAACCACATTCACGATGCTCGACGCGTATTTCAGCTTGTTCAACTGGTCGAGCGTCAGAAAACTCGTGCCCGCAAAATTCGCTTCTTGGCCGAGCACGCGGTCCAGCTCTATCGGATGCCCAATCGATTCGTGAATCTGTAAGCCCAGTTGATTCCCCGCCAGAACGAGCGTGCCGAACTTCTCCGGGCATTGCGCTGCCGCATGCAGCGCTGCCGCTTCTTCCGCGATCACTGGCGCATGCTTCAGCAATTCCAGCGACTCGACCAATTCGTAGCCTTCAAGCGCGTGCTGCCCGCCAAAACTGTTGGGATACGACCGCTTTTGGATTTCTTGGCCCTGGAAGGAAGTCGCACCGATTCCGCACCCGGAAATCACTTTGCGCTGGTGAATCCGAGAGCCGATACTCGACGCAAACCACGAGTCGACCTTGCGGAACTGCATGCTTGTTTCGGTCAGCGTCACGCCTTTTACTTTGCGCATTTCGCCGTCGGCCGCAAGCAGCAGCGCAAGCTGCGCTCCCAACGGAATCTCGAAGGGATCTTTCCGGAAAGGACTCTGCCAGCTATCGATGTAGGCTTTTTCCGGCGCCAGCACGACCTTGCTGCGATTCGCTAGTGCGGACGCCTTCGCGATCGAGACGGCTTGCGCCGCACAGGCTGCCACGCCGTCGCGCGTCAGCCGGTCGGTGGACGCAAACCCCCAGGCGCCATGGGCCACCACGCGAATGCCGATGCCAACCGATTCGCTTTGTGCCAGCGTCCCGACTTGGCCATTCTTCGTCGTCAGGTCGCGCTGCCGCAGATGCATCGCGCGCACGTCGCCATACGACGCGCCGCGCAGTTTTGCTGTGTCCAACGCGTTGGTGCACAAATCCCACATAAGCATCATTCAAACGGAATCGACGTGCCTGGCAGAAAAATTTAGGGGCGACCGCCCGAGCGAACGCCCCTAAGAAGATATCACGATTGCAAACTAAAGCTTCGCCGCGAAGCGGTCGCCGTTTAGGTCCCTTCCTGCCACGATGCCAAATAGCGCTCCTGCTCCGGCGTCAGCTTATCCAGCCGGTGGCCCATGGATTCGAGCTTCAGCCGCGCAATCTCCTTGTCGAGGTGCTCTGGAACTACGTAAACCTGAGGCTTCAGCGTCTTCGCATTCGAGCACAGGTATTCGAGAGAAAGCGCCTGATTCGCGAAGCTCATGTCCATCACCGCGGCAGGATGCCCTTCCGCCGTTGCGAGATTCACAAGCCGCCCCTCCCCGATCAGATAAGCCTTGCGCCCATCCCGCATCTGGTATTCGTCCACCAGCGGGCGCACTTGGCGCTTCCCCGTGGACAGCTTTTCGAGCGCGGGAATATCAATCTCCACGTTGAAGTGTCCGGAGTTGCAGACAATCGCTCCGCTCTTCATCTTCTCGAAGTGCTCCTGGCGAATCACGTTCTTGTTTCCCGTCACGGTGATGAAGACGTCCCCTTCCTTCACCGCTTCGGCCATCGGCATCACGCGGAAGCCGTCCATTACCGCCTCCATGCCCTTCACCGGGTCGATTTCCGTGACGATCACGTTCGCGCCCAGGCCCTTCGCGCGCATGGCCACGCCGCGCCCGCACCAGCCGTAGCCGGCAATCACCATCTTCTGCCCGGCAAGGAGCAGGTTCGTCGCGCGAATCACGCCATCGAGGGTCGACTGTCCCGTGCCGTAGCGGTTGTCGAAGAAGTGCTTGGTCATCGCGTCGTTCACCGCGATGATCGGATACTTCAGCGTCCCGTCCTTGGCCATCGCGCGCAGCCGAATCACGCCCGTAGTCGTCTCTTCGGTCCCGGCGATGACATGGGGAACCAGATCCGTGCGCTTCGTGAGCAGCATGGTCACCAGGTCCGCGCCGTCGTCCATCGTGAACTGCGGCTTGTGTTCCAGCGCCGCGCTCAAGTGCGAGTAATACGTCTCGTTGTCCTCGCCCTTAATCGCATAGGTGGGAATATGGAAGTCGCGGTTCAGTGACGCGGCAACCTCATCCTGCGTCGAAAGCGGATTCGACGCGCACAGCACCCCTTCCGCGCCGCCATCGCGCAGCGTGATCATCAGGTTCGCCGTTTCGCTCGTTACGTGCAGGCACGCCGACACACGTAGGCCCTTCAGCGGCTGCTCCTTCGCAAAGCGCCTGCGAATGATTTCGAGTACCGGCATCTGCTGCGCCGCCCACTCGATTTTCCGCTTGCCGGCGTCCGCCAGCCCGATATCTTTCACATCACCTTTTTTCAATTCCGCGATCGCCAAGTTCCTGCTCCTCTAATTTGAATTTGATGGGGGGACAAGTAGAAGTTTTGTTCCGGCAGCTTGCTCCACAAAAAGCCGTTGCGGGTCATCCCGAACCCGGTCGCGTTGTTTGCGGACGGCGGTGCGGGCAATGCTTCTCGCCGTCTGAGGATTACCGCCGCGCGGCAACTTCCGCGGCCGCCGCCGCGCCAAGCCCCGCAGCTTTGCGAAGCGCGTCCGCGCGGTCCGTGCGTTCCCAGGTGAACCCACGCCCGCTCCGCCCGAAGTGTCCATAGGCCGCGGTAGCTTTGTAAATCGGCCGCCGCAGGTCCAGCGCCTCGATGATGTCCTTCGGCGTGAGCTTGAAGTTTTCGCGGATCAGCTCGGTAATTTTCTCTTCCGGAATCATCGCCGTTCCGAACGTTTCCGCCATCACCGACACCGGCTCGGCGACGCCAATCGCGTACGCCAACTGCACTTCGGCCTTGCGTGCCAATCCCGCCGCCACAATGTTCTTCGCAATGTATCGCGCCATGTAGCACGCCGAGCGGTCCACCTTCGACGGATCCTTCCCCGAAAACGCGCCGCCACCATGCCGGCTGTAGCCGCCGTAGGTATCCACAATGATCTTGCGCCCGGTCAACCCCGCATCGCCCATCGGCCCGCCAATCACAAAGCGCCCCGTCGGGTTGATGTGATATTTCGTACGGGCGTCCAGCATCCGCGCGGGCAAGATCGGCCGGATGACCTGCTCCATCACCGCCGCGCGCAAATCCACGTTGGACACCTTTTCGCTGTGCTGCGTGGAAAGGACCACGCAATCCACGCGGGCCGGCTCTCCGTTGCGGTACTCAATCGTGACTTGGGATTTTCCATCAGGGCGGAGGAAATCAAGGATCTTGGCCTTGCGAACTTCGGAGAGGCGTTGCGTCAAGCGGTGAGCCAGTTGGATGGGCATGGGCATCAACTCGTCGGTTTCATCGCACGCAAAACCGAACATCAGCCCCTGGTCGCCCGCGCCGCCGGTGTCCACGCCCATGGCGATGTCCGGCGACTGCCGCTTCACCGTGCACATCACCGCGCAAGTGTCGGAGTCATATCCGTACTTCGCGCGGTCGTAGCCCACTCCGCGAATCGTCTCGCGCACCAGTTCGTCATAATTCACGTGTGCGGTCGTGGTGATCTCTCCGGCTACCACGGCGAGTCCCGTTGTGACCAGGGTCTCGCACGCCACGCGCCCTTGCGGGTCCTGGCGCATCACATCATCGAGCACCGCGTCAGAAATCTGGTCGGCTATTTTGTCGGGATGGCCTTCTGTGACGGACTCTGAGGTAAACAAATAATTCCGTAAGGCTTCGCTCAAAACAATTTCTCCTTCTGGCTTGACTCAGGATCAAAGATTTTCCAAGGCTGCCATCCCGGGCGAACCGAGGTTCGCCAAAGGATCTAGAAAACGTGCGCCCACTTCGGCCTTGCGCACCGCCATGCGAATGGTTATTCCCACTAACCTGACAAAGTTAACATCTGCTCGCGCGCCGAGTCAACGCACTGAATCCAAATGTCTTAAACGCAGGCCGAACGGTCATTTTCCGCCCCCGAACGGCTTCTCTCGGGGCCGCTCACCCTCGCTTCCTCCGGCCGGCTCCTCCACTTCCAGGCGCAGATCCGCGGCGAGCTCGCCAAGCTTTTGCACCACGCCCGAGGGCCAGCGAATCTCGACGCTTGCCTTGCGATCTTCGCCAAGCCCGAAATGCACCGTCAGGTCGCTGCTCGAGGCATACCCCACGCAATTGGTCACCGAGCGCGACTGCGCCCGGCTCGCCGATTTGCACGTCACCTGCGCCCCCATCGCGGAATGATTGCTCTGCTTCCCTTTCAGCCGCAACTGCAGCCAGTGCTTTCGTGGGCTCCGGTTCCACCACAATTCAATGCGTTCGCCAATCGCGGTCACCGCGGCATCAAGCCTGCCGTCCCGATCAAAGTCGGCAAACACCGCCCCGCGATGCAGCCGCGGCGTTCGAAATTCCTTCCCAACCAAATCCGAAACATCGGCGAATTTCCCTGCCGCGTTCCGGAAAATGCGATTGGGCTGCGCGTCTTTCGCCTCGAACCCGCCCCCGGCGACGAACAAGTCCGGCCAGCCATCATTGTCCAAATCCACCAGCCCGCAGCCCCAGCCGCTCCACGGACGACTCAGGGCTAGCAGTCCCGTCGACGCACTTCCGTCGTCGAAAGAGCCGCCGCCGCGGTTCAGGAACACTTCATACGTTTCATTTTTCAGTCCGGTCATCACGAGGTCCAGCCGACCGTCGCCGTCAACGTCGCCGAAGTCCGCGCCCATTCCCGAGATGTTGCGCCCATCCCCGTTGTACGCCACTCCCGATTCGGTCGCCATCTCCTGGAAGCCGTCGCCGGTGGACCGGAAGAGCAAATTGCGCGCATTGTCGTTGGCCACGAACAAGCCTGGCCGTGCGTCACCCAGGAAATCCGCCATGGCAACGCCCATGCCCTTGCCCAGTACCTCGGGAAATCCGTCTTTGGCGGTCATCTCGGTAAACGTGCCGTCGCCGTTGTTATGGAAAAGCTGCATCGGCTCGGCGCGATAGACGTCCGGATGGCAATAGCCGCCGCAGACCGGATCGCTCTCCGGCTGCCAATCGCAATAGTTGGAGATGAACAGATCCAGACGGCCGTCGTTGTCGTAATCAATCCACGCCGCGGCAATGGACCAAAATCTCCTCAGGCTGGGCGCACTGAATCCCGCTTGCTCTGTCACATCGGTGAAGGTGCCGTCGCCGTTGTTGCGATAAAGCCGATTGCCATGCACACCCACGACGAACAGATCCTCATGTCCGTCGTTGTTGTAGTCACCGACCGCAACACCCATGCCGTAACCCTGCCCGGCCAGGCCGGCCTTTTCCGTGACATCGCTGAACGTGCCGTCGCGGTTGTTGCGGAAGAGCCTGTTCCAATACTCCTGCCCGGTTTTCGCCAGTGATGGCAGCGCTGCGCCATTCACGCAGAAAAGGTCGGGCCAGCCGTCGCCGTCAAAGTCAATCACTCCCAGCCCGCCGAGCAGCGTCTCCACCTGGTACTTCCGCCCTTGCGCGCCGTTGCGGAGGACGAAATCCAGTCCGCTCGACGCCGGCGCAACTTCAAACCGAATGGAGCCAGCCGACGCATGCCCCAGGAGGGGAGGCTGCGCTCGGGCGAGCCGCGGAAAAGGATAGCTCAGAGAAAAGGGAAGGAAAGCCGCCGATCGCCAAAGGAAGGCCCGCCTACTGATGATCATCGAGACCCGTTTTGAGGTGTTGTTGGAAAAGGTCGGAGAGCCGGTTGGCCTCCGCCGCGGCGATTTGCGCTTCCTGTTCGCGCCCCAATTTGCGAAGCACGCCTGCCAGCATCCCATGCAAAGCGCCACGCTCGTCCGGATAGCCCGCGGCCAGCAGCGGTTCGAGATACGCAAGCGCTTGTTGCGGCTGTCCCGTCTGCGCGTAGGCGATGCCCATCTCGACCCGCACCCAGGCGTCGTTCGAGCGCATGGCAAGCATCTTGTTTAGGAATTCGAGCGCGCCCGGGTAGTCTCGCTCGCTCATGGCAATCGACGCCAGCAGGCGCAGCGCAACGAGTCGGCGCGGATCGAGCGCAAGCGCCTCCCGCGCTGCCTGTTTGGCCTGATTCATCTCGCCGCGGCTCTGGTATGCTTGCGCGAGCCTTTCGGCCAACACCGCGGCTCGCGGCTGGAGTTTCCTGGCTTTCTCATAGTCTTCGGTGGCCGATTGGGCATCGCCCTTGACACGCACCAGGAAATCTCCACGCACACGGTGAAACGCCGCCTCATTTCCGAGCGCACGAATTCGCGCCGCTGCCCTCTCGGCTTCCAAAGCATAACAACGCTCCAGCCAATAAGCTGCCGTTTCCCCTCCGGGACCTAGCCCGCGCTCCAGTGCCGGGATGGCTCGCTCACAATTGTTCAATTCCGCCAGCGCGACCCCTCGCCGGAACCATGCCGCGGGTAGTTCCGAGGGCGGCTCCGGCATCGCCACCAATTGTTCCCAGCGTTCTTCGGCAAAGAACTGCTCCTCAGAATCGTGAATTTCACTTGGCGGAAATTTGATTTTTGCGAAGCACGCTTCGGAGTCTTTCCTCGCGCATTCCCAAACCTCGCCTTTGGCGCTCTCATTCGGAAGCAGGCTTTTCGGCCACACCTTCAGCGCGCTGCGAAGCACTGCGCGGGAGCGGACACCCAGTTCCACGAGGTAAGCTTCCGCTTTCCCCCAGTTGCCCTCGGCGGCAGCCGTGACCGCTTGCAGCCGCAAAGTCCAGGACTCATTGGGTTGCCGCTCGAGCGCGGTCTTGAGCGTCGCCGCGGCTTCTTCTTGCCTGCCGCGCCACTCTTGCTCGACGCCCAACTCGCCCCAAATGCCTTGTTGCTCGGGATCCGCCGTCGCTGACTGCCGCAGAAGCTCTTCACGCGTTTCCGGCCCGCTGTGCCAACCCTGCGCCTCGAACCTCAGCACCCGAGCCATGCCGCTTTGCGCGCTTCTCAGCTGCAGGTCCAGGATGCGGAACCGTTCCAAGGCAAAGTCCGCCCATTGCGTCCATGCGGCAGCAGAGCCCGGCTCGCGCGCAATGCCGTTCCGGAAGGCTTCCGCGGCCGCGGCATAGTCGGCTTGTTGTCTTGCTGGGTTTTGGCTTAACACTTCCTGCCCTGCCGCCGCTTGTCTGGCACCTTCGGCGAAGTTTTCCGCGTGCGCCCTTTGGACAAATCCAATGGAGAGAGCTATGGCGATCCAAAGAACGGAAGGGAGATGGCCACCGCGAAGCCCCAGACACATGCGTGAATCATAGCACCCTGCGGAACGAAGGCGATGGAGATGACCGAGACGAGCCGGATGCGAGAGGCTAAGCGGCGGCCATAGCCGAGATTTATTTCTTTTTTTTTGCGAAACGAAAGCCGCACCGAGCCGTCTTTACCAGTAGCCGTCTACTATAGCTGTCTATGGGAGAGTGTCGGCTGGCCATTGGAGAGGTTCCGGCTGTCCAAGGGAGGGGTCTTGACCAAGCCAAAAAGCGACGTTCTGCAAGGGACACTGGCGCTCCTGGTGCTGAAGACGCTGGCGCAAGGGCCGATGCACGGCTACGGGATTACGCTGCACATCCAGCGGGTTTCGAGCGACGTCTTGCGCGTCGAGGAAGGGTCGCTGTACCCGGCATTGCACCGGATGGAGCAGCTGCGCTGGATCGGCGCCGAGTGGCGAATGTCTGAGAACAACCGGCGTGCCCGCTATTATCGGCTGACCGCGGCCGGCCGAAAGCAACTTGCCGAAGAAGAAAAGAATTGGGCGCGCTTGACGGAAGCGGTCGCCGCGGTACTCGAATGCGCTTGAGGCGACAGGTAATCGGTTTGAGGACGCGATAAAGGGCGCTCCGACACCATTACGTTCCAGTGAATGGCGTCGGGCAAAAGGAGCTGAAAACCATGTCCTGGCTTTCCCGCCTCAAGAGCTTGCTGCAAGTCCAGCGCCTCGAGCACGACCTCGACGACGAGCTGCTCTCGCACATCGAGATGCGCACCGAGGACAACCTCGCCGTGGGAATGTCGCCCGAGGAAGCCCGCTACGACGCGCAACGCCGCTTTGGCAATTTGACGCTGCTGAAAGAGGAGACGCGCGCCGTGGACATTGTTGGCTGGATGGAAGCGACGGGCCAGAATCTTCGCTATGCCGGGCGGATGCTCAGGCGCAACCCTGGATTCACACTAGCGGCTATTCTCACGCTCGCTCTCGGCATCGGCGCAAATGTTGCCATCTTCACACTCGTCGAAGCCGTGCTTCTGCGGCCGCTGCCCTTTCCCCATCCCGACCAACTCGTGCGCGTGTACGACGACATCCGCAGCTCCAACACGCACGACGTAGGGATGTCGGTTCCCGAGCTCTGGGACCTGCGCGACCGTTCCGAGGTGTTTCAGGACATTTCCGTCATCTTCCCCGCCGACGCAAACATCACCGGCGGCGAGCGTCCTGAACGCGTCGAATTCCTCGGTACTAACGCTAACTACTTCACGATGCTGGGCGTTCACGCGCAGCTTGGCCGCACCTACGCGCCTGGCGATGCTCTCCCCGGTTTCTCAGAAGCGGTGGTCATCAGCGACGCTTACTGGCACCGCGGCTTCGGCGGCGACCCGAACGTCATCGGCAAGAAAATTCGCGTGGATGGCGACCTCTACACCATCACCGGCGTGCTGCCACCGGATTTTCACCATCCTGGTCGGACGCTGACCGCCGACGTCGATCTCTGGGCCACCACCGGCTTCGCCGCCCCGCCCTTTCCTGCGCCTCCCGTTCGCGCGGTCCGCCTTCTTCCCGGGGTCATGGGCCGCCTCAAGCCAGGGTTTAGTTTGGCGCAGGCGCAAGCGCAACTCGACAATTTCGTAGCGCAACTCACGCGCCAGTTTCCCGACGAGTATCCTCTCGCCGCAGGATGGTCCATCCGGCTGGTTCCGGCTCAGCAGGATTTGGTCGGCAATGTCCGTACGGAACTGTTGGTGCTTTTTGCCGCCGTGGCTTCCGTCCTGCTCATCGCTTGCGTGAATCTTGCCAATTTACTTCTCGCGCGCTCCGCGAGCCGGCAACGGGAAATGGCCATTCGCCTAGCGGTTGGCGCAGGCCGCTCGCGACTGATCACCCAGCTGCTCACGGAGAGCATTCTTCTCGCAACCATCTCCGGTGTCGCGGCGCTCATCACCGTTGTCTGGTTGAAGAGTTCCCTGCTCCACCTCGCGCCGGCGAATCTGCCTCGCCTTAGCGAAGTCGGCTTCAGTCTCGGCGTCCTTTTATTCGCGTTCCTGATGTCCATTCTTACCGGGGTCGTTTTCGGGCTGGCTCCGGCTTTACAAGCGGCTCGCACCAGTCATAGGAGCGCGCTTAGCGAGGGCACCCGCGGCGCTGGCACCAGCAATCATCAACTCAAATTCTCGCGCATTCTCGTGGCCTCGGAGATTGCCGTTTCGCTCGTGCTCTTGATCGGCGCAGGTCTTCTGGTCCGCAGCTTCGAGCACGTTCTTGAGGTGCAACCTGGCTTCGAACCTCACCACCTGGTCACGGCAAAAATCTGGCTTGCTGTGCCCAACGATCCGAAAGGCGACCCTTACTTTACTCCCGAAAAGCGGGCCGCGTTTCACCAGGAAATTCTGCGGCGCATTTCCGCGCTTCCCGGAGTCGAGCAGGCCGCAATTGGCAATGGCACCAGTCTGCCTATAGATTTCAACCATTTTCAGTCGCCCTTCATCATCGAGAATCGCCCGCTCGATGTCGAGCGGACTCCGGTGGCCGAAATTGCAACCGTCAGCGCCGCGTATTTCTCTGTCCTCAAAACACCACTGCTCCACGGCAGAGTCTTTACTGACTCCGACGACACCAAAGGCCAGCAGGTCGCTCTGATCGATGAAACACTTGCGCACCGCTATTGGCCGAGCTCGGATTCCGATGCGATTGGCCAGCGCCTTCAGCTTGCAGTAGCCCGACGCGGTCAAACTTCCGCCGCGCAAAATCCGTGGGTCAGGATCGTCGGAGTCGTCGGCAATATCAAATCCGACGGCCTCGATGCGGCCACGCCTCCCCACATCTATTTTCCCGTTTTTCAAACCCCTCCCTACAGCGCCGTGGTTTTTCTTAGGGCTACGGGCGAACCCGGTGTTTTGAGCGAGGCCCTACGCACAGAGATTCAGCACGTGGATCCGGGCATTCCCGTCTTTAGCGTCCGCACCATGGAGACTGTGGTTTCCACTTTCCTTGCGGAGCGGCGCTTTGCTCTTGAACTCCTCGGCATCTTCGCCGGCGTTGCTCTTCTCCTGGCTTGCATCGGCATCTACGGCATCATGGCCTACACGTTCAGCCGACGAATCAACGAAATCGGCATTCGCATAGCCATGGGTGCACAGCGCACCGACATTTTTAGAATGGCCTTCGAGGAAGGCGCAGTGACCATTGCGTTGGGCGTTGGCGCGGGGCTGCTTGGTGCGCTCGCTTTGACCGGCTTCCTCGAGTCCATGCTGTTTTCGGTCAAGGCGACCGATCCCCTAACGTTCGGCACTATCGCCGCGCTCCTCGCGGCCGTCACGCTGCTGGCGTGCCTGCTGCCGGCGCACCGCGCGACGCACGTCGATCCCCTGATTGCGCTGCGGCATGAGTGACAGCGAGCATGCGGTCAGGCATCACGCCAAAGTTTCTCTCAAGAGAGGCGATTCTTCGTAAGTCGACCTTGCCACGTTTTGCGACTGCTTAGAAATGAGGCGCAATGAAACTCGAACATCCCATCATTCCGCTCACCGGACGTCTGATGATCACCTACATCTTTGCCACCAGTGGAATCGCAAAGGTGTTCTCCTGGTCAGACAACGTGCAGTATATGAGCACCAGGCACTTGCCGATGATTCCCGTGCTTCTGGCCATCGCGGCCTTCATTGAGTTGGCTGGTTCGGTCTGCCTGATTACGGGATACCAGATCCGCATCGCCGCATTCGTCATGTTTCTCTACACGACGGTCGTCACGGTGTTGTTCCACAACTATTGGGCGGCGAGTGCCGCGATGGCGGGCATACAGGAAACACATTTTCGGAAAAATTTGGCCATCATGGGCGGCCTGTTAATGGTTGCGTATAGCGGCGGGGGAAAATGGGCGCTGGGCAAGGCCAACCGGAGGGCAGAAACGGGCTGATGACGGTTTTCCTGATGGCCGTAAACGCTATTCCGGTTCGCCGTTGTCATCGGGCTCGACGTCGAGCCGACCCTTGGTTTTCTTGGCCATGAGGTAAGAGCGAATGAAAGGATCCAAATCGCCGTCGAGCACGCGGTTGACGTCGCCGACTTCGACTTTGGTGCGGTGGTCTTTGATCATCTGGTAGGGCTGCATCACATACGAGCGAATTTGGCTGCCAAACGAAATATCCATCTTGGTTTCGTCCAGCTTGTCGGTTTCCGCCTGGCGCTTTTGTACTTCCATGTCATAGAGGCGCGAGCGCAGCATTTTCATCGCCAGCTCGCGGTTTTTATGCTGGCTGCGCTCGGCCTGGCAGCCGACCACGATGCCGCTCGGGATGTGCGTGATGCGCACTGCGGTTTCCACTTTATTGACGTTTTGGCCGCCTTTGCCTCCGGACCGAAAGGTGTCGACCTTCAAGTCTTCCGGACGAATGCTGATCTCGATTTTGTCGTCGATTTCGGGAATTACGAACACCGACGCAAAAGAAGTGTGACGCCGCGCCGCCTGATCGAAGGGAGAAATCCGCACCAAACGGTGAACACCGGTTTCACCGGCCAGCAACCCGTACGCATTCTCGCCGGCAAATTCGATCGTTGCCGATTTAATCCCGGCTTCTTCTCCCGGCATCTCATCGAGCACGGAAGCGCTGATGGCTTTTCGCTCTGCCCAACGCAAATACATACGCACGAGCATCGAGGCCCAATCCTGCGACTCCGTTCCGCCCGCGCCGGGCTTGATGGTCATGATGGCGTTGAGATGATCCTTCTCGCCGGAGAGCAGCGTCTTGGTTTCCAGGTCGGAAACGTAAACATCCGCGGCGCCAAGCTCACGCTCGAGCTCTTTCAAAAGGTCTTCCCTTTGCTTTGGATCCCTTTCTTCCTGTGCGAGGTGGATGTAGGTTTCAAGGTCGCCGCCCACGGCGGTGAGCTTTTCGTCCGCGGCAATCTGTTCTTCGGCGCGCTTGCGCTCGCGCAATACTCCCTGAGCGGCCTCCTGGTCATTCCAGAAATGGGGGTCGGCGATGCGGGTTTCCAGCGCCTTCAGACGCTCGCGATTGCTGGGCGGGTCAAAGATAGCTCCGTACAAGCGTGCTGCGCTGTTTCAGTGATTCGTAGCGATCTTGCAGGTCTTCGAGGTTCATTGGTTTCTTTCTATCTAATTCTCGTTATCGCCTAGCGTGTTTACTTCCCTGGTTCGCGGTTTCCAGGAGACCAACAACAGAATAACGGAAACGATGACGCACATCCAAGCGAACCAGTTCCCGAACAGCGTGTAGATGGTTTTGTCGGTTCGAAAATCATAAGGCAGGTCGGCTTCCGCGCGCACATCCGGCGGAAGCGGCTCGATGATGCGGCCGTAGGGATCCACGGACACGGTGTAGCCGCTGTTGGTGGAGCGCACGATCCACCGCCGGTTTTCGACCGCGCGGACGCGTACCATGTGCAGATGCTGCTCGGCAGCCGCGGAATGTCCGAACCAGCCGTCGTTTGAAATGTTCAAGAATAGCTCGGCGCCGTTCGCCGCAAAGCGCCGCACTTCGCCGGGATAAATGGCTTCGTAACAGATGAACACGCCAAAGGTGTGTCCATCGGGCAAGCGGCCCACGGCATAGTTGTGGCCCTTGTGAAAACCGCCGACCTCGTCGGAAATGTTGGCCACGACGCGATGAATGAGCGGAAACGGCTCGTACTCACCGAAGGGCACCAGATGGATCTTGTCGTAGACAAAAACGCGCTGCCCTTGCGCGTCAGTGAGGATCGCACTGTTGTACGGCACCAATCGCCCGGGGGGAACTCTGTCGGAACGATCCCCGGGAGCCTTCCATTCGACGACGCCCGCAAGAAAAGGATGGCCAAAGTGCAGCGCCAGGCTCGAGGCCAGTTTTGCAAATTGCGAGTCTTCAAACGAAAACGGCGCGGGTGCTTCCGGCCAGACCAACAAGTCGGGTTGCTCCGCGCTTGGGGCGAGGCTCATTTTTGAGACTTCGTCGAGCTGCTGCACATTCTTCGCAAACCAATCCGACGGATATTCAGGTACCTCGGGAAAATTGAGCTGCACGGCGCGCGCAAAATGCTGCGCCCGTGCCTGCGGCACCAGCCGAGGCCCAACCAGCGTTGCGACCGCCAGAACGGCCGTCGCCATTCCCGCGATCCCCACGCGTTGCTTTAACTCCATTCTTTTCGACGCTACCGCCCAGGCGAGCAGCGCATTGAACCCCGCCGCGAGAAACGACAAACCGTAAATCCCGGTAAACGCAGCGATTTGCAGCAAGCCGAGATTTGCCGAGGCGGGATAACCCAGCAGGTTCCACGGAAAACTGATCTCCGGCAGATGCGCGCGGACAAATTCGAAGGTGACCCACACGAACGGCGCCGCCATGCACGCCAGCTCGATGCTGCGGCAAGATATGCGATCGACCGTCAGCGTGAAACCGCCGGCGAGCACGCCCCACGCCGCGCTGATCAACAGCAAAACCCCCCACCCGCCCGCGATCGGCAACCCGCCGTGAACGCTAAGCACGGTTGCAATCCAAGGCACGGAAGTCACCACAAACAGCAGCGCGTGGAAGAAGCCACAGGCGAACGCGACGCGACCGCTCGCACCGAGCACCGCCAGCAACAGCGCGGCGACACAAATCCAGGAATAAATGCCAAGGTACAGCCCGGTGAAGGAGAGAGACAGTGCCGCGCCGGATACCGCCGCGATCGCCAGGCGCAGCCAATCCGGTATCTTCGCCCCGGTCTCGGAAGCAACCAGCGTGGGCCCGGCGAATCGAGACATCAGCGCTTCACGAAGGCTTTGAAGCCGGCGGCTTCCAGGCCTTTCCGGGCGGCGTCGGTGGCCTTCAAGTCCGCGTAGGGGCCTACTTGCACGCGGTAATAGTTGTCGCCATGGGGGGACAGCACATAAGCGGGAAATTTTTTCTTCTGCAAAACCTTTGCGAGGTCCAGCGCATCTGCCTCTCGGTTCATAGCGGCGACCTGGAGGGAATAACCATTGGCCGGCGCGGCAGGCACAGTCGAACCCTTGGAAGCTTTCGAACCGCCGGCATTCCCGCTACGCGGCGCGGGCGCCTTGACGAGCACGGGATCGCTCTTTGCTTGCTTTGCCGGCACCGCCGGGCCAGGTTTCAGCAGGTCCTCGTTTTTGTTTTTTTCACCCGCGTGGTAAAACTCCCATTCCGAACTGTTTGGCGTTCCCGTATCCGTCGAGGATTCCCCCGGAGTGGTTTTTTGCGCACGCTTTGAAACGGTTTCTGGCTTGGGAGCATTTCGCGGCTCGGGCTTCGCCGGCAGATCGTCGGCGCTCGCTCGCGCCTCGGACTGGTGCAGCCCCATGACGTACCCAAGGGTAAAAAACAGACCCGAAAGCAAAATAACCGCCAGGAACAAGCCAATGACGTGACGGCCTTCGAGTACGCGCTCACCGACGCCCCGTTTTCCTGCATAGCTCATTGCTTATTTTTGCGTTCCTCCCAAAGCCTGTACCCACTTGTTAATAATATCGATGGGCAGGGGAAACACAATCGTTGTGTTCTTCTCGACACCTATTTCCGTGAGAGTCTGTAGGTAGCGCAACTGGATCGCGGATGGCTGTGTCTCCAGCACTTTGGCGGCGTCGGCCAGCTTCGCGGAAGCTTCGAACTCGCCGTTGGCGTGAATGACTTTCGCCCGGCGCTCGCGTTCAGCTTCCGCCTGCTTGGCGATGGCGCGCTGCATCTGCTCGGGGATGTCGACCTGTTTCACTTCTACTTTGGTGACTTTGATGCCCCACGGCTCGGTGTCCTGGTCCAGAATCACCTGCAGCTTGGCGTTCACTCTTTCGCGTTGCGAGAGGATTTCGTCCAATTCGAATTGCCCGACTACGCTGCGCAGCGTGGTCTGCGCCAACTGCGACGTCGCGTACTGATAATTCTGCACCTGGGAGAGCGCGAGGTTCGCGTCCACAACGCGGAAATAGCACACGGCGTTCACTTTTACCGAGACGTTGTCGCGCGTGATGATGTCTTGCGGCGGAACGTCCAGCGTCTCCAGGCGCAGGCTGATGCGATACAGCGTTTCGATCGGCCACATCACGAGTCGAATGCCGGCCCCCTTGGCCTCCGGCAGCAATCGCCCCAGCCGCAGCACCACGCCGCGCTCCCACTCTTTTATGATGTAAATCGAATTCCAAAACCAGATCAGCACGATTCCGACGATGACTGCGATCCCCACGAAACCGATTTCCATCTCTCCTCCTAAGAACACGCGCCTTTACTTCGCCGCCGAAGTGGCCACTTCCACCGGCTCGACGTAGAGCTTCAACCCTTCCACTTTGCTTATGCGAACGGTCTTTCCTTCCGGCACCGGCTGCGAAGACTCCGCGCGCCAAAGCTCGCCGTGGACGCGCACCATTCCCTCCTCGCCCGCTTTCAATTCCGCCGTCACCGTGCCCTGGCAGCCGATCAACTCCTCCTTCCCCGTGGCCGTTTTCCATTTTCGCGACCGCAGCACCAACTTCATCAGTACCACGGCCAAAACGCCAAACGGCAGCGTTGCCGACAACGCCACGCCGAGGCTTACCCCTCCGGCCGTCAACGGCGAGCGGATCAGGAACACCGCACCCAAGAACATGGAAACGATTCCACCAAGCGCGAGGACGCCGTGACTTGGCGCTTTGGCTTCCAGAATGAAAAACGCCAGCGACAACGCAATGAGGAACAATCCCGCCAGGTTGACCGGGAGGAAATGCATCGCGTAGAGCGCCAGAATCAGGCAGATTCCGCCAATCACTCCCGGGGCGATGACGCCTGGATGCGTGAACTCGGTGTACAGCCCGAGCACCCCGAGAATCAGCAGGACAAAGAAAACATCCGGCTCGACAATGCGCGCGAGGAACCGTTGCCGCGCGGATAACTCGAAAGGCTCGAGCACCGCGCTTTGCAACGCCAGCGTGACTTTAGTGCCGTCAAACCGCGTGATCGTACGCCCGTCAAGCTCCCGTATCAAATCATCGGATGTGTTGACGATCAAATCGATCATCTTGCCATCCAGGCATTCCTTCTCCGTGAACGCTTTGGATTCGGTGATCGCCTTCTCCGCCAGTTCGGGGTTACGGCCACGCCGCACCGTGAAGCTCCTCAGAAACGCCATGGCGTCCTGATTGATTTTTCTGCGGAAGACTTCGTCGATTTGCTGAGGGAATCCGCCAATGGCGATGATGGGAGAAGCGGCGCCGGCATGCGTACCGGGGGCCATCGCGGCAATGTCCGCGGAGAGGAGAATGTAGAACCCCGCCGAGGCGCCGCGTGCTCCGGTCGGCCAGACGTATACGGCAACAGGCACGGGTGAAGCGAGAATGTGCTGAATGATATCTTTCATCGAATCGCTCAGGCCGCCCGGGGTATCCATGGTGATCAAGACCAGCGAGGCGTGCCGCCGCGCCGCGTCGGCGAGTCCCTCGTCGATGTAGGCCGCCAGGATCGGCTCGACCTCACCGTCGAGTTTCAATTCCACAACGAGCGGATTGCTGCCGTGCACCTCGGCACCGGACAAAGGCGGCAGCAACGTGGCGGCAAAGGCACCCATCGCGGAAAAAATCACAAAACCGGCAGCGGCGGAAGCCCGCCGGAAGCGACAGGCTCTTCTCTCGGATGGCCCTGGAGCGCTCATGGCGCACCCCCGCCCGGCTTCTTGGCAGTGGCCTTGGAATTCTGCAAATGCTCAAGCAACTGCTTCGCCCCCGCATAATTGGGCGCAAGCTTCACGGCTTTTTCCGCCTCCGCCCGCGCCAGCTCGGGTTTCTTCTGGTCCAAATAGATTTTCGCCAGCATGGTACGGACTTCCGCCGAGTCGCGAGTCGCCAACGACGCCTGCAATTCCTTGACCGCCTCCTCCATCTTGCCTTGGCGGCGCGCGATTTCTCCCAAGCCGCGATGCGCCGCGGCATTGCCCGGCTCCGCCGCAAGCGCAGCGCGAAATTCTTTTTCGGCCGCCTCCAAATGCCCGACGGCAAGTTCTTGCCTGCCCCGGCGGATGCGCGTGGCCGGCGTGTCGTTCCCCGCCGCAGCCGAAGCAGCATCGGCGGGAGCTTCCGCCGGTTCCGCGCGGAGTTCGCTCACGTCCAGTTCCGTCTTGATCCGCGTCAAACGCGCCAGAGCTTCGTTCTTTTTGTCTGGCGAGTTATCCAAGCGAATCACCGGCAACCCGTTTGGGCCAAAAGCTTCTTTCGCCGCTTCGCGTTCCTGGTCGGCTTCCGCATTCCTTTCCGCTCTTTCGAGCGACAGGATCAGCAAAGCGCGGTCCTCCGCGCTGTCCGGCTCGCGCTCGGCAGCCTCGCGGAAATAGTCCGCGGCGGCCGCGGCATCGTCGCTCTCGAGCGCGAGCAAGCCGAGATTGACCGAATAGTCGTCTTCTCCCGGAGCCAGTTCCGCCGCCCGGCGAAGGCTGGCTTGCGCGGCCGCCCCCTTGCCCTGACGGGCTTGCGCGATTGCCAGGTCATTCAGGACTTCCGGCAAGTCGGCACCATTTCCGGTCTTACTCTTTAAAGTTTCTTGCAGCGTATGGAAAGCTTGCTCGGCAAGGTCTGCCTGATTCGATTGCAAGCGGCAAACTCCGCTGAAAAAAAGCGCTTCGCCATACCGGTCATACGTCTTGGGAATCTTGAAGAACCAGGCCAGCGCCGCGTTGTAGTCCTTTTTTGAAAAATAGGCTTCTCCCAGCGCGAAAATCGGATCGAGCCATTCGGGCTCCAAGCGCGCTGCTTCGTGCAAGTGCGCCAGCTTGGCTTCCGGGTCGGCAGCCTGCAGCCCGCGCGCGTATTGCTCGAACGCATCCATGTGCAGCGGCCGCTGCCGCTTGGTGAAATCCGCGAGGCTCAGCGCGTAATGCCCGTTGCCCGAAGACAGCGTCCGCCAAAGCACACGGGTGTGCAGTTCCATCAGCGATTCGAGCGGACCGCTTTCCTGTATCGGCGCACGCAGCGCCAAAGGATCCATCCTGAGGACGCGCATTTCGACGGTGAGTGTACTGCCTTTGGCGGCATATTTTCCGTAGATGACGTAATCCGCGTCCAGATCTTCGGCAACGCGCAGCATCGTTGCGCGGCTGAACGTGGAGCCGCTCGGCAGCCCGTAGCGCTCGAGTTCGGCGGCTCTCCCCGCGTGCGAATAGACTTGTTCTCCCGCGGCGGTAAGGCGCTCGATGGTCAGCTCTTCCAGCCCTTCACTGAGCCAGTCGAGTTTGGCCGGCGCACCGGCATTCTCAAAAGGCAAAACCACGTAGATTTTTTGTGAATTTGCGGCTGGCGCGGGCGCTTGAGCGGGCCGAGCAGCTGGTTGCGGTCGGGAAACTGCCGCCGCTACCAGCGAAACGAATAGTGTTTTGACGAGGAGTTCAACAAAACGCGGCCTGCTAAAGGTGCGCGCCATCTTGCCTGCATTGTAGCAGAGCAGCCCCCCATTCGGATGTTAGGTGGTCGGCGCAAGACCCGCGCTTCTCTAGGCCCAAGAGGGGTTCCACTTTTCCTCCGCCGGGGTTCAGCCCGGCAGACCTATGACCTGGTCGGCTAGGCCGTGGGGCGGCGGGCGACGAGTTTCTTGACCGCCTGCGGCGGAAGCAGCGTGGCCATTTTGCGGATCATGGCTAAAACCAAGCGCTTGTCACCTTCGGAAAGCGTGGTGCTGTACTTTTTGATCTCCGCGAGGAAACGAATCTCGTCCTGGGAGAGCTCGCCGAGCGCCTTTTGCGTCTCCCGATCGCGCGGCGTCTCCGTGCCGGGGAAAAAGTCCGCGAGCGAAATGTCCATGGCCTCGGCGATTTTGGCCAGCGTTTCGAGCGAGGGCACGGTGTGGCCGTTTTCGACGCGCGAAAGGTAGCAGCGCAGGAGCCCGGTGCGGCGCTCGATGTCGCCCTGCGACAAGCCGCGCTGGCTGCGATAGGTTTTGATGACTTCTCCGATGTTCACCCGAGGCTTTTCTTTTGGCATGGTCTCTCCGCCTTGAAATAATCACCCCAACTGTAGGGTGTTATCTTAGTGACTAACAGCAGGAGTGGCAAGGGGGAAAGTGCGGTGAATGGTTCCAATCCGGCAATGCTACCAAGCAGAGGAACGGCTGCGGAACACGACGAAAGGCGAGCCGTAGCGCGCCTTTCGTCAACCCTCGCGCAAAGTGACCGTCGGATAAGGCCTTAACTTTGACTGGGCGTGA
>Ga0137371_10000702_pt1 | contig 25380 bp, 29 predicted proteins | sample SagtaG_7_FD_104919 | JGI IMG/M metagenome (GOLD analysis project Ga0137371, IMG submission 104919) | Vadose zone soil microbial communities from Sagehorn Ranch, Mendocino, California, USA - Sage1_R_40_16 metaG | ecosystem: Environmental > Terrestrial > Soil > Vadose zone | place: USA...
AGTTGCGGGTGCCGGCCATCTTCCTCACTCTCCCGCCGAGAAGAACGTCAACTTGAACCTGCCGATCTGAACCTCGTCACCCGTCGCGAGCTTGGTCTCGTCGACCTGCTCGCCGTTGACGTACGTGCCATTGAGGCTCCCGACGTCGCGCACGAACCATGCCGGCCCGGGTCGACGCTCGAAGACCGCGTGCTTGCGCGAAACCGTGACGTCGTCGAGGAACACGGAGCTGTCCGGACTGCGGCCGATCGTCGTTGCGTCCTCGTCGAGCAAGAAGGTTGAACCGGCGTTGGGCCCTCGCTTGACGAGGACGAGCGCCTGGCCCGCTTCGAGTTCGTCGTGCGGGAACGGGAAGTCCTCGTGAGCCTCATCTTCACCCTCGATCGCCGGGAGGGTGACGGTCACGTCGTCCTGCAGCGGATATCCGCACTCCGCGCAGAACCGGGCATCGTCGCGGTTCGGATGTCCACAGTTGGTACAGAACACCGTGAACCTTTCCCTCGGTCATGGTTCGAGCGAACGGTGGCGGTCGAGACCAACCCTCGACCTCGACACGGACTGGAAGCTATCGTACGCGGGGGCAAGGGTCAATGAACATGTTGTGGCACGCTCGACCTTGGTGTTCCTCACCCTCCAGCGCGGCTCGATGGGGTCGAGGGTTCATTGTTCGGACCGCTCGACGAACGAAGCGTACGCGGCCGCGTCCATCAGGCCGTCGACCGAGGCTCCGGTCGCCAGCTCGACCACGATGAGCCAGCCATCCCCGTAGGGCTGCTCGTTGACGAGTTCGGGCCGGTCTTCGATCAGCGGATTGCGTTCGGCGATCGTGCCGCTGACCGGGCTATACACATCCGATACGGACTTCGTCGACTCGACCTCGCCGAACGGTGCCGCAGCCTCAACGATCGCTCCGACCTCGGGAAGATCGACGTAGACCACATCGCCGAGGGCGTCCTGTGCGAAGTCGGTGATCCCGACCCGGACGCGCGTGCCCTCGAGGCGAGCCCACTCGTGCTCGTTCGTATAGCGAAGATCATCCGGGAACTCCACCGATCTCCCCTCTCATCGCGCGCGATCGACGCCCGCCGACCCTGGACCACGATAGCTCGCTCGCCGGATGTCGCCGAGGTACGCGAAGGCCGCGATGTAGTACTCCACGATCCCGACCGCGTAGGCCGCCCAGCCGCCGACGGTCGCCGCCGCCGCGAGCGGAAGACCGAGGCTTCCCCACGACACCATCGGGATCGCGGCCATCAGCGAGAACGTGGCCAGCTTGCCGATCCACCGGACCTCCACCCGCACATCGCGCCGCACGAGCACGACGGCCGCGACGAGGAGGACCGCCAGATCCCGAACGAGGATCGCGGCCGCGGCCCAGAGCGGGAAGATCCCTCGGATCACGAGGGCGATCAATCCCGCGGCGATCGCGAGCCGGTCCGCGACGGGATCGAGGATCTTGCCGACGTCGGACACCTGCCCCGTCCTGCGGGCGATCATCCCGTCCACCCAGTCGGTTGCAACCACGATCGCGAACAGGACCACGCCGGCGGTGGTCGTGTCGTGATCGAGAACCAGCCAGACGAAGACGGGGATCAGGGCGATGCGAGCGGCGGAGATGCCGTTCGGGACCGTGAGGACCCGCGATGACGACGGCGACCGATCGCCCGTGGTCGGGTTCATCGGTCGGGCCGGCCGGATTCGAACCGGCGACCTTCTGACCCCCAGTCAGACGCGCTAACCAAGCTGCGCCACGGCCCGTCGAACCGCATCCTACCGCTCGCGGTCCGCGCGGGGCTTCCTGGCCCTGAAGCGCAGGCGGATCGGGACACCCGCCAGGCCGAGCTCGCGGCGGAGCCGGTTCTCGAGGTACCGCTGGTACGTCGGGCCAGGCTCGTGGGCTCCTCCGAAGATCACGAAGGTCGGAGGCCCCGTCCCTACCTGCGCGGCGTAGTGGAGGTTCCCCGAAGACCGAGGCGTCGGCCGCTCTCGCTGCGCCCGTTGCACGATCTCGTTGACCCTCGAGGTCGGCGCCCGATCGCCCCACCTCCGGTGGAGGTCGACGAGCAGGGGCGGCAGACGGTAGATCCCTTGGCCGCGGGTGGCCGAGACGCGGATCGCCGAGGCGTCCGCGAAGGGAACGAGCTCGGGCCCGAGGTCCTTGAACGTGCGATCCTTCTCCTCCACGAGGTCCCACTTGTTCGCGGCGACCAGGAACGCCCGGCCCGCCCGGATCACGCGACGCGCGATCTTCTTGTCCTCGACCGTGAACCCGGCAACCGCATCGATCACGAGGACCGCGACGTGCGCGCGGTCGATCGCTTCGGCCGCGCGGAGGAAGCTGTAGTACTCGACGCCTCGGACGCCCTGCCCACGACGCATGCCTGCGGTGTCGACGAAGCGGACCTGCCCGAGATCGGGCCACGTGACCAGCGAGTCGACGCTGTCGCGCGTCGTCCCCGCGATCTCGGAGACGACGCTTCGTTCCTCGCCGAGCAACCGGTTGAAGAGGCTCGACTTGCCGACGTTCGGACGGCCGACGATCGCGAACCGAGGTTCGTCGACGTCATCACCGGCCTGCGGGGCTTCGGGGAGGAGCTCGACGATCCGGTCGAGCAGGTCGCCGGTTCCGCTCCCATGAAGCGCGGAGATCCCGACCGCCGCACCGAGCCCCAATCGGTCGAACCTTCCGATCTCCGTCAGATCGGCTGGCTCGTCGGCCTTGTTGGCGATCAACAGGAGCGGAACGGCGACCTTCCGCAGACGTCGCGCGAGCTGAGCGTCCTCCTCGGTGATCCCGGTCCGCGCATCGACGACGAGCAGGATCACGTCGGCTTCGTCGATCGCGCGCTGGGCCTGTTCGCCGGCGAGAGCCTCGATGCCTCGCGCGCCGTGCAGGTAGCCCGCGGTGTCGACCAATCCGAACGAGCGGCCGCCCCAGGTCGCGTCGAGCTGGATCCGATCGCGCGTCACCCCGGGGAGGCCGTGCGCGATCGCGGCCCGACGGCCGAACAGCCGGTTGACCAGCGTCGACTTGCCGACGTTCTGACGCCCGACGACCGCGATCTTCGGGAGGTTCAACGCACGAGCTCCGGCGCATGCTCGCGGATCAGCGCGATGGCCTCCCGAAGGGCGGAGTCGGCGTCCAGAGCGCCCGTGTCGATGACGATCGCTCCCCGCGGCGGAAGTGGCGGGTTGGTCCGGGCGTCCAGCTCGTCGCGCGCCTCGAGCACGGACGCGATCTCGTCCGGGCCGGCACGTGGACGTTCGAGGACGCGTCGCGCGATCCGTGCGTCCTTGGCCGCCTTGAGGTAGAGCTTGACCACCGCGTCCGGGAACACGACCGAGCCGATGTCCCGACCCTCCATCACCGCACCGGTCGCTCCGAGCGTGCGTTGCACGGCGTGCATCCATGCGCGGATGCGGGCGTGCCGCGAGACGGAGGACACCAACCGCTCGACGTTCGGGGTCGTGAGGTCTCGATCCTCGAAACCCTCCACCTTCAGCGCACGCGGATCGGATCCGGCGAACGTGAACCTCAAGCCACGGGTCAGGCCGAGTAGCGCTTCGACGTCATCCTCGGATACACCTTCTCGGATCGCGGCGGCCGTGAGCGCTCGGTACATCAAGCCCGTGTTCACGTAGGGAAGATGCAACTTCCGGGCGAGGTTGCGTGCCAGCGTGGACTTCCCGCTGCCCGACGCCCCGTCGATCGACACGACCCTCGCGGCGCTCATCCGACGGCCTCGATCACCGCTCCCAACGAGCGGAGCACGTCGACGAAGCCGGGGAAGCTCACCTCGGCGGCCTCCATGCCCTCCACCTCGGACGCACGATCCGCGGCGAGCGCACCGACCGCGAACGCCATCGCGAGCCGATGATCCCCGCCGGAGGAGGCCACGCCGCCGCGGAGGCCGCCACCCGCGATGACGAGGGCGTCGTGTTCCGCGGCGGCGTGACCCCCGAGGGCCCTGATCCCCTCGGCGATCCCCATGACCCGGTCGCTCTCTTTGACCCTGAGCTCGGCGGCTCCCAGGAATCGACTCTTCGTCGGCGCATGGACGGCGAGCATCGCGAGGACGGGCACCTCATCGATCACTAAGGGGAGCTCATCGGGCTCGACCGTGGTCGGTCGGATGGAGTCTGCGCGCGCCACGTAGATGGAGCCGACCGGTTCGCCGAGCTGCTGGCCAGCCACGGACACTTCCGTGACCACGCCCATCCGCGACAGGACCCTGAGGAAATGCAAGCGGGTCGGATTGACCCCCACACCCTCGACCGTGACCTCGGAACCGGACACGGCGGCGGCGGCGACCACGAACGCTGCCGACGATGCGTCGCCGGGGACGCTTGCCTCGAACCCTTCGTGCTGGAACCGGGAAACACCCACCCGGAGGCCTTCCCGCCGGACGGGAGCCCCCAGCCCGTCGAGCGCTCGCTCGGTGTGGTCGCGCGTGGCGGCCGGTTCGATCACGATCGTCTCGCCCGACGCACGGAGCCCGGCGAGCAGCAACGCGCCCTTGACCTGAGCCGAAGGAACCCCCATGCGGTGTTCCATCCCGACCAGCCGACCGCCCGTCACGACGAGGGGCGGGTGGCCGTCGGTCGTCCGGACCGTCGCTCCCATACGGCGGAGCGGCGACGCGACCCGTTCCATCGGGCGTGCCGAGAGGCTTCGATCGCCGATGAGCTCCGCCGAGAACGGCGCGGCCGCGAGGACGCCGGCCAGCAACCGCATCGAGGTCCCCGAGTTGCCGCAGTCGAGCCGGCGGCCGGGTTCGACGAGTCCGTGCCAGCCTTCACCCTCAACCTCAAGCGTTCCGTTGGAGACATCCGAGGCGGTGCCGTTCCACGTGGAACCGCCACTCTCCACCCGGGACGAAGCGTTCCGGACCCACAGGTCGAGGGCAGGTCGAGCCTTGAGGGTAAGCCCCGCGAGACAGGAAGCCGTGGATCGAACGTCGAGGGCGCCCGGGAGACCGGCCAAGCGGCTTCGGCCGTTCGCGGTCGAGGCCAGGATCAGCCACCGGTGGGCGATGGACTTGTCGCCCTCGACTTGGACCGCCCCCCGGAGCCGGCCACCGGGCATCACGCGGATCCGCATCGGTACCCCACCTAGGCCAACCGGATCGGGTCGTAGCCGGCGGAGGCGAGCACGGTCCCCGCGTGCTCTGCGGTCGCGGCGGCGACGGTGACATGGACGGTTCCGCGCCCGCCCTCCGGTGAGTGGACGATCTGCAGGTCCTCGATGTTGACGTCGCCGTCGCCGAGGACCGCGGTGATCCGCGCGAGCGCACCGGGCTCGTCGGGGATCTCCACCTGCAACACCGCGACGCCGGCGCGGACGGTCGGCTTGGTGGCGAGCTCGAGGCGGGCGCGTTTGGCCTCGCCGAAGGTCCGCTCGACGTCCGCCCCGCGCCCTTCGAGGACCTCATCGCGGATCGCCGTGAGGCGTGCGACGTACAGGTCGATGGCCGATGCGACCCGTTCGCGGTTGGCGAGCAGGATCTCGCTCCAGAGGGACGGGTTCGAGGCGGCGAGCCGGGTCAGGTCCCGGAACCCTCCGGCCGCGAGCAAGAGGATCTCCGGCTCTCCTGCCTCCTCCGTCGACGCCAGTCCCATCAGCGACGTCGAGGCGATCTGCGGCAGGTGGCTGGCGAATGCGACCAGCCGATCATGGCGCTCGGGCGAGAGTCGAACGGGTTGCGCGCCGATCCGGCCGATCCACCGCTCGAGCCGGTCGACGGCGGCGGGCTCGACGACATCCGTGGGCGTTACCGCCCAGACGATGCCGTCGACCACCGATGCCGAGGCGTGTTCCGGCCCGGAACGCTCACTGCCCCCCAACGGGTGGCTCGGCACGTACCGGGGCAGATCACGCGGGTCGACCACGGCGCGAGCTTCCGCCACGATGTGTTCCTTGATGCTGCCGGCGTCGGCGACGACCGCATCCGGCGCGGCGCGCAACGCGGTCGCCACCGAGCCCGCGATGGCTCCGACCGGGGTGCAGACGAGAACCAGGTCGGCGTCGGTCACGGCCTCCTCGACGGTCGCCGATGCCGTGAGCGCGCTCCGCGCGGCGGCCCGCGCGGCGACGCTCGGGTCGACGTCCCAGCCTCGCACGGCGCAGCCGGCGCGGGCGGCCGCCATCGCGACGGACGTCCCGATCAAACCGGTGCCCACGATCGCCACCCGGTCGATCGGCCGTCCGGCGGGGGGATCAGCCGTCGACATCGAGGTCATCGCGCAACGCTTCCGCTCCGTCGAGATAGACGTGGACCACCTCCCGGAGCGCGCGTTCGGTGTGGAAGTGCATCAACACCCGCACCACCGACGGCATCGCGCCTTCGACGGAGATCTCGCGCGCACAGAGCAGGGGCACCACGCCGAGCCCGATGCGCCGTGCCGCTTCGGCCGGGAACGCCGAGCGCAGGTCTTCGGTCGCCGTGAACAGGATGCTCACGAGGTCATCGGTGACGACCTCGTTCCGTGCGATCATCGCCTCGAGGAGCCGCTGGGTCGACCCCAGCACGTCCTCGTCTCGATCGGTCCCAACCACGATGGCCCCTCGGGCGGCACGGACCCGCACGCTCGATCCTTCCTGACGGTCGACGGACGTCGACGGAGGTTGACGACCCCGGGCATCCTGCGCCCGAGGGCATCAGGCTACAGGTCGGAGGCGGGCGGTTGAGAACCGTCATCGGCAGAGCGCTTGGCGCGGCGTTCCGCCCTGGCTGCGGCACGCCGGAGCTCGAGCAGCTCACCCGGCTCGAGATCGCGGCGTTCGCCGGGCTTCAGTCGGCCGAGGCGGAGCGGGCCGATGCGGACGCGGACCAACCGGGTGACCGGGAGCCCGATCGCGTCCAGCAGGCGTCGAACCTCCCGCTTCCGCCCTTCCGTCATCACGACGGCTACCTGGCCGCGATCGTGACGTGCGTCGACGAGTCGGACGGACTTCGCACGAGCGGGCCCGTCGTCGAGCACCACACCCGCGCGGGCACGAGCGATGAGCTTCGTGGTCGGCCTCGCGGCCACTTCCGCCAGGTATTCCTTCTCGATCCCGTACCGTGGGTGCGAAAGGCGTTCGGCCAGTTCTCCGTCGTTCGTGAGCAGCAGCAACCCCTCCGAGTCACGGTCGAGACGGCCAACGGGGAACACGCGAGGACCATCCTTCGGCAAGAACGAACGGATGTCGGCACGGTCGCGCTGATCGCGCATCGTCGTCAGCACGCCGGGAGGCTTGTTCAGGATGAGGTACCGCGCCTGGGGGTCCAGGTTGATCCGGGCACCCTCCACGGTGACCTCGTCTCGGGTCGCGTCCACCTTGTCTCCGAGCGTCGCGATCCGCCCATTCAACCGCACCTTCCCCGCGGCGATGAGCTCCTCGCTCGACCGACGCGAACCGTATCCGGCGCGCGCGAGCGCACGCTGGAGACGCTCCTCGGCCATCAGCCGTCGCCGGGCTCGACCGGTCGATCCGCACCCGCGTGCTGGTCCTGGGCATCTTCCCCATGTACGACCAGGTCCGACGCGTCGCCGAGATCGCCCGCCCCCGCCCCCAACAGCGGAGCCAACGACGGCAACGCCGCCAGCGACGGGAGCCCCAGCCGCTCGAGGAACTGCGGTGTGGTCCCGTACAGCACCGGACGCCCCGGCCCTTCGTCTCGCCCGGCCTCCTCGATCAAGCCGCGGTCGGTCAGCGCTCGCAGGACCCCGTCCGAGTTGACGCCCCGGATGGAGCCGACCTGGTGACGGGTGACGGGCTGCTTGTAGGCCACGATCGCGAGGGTCTCCAGGGACGCCTTCGTGAGGCGTGCCTGACGCGAGGACAGGATGAATCTCTCGACCGACGTCTGGGTGTCGGGGTGGGTGAAGAGGCGCCAGCCCCCCGCCACGTTCCGCAACACGAGGCCCGACCCACGATCCTCGAGCGTCTTCGTCAGGCGCTCGCACAACCGATCCGTCGTCTGTCGGTCCAGCTCGAGGGCCTGGGCGATGACGGATGACGTCAGCGGCTCATCGGAGACGAACAGCAAAGCCTCGAGCGCTCCCGTATCGTGCCTCTGGACGTCATCCGTCACCGAACCCTCACCCCTTCCACTCAACCTCGATCTCGCCGAAGGTCGGAGCCTGCTGAAGCTCGACCTTCCCTTCACGGTAGAGCTCGAGGATAGCCAGGAAGCGCACCACGACATGGATCCGGTCCTCGCAGTCCGCGACCAGCTCGCGGAACGACGCTTGGCGGCCGTCGAAGGAGGCGAAGCGCTCCTGGACGGCCGTCATCGCTTCCGACACGGTGTACCGGATCGGGGTCACGTGCGACAGGTCGACCGCCGGAGGCGGTCGAAGCAGGCGGGCCGCAAGCGGCGCAAGGTCCGCCGCCGTCACCGCCGCCAGCGGGTCCGGGTACAGCCGGGAGAACTCCGGCCCCGGTCCGACATCGCGGGTGGAGTATCCGGCTTCATCTTCGAGCCGCCGAGCAAGGTCGACCGCCACCTTGCGGAACGCTCGGAGCTCGAGGGACCGCGCGTACAGCAGATCCGGGGAGCCGCCGACGATGTCCTCCTCGTCGGGTTCGACCCGCCTCGGCGTGAGTCGCGCCAGCTTGAGCTCCAGCAGGATCGCGCAGATAGCCAGGAACCACGTGGCTTCCTCCAGGTTCCACCGCTCGGCCTCCTTGGCATAAGCGAGGAACCGATCGGTCACGGCCGCGATCCGCACGTCGCAGACGTCCACCTTCTGTTCGAGGACGAGGTCGGCGAGCACGCGAAAGGGACCCGTGAAGCCCGGCAGCTCGACCGAGAAGCCCCCTTCCGTCTCGCGTGCTGCCTCGGGCTCGCTCACCGCATCATCCTTCGAACCGCATGGCCGCACGCACCGCTTCGATCGTCTCGGTCGCGACCGGCCGGACCCGCTCGATGCCTGCCGCGAGGACTTCCCTGGCGAGCCCCGGCGTTCGGTCGAGCTCCGCTCGTCGCTCGCGGAACCCTTGGAACCGCTCGATCAGGTGGTCCGCGAGCAGGGACTTGCAGTCCACGCACCCGAGCTCCCCCGTCCGGCACGTCGCCTCGACCCGTGCGACGTCGTCCGGCGAGAACGTGCCGTGCAACGCGAAGATCGGGCAGATCTCCGGGCGACCTGGGTCGCCCCGTCGGATCTTCTTCGGGTCGGTCACGAACGAACGGACGCGCCCCCGGATCGTCTCCGGATCGGCGCTCAGCTCGATCGTGTTGTCGAGGGACTTCGACATCTTCCGACCGTCGGACCCTGGGATCAGCGGTGTCTCCGACAGCAGCGGCTGCGGTTCCACCAGCACATCTCCGTACAGCCGGTTGAAACGCCGGACGACCTCGCGCGAAAGCTCGAGGTGCGAGACCTGATCCTCACCGACGGGGACGACCTCTCCGCGGACGATCACGATGTCGACGGTCTGCAGGAGCGGATACCCGAGCAGGCCGAAGTTCGCCACGTCGCGCTCCGCCATGTCCCGGAGTCGCTCCTTGTACGTCGGCACGCGTTCCAGCCATCCGAGCGGGGTGATCATCCCCAGGAGCAGCGCGAGCTCGGCCACCTGTGGGAGCTGGGACTGCCGGTACAGCACGGACCGCTCCGGGTCGATCCCGGCGGCGAGCAGATCGAGGACGAGGCCCTCGACGAACGTGGGGAGCTCGTCGACGCGGTCGTAATGCGTCGTCAGCATGTGCCAGTCGGCCACGAAGTAGAAGCATTCGTAGCCTTCGTCCTGCAGGCGCACGGCGTTGCCGACGTTCCCGGCCCAATGTCCGATGTGCAGGGGGCCGGTCGGGCGGAAGCCGGTGAGGACGCGCGTTCGATCGGGGACTTCGCTCACGATGTGGCGATGATAGCGCCGGGCTCGAGCGTACCCGGGAGCCGACCGTTCGGAGTCGCGACGTCAGAAGAAGTGCAAGGCGAGCTGGCAGTTCAGCCCCGTCGCCGAATCGCAGAGAGCGCCGGTGAGGGTCGTCAAGAGTCCGACCGCGAGCGAGCTGAAGAGGAACAGGATCACGAGGACGACGAGCGGGAGGTACCGGTCGAAGTTGCGGAACGCCTGGGCCGCGTCCGGTGGGAGCGCGAGCGCCAGCATCCTCGCTCCGTCGAGGCCGGGGATCGGCAGCAGGTGGAAGACCGTGAGGGACATGCTCGTGTAGCAGAGCGTGAGCATGATCCGGTAGGTCTCGACGGACAGCCCGGAGAGCCGGACGAGGAGGCCGGCCGCGACGCCGAGGGCGAGCGTCGCGATCGGCCCGGCAGCCGACACGATGATCACGTCGCGGACCCGACGGTGGAACCGCGCAGGGTCGATCGGGGCAGGCTTCCCGTACGCGGCCGGGATGAGGAGGGTTTGCACCGTCCAGAGGACGGCGATGAGCCCCGGCAGGACGCCGCTCCCGAACGGATCGAACCACGACGCAGGTTTCCACGTGAGGCGCCCCCACAGTCGTGGGGTGGGGTCCCCGAGCGACATCGCCGCGCGCGATCGCGCGTATTCGCGCAGACACATCCCCACGAGGAGGGACGCGAGCATGTAGACGGCGAGCCGGAACCCGAGCCCCGTGAAGTTCCCGAGCGCGAGTATCAGGCTCACCTCTCTCCCCGCGGGGGGAACCAACCGTGGATCAGCGGCGGCGGCTCCGCCGGCCGGTCGGTCACCGTCAGAGCGGCGAGGATCCTCTTCGCCGCGGCTTCGGCGGCATCCTCGCTCCGAGCATGGATCTCGCCGATCGGCTCCCCCGCATCGATCCGATCACCGATCTTCGGTCGGAAGACGATACCCACCGCCGGGTCGACGTGCTCGCGTTTGTGCATCCGACCGGCCCCGAGCGCGCTGCTCGCCATCCCGAGGTCCTCGGACTCGACCGCCGCCAGAAGGCCGGTTCGATCCGCGATGAGTGGGGTGACCACCGTGGCACGAGGGAGCACCGATGCCGGGTCCTCGGTCACCCGAGGATCGCCGCCCTGCGCCTCGATCATCCCGGCGAACCGGTCCAACGCGGACCCGTCGTCCAGGGCCTTCGCGGCGCGGGCGCGCGCCTCGTCGAACGGGATCCCCTGGGAGGCCTCGAGTGCCCGCGCCGCGAACCAAAGGGAGAGGTCGCGAAGCAAGCCTCGCCGGGCGCCGCTCAGGACCTCGACCGCCTCGATGATGTCGAGCGCGTTCCCGATGGCATCCCCGAGCGGTTGGGACATGTCGGTGATGGCGACGCCGCAAGGTCGATCGGCGCCGCGCGCGAGGGCCAGACACGCCTCCGCCAGGGTCCGCGCGAGCGCGGGCTCCTTCATGAACGCCCCTGAGCCGGCCTTGACGTCGAGCAGGATAAGGTCCGAGGCGACGGCGAGCTTCTTCGACATCACACTAGCGGCGATCAACGGCACCGAGGGGACCGTTGCCGTCGCGTCGCGGAGGGCGTAGAGGGCCCCGTCGGCCGGGACGAGGCGGGACGATTGCGCGGCCACCGCGCATCCAATCTCGTGCACCTGTCGAGCGATCCGACCAGGCTCGAGGTCCGTCCGAAAGCCTGGGATCGACTCGAGCTTGTCGAGCGTCCCACCCGTGTGCCCCAGCCCCCGACCGGAGAGCTTCGCCACGGCCATACCGAGCGACGCGGCGAGAGGCGCGAAGACGAGCGTGACCCCGTCGGCGACCCCACCGGTGGAGTGTTTGTCCACGGCGGGTCGTCCCAGGTCGCCGAACGTCACGGTGTCGCCGGAGGCGATCATCGCCCTCGTCATCGCGAGCGTCTCCTCATCGTCCAGGCCGTTCAACAACGAGGCCATCAGGAAAGCCGCGGCCGGCCCGTCACCGATCTCCCCCGCCGCATAGGCGAGGACGAATCGCTCGAGCTCATCGGGAGGAAGGGTCTGATGGTCGCGCTTCGCGGCGATCGTCTTCCGTGGATCCCAAGGCGTCACCGGGAGGACCCCCTCTCCCGTCGCCTCGCGGTACACTCAGCCTCAACCACAGGCTGATGGTGTTGCCTCAAGGTGGATGCGCCGAACCCTGGACCTCGACGGCAGCGAAGCCTCACGCTCGGAAGCCGATCCGGTCCGCGAACCCTTCACCGACGAGACCCTCGACCTCCACCCCCAAGAGCTGGGCGACCGTGTGGCCGACGTCACCGAAGGTCGTACGGGTCCCGATGTCGTACGGGCCGCCGGGCAGACCGGCGGCGAGCAGCGGGGTGCGCTCGCGTGAGTGGTCGGTCGACGGCGTGGTCGGATCGCACCCGTGATCCCCCGTCATCAGCAGGACGCCATCCTCGACCGCGTCGATCACCTCGGGCAGCCGCCGGTCGAGGGCCCGGACGGCGCCCGCGTAGCCGCCGGCGTCGTTCCGATGCCCGTACTTGGAGTCGAAATCGACGAGGTTCGAGAACACGAACGCGGGTCCCGGCTTCCGTAGAAGCTCGACGGTCTGATCCACGCCGTGATCGTTGGACTCGGAGTAGACGGCATCGGTGATCCCTCGCCGGTCGAAGATGTCCTGGATCTTCCCGACCCCGAAGACCGGGATCCCGGCGTCGCTGAGCCGATCGAGCACGGTCGGCCCCGGCGGGGGCACGCTGAAGTCCCGGCGCTCGGGGCAGCGCTCGAAGGCCCCGGGCCGCCCCTGGAACGGACGCGCGATCACCCGTCCGACGTTGTGCTCGCCGGTCAGGAGTCCACGCGCCAGCCGGCACCACGCGTACAGCTGCTCGAGGGGGACGATGTCGGTGTGTGTCGCGACCTGGAACACGGAGTCGCCGCTCGTGTAGACGATGGGGAACCCTGTCCGCAGGTGCTCCTCACCGAGCTCCCGGATGATCTCGGTCCCCGAGGCGGGGATGTTCCCGATGACCGACCTGCCGATCGCTCGCTCGAACGGTCGGATGATCTCGGGCGGGAACCCGTCCGGGTAGAGGGGGAAGGCTCGTTCGAGCTGGATCCCCATCATCTCCCAGTGTCCCGTGGTGGTGTCCTTGCCGGCCGAGACTTCGGTCGCCCGGCCGTGCGCCGTTCCCGGCTCCGCGCGCGGGAGGACACCACGGAGATCCGTGAGGAACCCGAGACCGAGGGACTCCAGGTTGGGGACGTCGATCCCGCCGACGAGCCGCGCCGTGTTGCCCAACGTGTTTGAACCGGCATCGCCGTAGGCCGCCGCGTCGGGCGCGTCGCCGACCCCCCACGAGTCGCACACCAGGAGGCATACCCGCGGCACCCGCGGGCCGGGCATCATCCGACCAGCTTCTTGCAGTCGATGCACAGCAGGGCCCACGGGATCGCCTCGAGGCGTTCTTCGGCGATCGGGTTGCCACAGCGCTCGCACGTCCCGTACCGACCGGCGTCCATCTTCGCCAAGGCGCGATCGATGTCGTGCAGGTTCGAGCGGAGCGCGCGAACAACGGCGATCACCCGGGCTCGCTCCTCGGTGCTGTGCGAGCGATCGGAGAAGCCGGCGTCGGCGTCGAACACCACGTCATCCGACTCGGGATCCGCTCCATACGCCTCGATCTCCCGATGGAGATCGGCCTGCTGTTGCGTCAGTGCCGCGCGCAACCTCTCGAGCTTTGCACCGTCGAGCACCTCTCATCGCCCCTTCCCCATCCCGCCGCGCGCCCGTGGATGTGCGGTGTAGTACACCTCGCGGAGGTGTTCCTTCGTCACGAGCGTGTAGATCTGCGTCGTGGCGACGCTCGCATGACCCAGCAGCTCCTGGACCACCCGGACGTCGGCTCCCCCTTCGAGGAGATGCGTTGCGAACGAGTGTCGCAGGTCGTGGGGCGATACGCGACGATCCACCCCGACCCGAGAAGCGTACGCTGCCAGGAGCTTCGCGCATGACTGTCGGGAGATCCGGCCGCCGCGCGTGGTGAGGAACAGAGCGCCACGTGTCCGCTGTCCCACGAGGCGTGGCCGGCCGCGGACGAGATACGTGCCGACCGCGCCCTGCGCGTGGCGACCGACCGGCACCTCTCGCTCCTTCCCGCCCTTCCCGACGACGCGCACGAACCCGCCGTCCAGATCGAGGTCGTCGACATCGAGCCCGGTGAGCTCCGAGATACGCACGCCCGCCCCGTAGAGGACCTCGAGGATCGCGCGATCGCGGAGACCGGACGGGGTCCCGAGGTCCGGCGCCTCGATGAGGCGCCGGACCTCGTCCACGCCCAGCGGATGCGGGAGCGGGCGAGGCACCCGCGGACGGACGACCTCGCTCGTGGCGTCGTGCGCCACGATCCCTTCGCCGACCAGGAAGTGATGGAAGGAACGGATCGCCGAAAGGACGCGCGACACCGAGGTTGTCTTGTACGGAGCGTCGTCGGGTCCATACGTGGAAGCCGACACCGATGCGATGAAGGACCGGACGGTGATCTCGTCAACCTGCGCCGGCCTCGCGATCCCGCGCGACGTCAGGAAGGCGACGTACCTGTGGAGATCACGCCGGTAGGCCGCCAGCGTATTGGCCGCCAGCCCCCGCTCGACCGTCAGGTGGATCAGGAACCGCTCCGCGTCGCGGCTGAGTTCGGAGTCGCTCACGGGGAAGATGGTTGCGCGGCGGCCAGCAGGATCGCAAGGGTGGTCATCGCGTCGCGAACCTTGCCGGCACGTGCGGCGGCCACCATCTCGGTGAACGGCCTTCGCTCGACCTCGATGTCGGGTTCCGCGTCTCCCGCCGGCTCGTTCTCCGTACGTCCGACGAAGAGATGAACATAGTCGTCCGTCGTTCCAGGCGACAGATACAGCCCGCCGAGGAAGCTCGTCCCGTGCGACCGGTATCCCGTCTCTTCGTACAGCTCGCGCTCCGCACAGGTCAGCGCGTCCTCCCCGGGGACGTCCAGCAGACCGGCGGGGACCTCGAGCAGCTCCTGGCGGACCGGGATGCGGAACTGGCGGACCAGGACGACGTCGCCGTTCGGGGTAAGCGGGACGATCGCCGATGCGGCGTACTTGCGGAGGACCTCCCACTCCCCGATCCCCGGCCACGTCTCGGATACGACGGAGAGGTAACGGCCCGCGAACACGACGCGAGAATCCGTTGGCTCCCGCATGCCCCGGTCGCGACTCAGCCGGTGACGACGATCCGGTCGCCGGCCCGGACGCGCTCGCGCCGGTGCTCCGCGGCGGCGCCGACGAACTCGCGGAACAGAGGGTGAGGCCGGGTGGGACGTGAGCGGAGCTCCGGGTGGAACTGACCGGCGACGAAGAACGGGTGATCGGGAAGCTCCACGATCTCCGCGAGCCTGCCCTTCTGCGATGACCCGCTGATCACCAGTCCGCCGCTCGTGAGCGCCTCGTGATACGCCGGATTGACCTCGTATCGGTGTCGATGACGCTCCTCGACCACGTCGGCGTCGTACGCGGAGGCGGCGCGCGTTCCGGGCTCGAGGTAGCAGGGCTGCGCACCCAAGCGCATCGTCGCACCCAGGTCCGTCACGTCCTTCTGCTCCGGGAGGAGGTCGATGACGGGATGAGGGGTGGCAGGATCGAATTCGCTGGAGTTGGCGCCGGCGAGCCCGCAGATGCTCCGAGCGATCTCGATCACGGCGCATTGAAGGCCGAGGCAGATCCCCAGGAAGGGCACCTCGTGCTCACGCGCGTAGCGGGCGGCGTCCACCTTGCCTTCGACACCCCGAACCCCGAACCCACCGGGGATCAAGATGCCGTCCATGGAACCCAGAGCCTCCTCGGTCGCGTCGCCTCCGAGGTCGTCCGACGCGATCCAATGGATCTGGACGTCGCGTCCGTGGTGGATGCCCCCGTGGCGGAGAGCCTCCATGACCGACAGATAGGCGTCCCGGAGGTACACGTACTTGCCGACCACCGCGACATCGACCATCTCCGTCGCCGCATGCACGCGGTCGACGAGGGACGTCCACTCCGAAAGGTCGGGGGTCGCGACGATCTCGAGATGGTCCGCCAGAAGTCCATCCAGTCCCTCCTTGTGCAGCACGAGGGGGACCTCGTAGATGGATGGAGCGTCGGGAGCACTGATCACGCCGCCGATGGGCACGTCGCAGAGCAGCGAGACCTTCTCCTTCAGGTTCCGACCGATCGGACGGTCCGAGCGGCACACGATGGCATCGGGTTGCAGACCCAGGGCACGAAGTTCCTTCACGGAGTGCTGCGTCGGCTTCGTCTTCAATTCGCCCGACGGCCCGATGTACGGCATCAGGGACACGTGGACGAACGCACAATGTTCGCGGCCCACCTCGTTGCGCAGCTGCCGGATGGCTTCCAGGAACGGGAGCGATTCGATGTCGCCCACGGTGCCGCCGATCTCGACGACCTGGAGGTCGGCCTGTTCCGCCTCGGCGAGCGCGCGAACCCGCGCCTTGATCTCGTCGGTGATGTGGGGGATCACCTGGACGGTCTTCCCGAGGTAATCGCCACGCCGTTCCTTCGCGAGCACCGACGAATAGACCGCACCGGTGGTGAAGTTCGAGCCCCTATGGAGATCGGCATCGAGGAAACGCTCGTAGTGGCCCAGATCGAGATCGGTCTCAGCTCCGTCGTCCAGGACGAAGACCTCGCCGTGCTCGAACGGGTTCATCGTCCCGGGATCCACGTTGACGTAGGGATCGAGCTTCTGGAGCACGACCTTGAGGCCGCGGGAGGCGAAGAGTCTGCCGAGGGAGGCGGTGGTGATGCCCTTCCCGAGTCCGGAGGCGACGCCACCAGTGACGAAGATGTACTTCGTTCGCTCCCTCACCACGGGACCCGACTGTAGCAGAGGTTGGCCTGCCGCCGAGCCTGGTGGGCCGGGAACTTCCTGGATCACGGGATCGGAGGGCCCTTCCTCTCGCTCACCGGACGGCTTGACGGGAGCGAGCCGCCTCCGCCAACAGCTCCTCGGCGTGCGAAGCGCCGTGCTCGGAGGCCTCGAGACCGGCCAGCATCCGCGACAGCTCACGGATGCGCTCCTGGTCGTCGAGCACATCGAGGTGCGCCAGACCTTCCTCCTTCCGTACCCGAACGTGCCGGTCGGCGAAGCAGGCGATCTGCGGGAGGTGGGTGACGACGACCACCTGACGGGTCGTGGCGAGCCGAGCCAAGCGGCGACCGACCGCGAGCCCCGCCTGGCCGCCGATCCCCGCGTCCACCTCATCGAAGATCAGCGTAGGAACGTCGTCGAGGTCGGCCAGGACGCTCCGACACGCGAGCATCACCCGCGAGAGCTCACCTCCGCTAGCGGCTTTGTCGAGTGACAGCCATTGCTGCGCGGGACTACCCCGGAACCGGAGCTCGACCCGTTCGGCGCCGGACGGGCCGAGCTCCGGGGACCGTTCGAACGTCACCTGGATACCCGCACCGGCCATCCCGAGGTCCTGGAGCTCCCCTTCGAGCGCCTCCGCGAGCGCGGCCGTCGCCCCAACGCGGCCGGCCGTGACCTGCTCCGAAAGCGTAGTCACTGCCGGCCCGAGCGTCTCCACTTCGTGCCGCAGCCCCTCGAGTCGCTCGTCGACGCCGGAGAGGCTCCCGAGCCGCGCGGTCGCCTCGTCCAGGAAGGCGAGCACCTCCGCATCGCCCGGACCGTACTTCCGCTGGAGGCCCTTCAGCTCCCCGATCCGATCTCGGATCGATGCGAGCCGATCGGGATCGAGCGCGAGGGACTCACGGTACCCACGCAGATCGCGGCCGAGCTCGGACGTTTCCGCGGCCAAGGCCTCTGCGCGGTCGGTCAGACCGGCTGCGTCGGCATCGAGCTCGACGATCGACTCGAGGGCGCGGACCACGGAGGCGGATCCTTCGGCGACGCCGCCGTCGCCGACGAGGACTTCCTCGGCGGCGGTGGCGAGCTCGAGCAATCGCTCCCCGTGCGCGAGCCTGCTCTCCTCCGAACGGAGCGCATCGGTCTCGCCTGGGTCGGGCGAGACCGAGCGGATCTCCTCGACCTGGTAGCGCAGGAGATCGAGCTCGCGTTCCCGGTCGCGCGCATCGTCCTCGAGCCGGCGGAGAGCACGGCGTGCGGCGTTCGCACGCCGGTACGAGTCAACGTACGAAGCGACGGCCGCCGTGTGCTCGGCGCCCGCATACCGATCAAGGAAGGCCGTCTGCGTGGAGGGATCCAGGAGCCGAAGGGAACCGTGCTGTCCGTGGATCTCGATGAGGCGCGCGCTGAGATCACTCAGGGCCGAGGCGGTGGTCAACTGGCCGCCGACGCGCGCACTGCTCTTGCCATCGGCGCCCACTGTGCGTGCGAGGATCACCTCGCCGTCTTCGACCCAGTCGGCGTCCGGTGGGTCCGAGCCGGCCCTGGTCGTCGCGCCCCATCCCTCCGGAACGTCGAATCGCGCCTGCACCCGGGCCGCCCTGGCGCCGGGGGCGACGAGGTGGGCGCCCGCCCGCGCTCCCCCGGCCAGCGCGAGTCCCACGGTGAGCATCGTCTTGCCCGCCCCTGTCTCACCGGTCAGGACCGTGAGCCCCTCCGTCAGCTCGAGATCGAGGTCGCGGATGACACCGAGACCGCTGATGTGGAGCTCACGGAGCACGCGGGCATCCTAGCGGGGACCACCGACATCGCCGGCAGGCATCGCGAGCGTCGACGGGGTCTCCGTCGGATCTCCGGGAAGGTCGAACTTGTCTCGCACCCGGGTGAGGAACCCTGCGGCGGCGTCACGGCGGACGAGCCGAGCCGGCCGAGCGGATGCACGGAGCCGGACCTCGGTGCCGACGGGGATCTCCTGCGTCTCGCGTCCATCCGCCGAGACCAACCCGGGCTCGTCCCCGACCACCTCGAGGCTCACGACCCTTCCCGCACCGAGGACGAACGATCGATCGAAGACCATGTGTGCGGCGATCGGCGTGACGATGAGACACGGCACGTCCGGCGAGACGATCGGCCCCCGGGCGGAGAACGAGTACGCGGTCGACCCCGTCGGCGTGGCCACGATCACGCCGTCGGCCGAGAACGTCGTGACGTACTCGCCGTCGACGGCGACCTGGAGTCGGATCAGCCGGTGTCGTGCGCGTTTCTCCACCATGATCTCGTTCATCGCCCACTGCGGCGGGAACGGATCGCCACCGCCCGGCTCCGCCACGACGGCCAGCCGCTCCTCGATCGCGGCACGACCGTCGAGCGCCTCTCGGATCAGCGGTGCCGCGTCGGCCGGCTCCACCTCTGTGAGGAACCCGAGGCGGCCCACCTTCACGCCCAGGACCGGCGAGCCGGCCTGCGCCGCAACGTGAGCGCCGCGGAGGAAGGTCCCGTCGCCGCCGACGGCGACCACGAGGTCGACGTCTGCCGCACCTCCCCGGAGGACGATGCACGCGATCCCGTCCTGTTCCAACGCCGATCGGAGCTCCCCGGCTGCGTCCACGGCTGCGGGTCGGCCTTCGTGGATGACGAAGCCGACCGAGCTCATCTGCGGAGCCCCTCCCCCTCGCGCACCGCGGCCTCCAGGTCCACGGCCGAACCCGATGATCCGGCGACGAGGTGCAGCGGGAATTCCACATTGCCCGCGGGTCCCGGGAGTGGGGACGCCATCACGTTCAGCGGCTCGAGCGACACCGAGCGTGCGGTCGCTATCACGCCCGACAGGGCGCGTCGCCATACGTCCGGATCGCGGACGACGCCACCACGACCCACCTGTCCTCGTCCCGCTTCGAACTGGGGCTTCACCAGGACGACGAACGTCGCTCCCGGTGCCGCCACCGCGGCCAGGGTCGGCAGGGTCAGGCGGAGCGAGATGAACGAGAGATCGGCCACCACGAGGTCGGGAACGCACGCGAGGATCGAGGGGATCAGGTCGCGCACGTTGGTCCGGTCCATCACCGTCACCCGTGGATCCGTCCTGAGGCTCCACGTCAGCTGCCCGTACCCCACGTCGACCGCGATCACCCGAGCGGCGCCCCGTTGCAACAGACAGTCCGTGAACCCGCCGGTCGACGCACCGGCATCCAGGCAATCGCGACCACCGGGATCGACCGCGAAGCGATCGAGCGCCGCGGCCAGCTTGCCGCCTCCCCGGGAAGCGAACGGTCGAGGGGAGGCCGACAGCGCGACCGGAGCGTCGTCCGCCACGAGCGACGCGGCCTTGGTCGCTTTGATCCCCGCAACGGTGACGCGACCGGCGTCCACGGCCGCCTGCGCCTGGGACCGACTGGCTGCGAGCCCGCGACGCACCAGCTCCGCGTCGAGGCGCCGGCGACCCATCGTCGAGGCTCGCTACGCGTTCCCGCTCGTGGAGGTCTTCTTCGCCGCGGTCTTCGTGGACGAGGCGCGCTTAGCAGATGTCTTCTTCGAGGCGGCACGGCGACGACCTGATGCGGTCATGCCCGCGCCGCGCTCGAGCTCGCGGACCCGCTTGCGCAAGGCGTCCAGTTCGTCCTGGGTCGCGACCCCCATCTGACGCATCTGGTCCTTGATCTCGTCCTGGATGGCGGACCGCAGGCGAAGGCGGTTGCGTTGGGACCACTCCATCATGTCGGCGGCCGTCTTGGCGACCTGTTCTTTCGCGGCCCCGGGCTCGAGGAAACCTTTCGCGAGCTCCTGGGCTCGAGCAGGGGTCAGGTTGCCGATCGTCGCCTCGAGCGCCTTCCGTATGTCATCGACCCTGGTCATCGTAGGACCTCCCTGTGGTGAGGGTTCGCGACCAGCATACCGATGGGAGCCACGGGCCCGTTCCGTCACTCGTGATCCACGAGCAGATCCAGGCGCTCCGCGACGTAGGTGGGCGCTGCGCTCGCCGTCGAGATGTCGGCCGCCGCGGAGATGCCCGTGAGGACGAGCACGGAGTCCCATCCCAGGCGCCGCGCCCCCTCGATGTCCGTGTCGAGGCGGTCTCCGATCACGAGGGGCCTCCCGCCCCCTGCGCGCGCGAGCGCCGCTCGGAAGATCGGCTCGTTCGGCTTGCCCACCACCTCGGCGTTCACCCCTGTGGCCGTCTGGATCGCAGCCAGGATCGCGCCGGCCCCCGGGAGCGTGAGCCCGTCTTCGACCGGGTACGACGCATCGGCGTTCGAGGCGACCAGCGACGATCCGCGTTGGATGAGCACGCACGCCGCGGCGAGCTTCGCGTAATCGAACCCCCGGTCCCAACCGACCACGACCGCTTCGGCTGCGCGCGTCCCGTCGGTGAGGGTGAGACCCGTCGCCGCGAGCGCCGATCGAAGGCCGTCATCGCCCACCACGTAGACGCTCGCGACCCCGCGCCCGCTGAGCAGCTCTGCGGTCGCGAGAGCGGACGTCTCGACCTCGTCCGGCCGAGCTTCGATCCCGAGGCCCGTCAGGTGCTCCGCGATCGCCTCGGGGGTCCTGGACGAGTTGTTCGTGATGAACGCCAGCCCCTTCCCGAGGCTCCGGAGGCTGGCGAGCGTTCGGGCGGCTCCTTCGACCGGCTCCGCACCGCGGTAGAGCACGCCATCGAGATCGAAGAGGAACGCGTCGTAACCGTCCGCGATCATCCAGCGTCGGTCACCGTCGGCCGGCACCGGACAGGCGGGCAACCACGTGCTCGTAATGCGAGACGCCCGGAACCAGGGCGTTGGCCAGCTTCGCGTGCCCGAGGGCACGCTGGCGCTGGCCGGTCCGCTCGCATGCCAGGGCGAGCGCGAAATGTGCATAGTCGTCCGAGGGGTTCAGGGCCACCGCCTTCGTGAACTCCCGCCTGGCCCTCGTCGCCCGGCCCGACATGAACAGCGCTCGGCCGAGCGCCTCGCGGATCGATGCCTTGTCGGGCTCGAGGAGCTTCGCACGCCCGAGGATCAGGGCCGCTGCATGCGGGTGGCCGTCGTGGAGCATCGCGCTGCCGCGCGAGTACAGCTCGTACGCCGGTGCCGGTTGTTCGTGCCTGCTATACAGGGCGGGTGCCACGCCTCTCCCCCTTCCGCGGTCTGCTGTACGACCCATCCGTCGCCGGCCCGCTGGACCACCTCACCTCCCCACCGTATGACGTTATCAGCGAACCCGATCGAGAGGGACTTCGGTCGCGCAGCCCCTACAACATCGTGCGCGTCGACCTGATGGAGGGTGCGAGGCACGACGGATCGGACGGCCGGTACGCCACGGCCGCTTCCCTCCTTTCCGACTGGCGCGCATCGGGGGCGCTCGTGGCATCCGACGGGCCTCGCTACTACGTCTACGAATTCCGCTTTCCGTTGGACGGCGCCCGCCGTCGTCTCCGCGGGTTGGTTGGGGCCCTGGAGCTGGAGCCGTGGGGTGGGACGGTCCTGCCGCACGAAGACACGATGCCCGGCCCGATCGAGGACCGCTTGCAGCTGCTTCGCGCCACGAGGACGCACCTCTCTCCGATCTACGGAACGATCGCCGGTCCGTGCGATCGGCTCAACGAGCTCCTGGATCGAACGATCGGTTCCGCTCCGATCGCGATCGTGTACGACGAAGAGGGCGTGGAGCACCGGCTGTGGGAGATCCACGGTGAGGAGGACGTAACCTCGTGGCTCGCCGACGAACCGCTCCTGATCGCCGACGGGCATCATCGATACGCGACGGCGCTGGCGTATCGCGATGAGCGTCGAGCCGCGGAGGGCACGGGGCCGTGGGACCGGATCTTGGCCCTCGTGGTGGACGCCGCCACCGAGCAGGTACCGGTCCTCCCGTACCACCGGGTCCAAATGGACGGTGAGCCGCCGACCGGAGGGCAGCCCGCCGATGATCTTGCGCGCGTCCTCGCCCGTGCAGACGACCTGCACCTCCGCTACGGAACCGTCACGAAGGTCGCGGGCGCGGTCGCGTACCGCATCCACCGGTTGCGAGGTGACCCGCCGACCGTCCGCGCGCTCCACGAGCAGGTGTTGGATCGCGTCGCGCCCGGGGACGCGCTTCGGTTCACGCACGTCGCTGCGGACGCCGATGCTGCCGTGCGGGATGGGTCCGCGGTCGCCGCGTACCTGCTTCCGGCCACGACTGCGGACCGCGTCCGCAGGGTCGTGGAGCGGGGCGACCGACTCCCCCGGAAGTCGACCTTCTTCTGGCCGAAGCCGAGGACGGGCATGATCCTGATGCCGGTCGACGGGCCGGTCGACCGATGACGTTCAGGTCGCCGAAGCTGGGTCCTCGAGCTTCTTGATGCCCGAGGCAACCACCTCGGTTAGGCTCCGCGCACCGGCTCCGCTCCGATAGAAGCGGCGGACGAGCTGCCCGTGCACCAGCACCCGATCGCCCTTGGCGATGCCGTCGAGTGCCTGCACGCCGACCGTCGCATGCCATGCGGCGATCGGGAGGGGGAGGAGGCGCTTGCCTGCCTCCGGAACGGAGAGCCGGAGCTCGGTGACCTCGTCGCCGGACGGCATCCGGCGTTGCACCGGATCCGCGGCGACGCTGCCCGCCAGTACAACGACGTTCACCGTGACCATGGCTCCCTCCTTTCCGTCCGCACCGTACCGACCCCCACCGACACGCCTGTGCGACACTCGCCGCCGTGGGCACCATGACGGCCGATGACCCCGTGGCGGCCGAGGGCATCCGCACGATCGACACCGGGATGGCCGGCCAGCCGGAGCTCAACGCCGTGTACCTGATCGAGTCGGACGAACCCTGCCTCGTGGAATCCGGTCCGGGCGCCGACGGCCCGGAGGTGGTCGCAGCGCTCGAGGCGCTCGGGATCGGTCCGTCGGATCTCGCCCACATCGTCGTGACGCACATCCATATGGATCATGCCGGCGGAGCGGGTGGACTGCTGCGTCACTTCCCGAGCGCGACGTTATGGGTGCACGAACGTGGCATGCAGCACGTCATCGATCCGACTCGGCTGATCGCGAGCACGGCGCGAACGTACGGCGAAGCGCGCATGCGTGCCTTCTACGGCGAAACGCTTCCTTGCGCCGCCGACCGCGTTCGGTCGATGGTGGACGGCGACGCCATCGGCATCGGTGCGCGCAGCCTCGACGTCATCTCCACGCCCGGCCATGCGACGCATCACGTCTCGCTCCAAGAGGCTTCCACCGGAGCGATGTTCACGGGCGAGTCGATCGGATCCCACCTGCCGTGGGCCGACTGCTACCGGCCGGCCCTGCCCCCGCCCGAGGCGGACGTCGAGGCCGCTATCGGGAGCATCGCGCGCATGCGGGAGCGCCGGCCGACCACGCTGCTGACTTCCCATTTCGGGGTCGTGGCCGATCCCGAGGAGGGCTTCGCGCGCGGGGCGAACCGGATCCGCGCCTGGGCCGAGACGGTTCGATCGCGTCTCACGCGCGAGCCCGCAACGAGCACCGATGCCCTCGAGCGTGCGCTCGTCGTGCAAGCACGGACGGAGTACGAGGCCGACTCGGGACTCGCGTTCGACATCGGGCGGTACGACGCGATCGGTTCGATCCGCATGAACGCCGAGGGGCTCGCTCGGTATTGGCGGAAACGGTGGGAGCGTGCGTCGTCTTCCGCCTGAACGCGGTCCTCCCCCGGCGATCAGCTCAGATCGGCCAAGCGCTCGGCGGCGTCGAACGCGGATCGATCGTGGCGTACGATCTTGCGGAACTCCACGGCCGCCTCGTGCGGACGGCCCGCCCGTTCGAGGACGTCGCCTTTGACGTACCAGAGCCGAAGCGTGTACGGCTCCGCGATGTCGTCGCGCGTCTTCGCGCGGCCGATGAAGGCCAAGGCCTCCGCGTACCGTCCTTCGTCGGCAAGCGCGGAGGCGGCGACGATCACGGCCTCGGCCTTGACCTCGTTCGGGACCTTCTTGTCGCGCAGCGCCTCGTCGGCGAGCGGGACCGCCTCTCGCGGTTTCCCCACACCCCGCAGCGAATCGGCGATCACGTGGTTCTGGTCGTTGCGACCGGACATCCGCCGGTACGCCTTGAGCTCTTTCAACGCCTCCTCGAACCGACCCTGTCCGTAGAGCGCGAGCCCGAGCACCTCGCGGACGGACGAGGAGCGCGAGGACAACGCCTTCGCCTTGGCCGCCTCGCTGACCGCCGCTCCGGCGTCGCCACGCTCGAGGAGCTCGATCGCGCGAGAGAGCCGCGCGATGGCATCACGCTGGGCGGTCGGCCGGGTCGAGCGGCGCAGCTCGTCGAGGACATCGGAAGGGAGGTCGACGTACTTGGGCGGCGTGCCGTGCGTGCGGCCACCGGCGCGCGGCTTCAAGGACCTGGGCATCTGTGCATCGAGGGTAATCGAAAGCGAACGGGCCGCCCGCGCGACGCGGGCGGCCCGTTCGTACGATGTCTCGGCGGCGACCTACTCTCCCACCCGGTCGCCCGGGCAGTACCATCGGCGCTGGAGGGCTTAACTGCCGGGTTCGGGATGGGACCGGGTGTTCCCCCTCCGCCATGGCCACCGAAACGTGGCGTCCGATCGTGCGGACGATGGTGAAGGTGCAGCCCTCGAGCAGAGCTCGGGAACCGCGATAGCGAGCGCGAGCAAATAGAGTCAAGTCCTCGGGCTATTAGTACGGGTCAGCTCCACACGTTGCCGTGCTTCCACGTCCC
>Ga0137371_10000736_pt1 | contig 24830 bp, 27 predicted proteins | sample SagtaG_7_FD_104919 | JGI IMG/M metagenome (GOLD analysis project Ga0137371, IMG submission 104919) | Vadose zone soil microbial communities from Sagehorn Ranch, Mendocino, California, USA - Sage1_R_40_16 metaG | ecosystem: Environmental > Terrestrial > Soil > Vadose zone | place: USA...
CCTCGTCCATCTCGTCGCCGCCGACGCGCAGCGACTGCGAGACGACGATGCCGCCGAGCGAGATGACCGCAACCTCGGTCGTGCCGCCGCCGACGTCGACGATCATGTTTCCGGTCGGTTCGGCCACAGGAAGTCCCGCGCCGATGGCGGCAGCCATCGGCTCCTCGATCAGGTACGCCTGACGCGCGCCGGCGCTGAGCGTCGCCTCCTCGACGGCACGCTTCTCGACGCCCGTCACACCGGAGGGAACGCAGACGACCACGCGCGGATGCGCGAAGCGGTGCTGGTGCACCTTCTGGATGAAGTGCCGCAGCATCTGCTCCGTCACGTCGAAGTCGGCGATCACGCCGTCCTTGAGCGGCCGGATCGCCGAGATCGTCCCCGGCGTGCGCCCGAGCATGCGCTTGGCCTCGACGCCGACCGCGTGCACCTCGCCGGTGCGCTGGTCGATCGCCACGACGGAGGGCTCCGAGAGCACGATCCCGCGCCCGCGCACGTAGACGAGCGTGTTCGCCGTGCCCAGGTCCACGGCCATGTCGCGGCCGCCGAAGCCACCGAGGTTGTCGAAGAGGCCCATGCGGGCCTTCGAGTCTAGCTGGGTCTCTGCGATTAGCCGAATCCGTAGGTCCCGGCGAAGCGCTCGGCCAGCAGTCGCACGAGCAGCGCGGCGGGCAGCCCGACGACGTTGAGGTAGTCGCCCTCGATCGCGCAGACGAGCGCCCCGCCACGCCCTTGGATCGCGTACGCACCGGCGCGCCCTTCCCACTCACCGGTCGCGAGATATGCCCCGAGGTCGCGCGGGTTCAGCTCACGGAACGTCACGCGCGTGCCTTCGTGCTCCACGACCTCCCACCCTGGCGTGAGCAGGCAGAGACCAGACATGACGACGTGTGTCTTGCCGGAGAGCTCCTCCAGCATCTGCTCCGCCTCCGTCGCGTCGGCGGGCTTGCCGAAGATCAACCCCTGCAAGACGACTTCAGTGTCGACGCCGAGCACGGGCCGGTCGCCGGCGTCTCCCGCAACGCTGCGTGCCTTCCCCTGCGCGCGCTCGCGCACGACCTGCACGGCATCGGCGATCTCCGGTGGGTGTTCGTCGTAGCGCGGCTCCATCACCTCGAACGGAATTCCGAGCTGTTCGAGGATCGCGCGGCGTTGCGGAGAGCGCGACGCGAGCAGCAAGGGTGTTGGCGGCACCGCGTCAGCCATCGCGCAGGCGCGCGATCCAGAGATCTTCCGACGGCCACTGCCGAGCCCACTCCGCCGTCACGTACTTGTAGAACGAATGAGTCTCCGCGTTGGGCGGCGCGAAGAGCTCGACCAGGCGCTCGAGCTCGAACCCGTTCGTGCGCAACAGGTCGATCCAGTCGCCGTGCCCGAGGTGGAACTCCACCTCCTTCGTGTCCTCCCACTCCAGTTTGTGCATCCCGAGCTGAGGCCGCACGAGTTGCTCGCCGACCTCCTCCATCGTCATGCAAAGCATCGAGAGCGGCGAGTTGCAGAGGAAGATGAGGCGTCCCCCGGCTCGCGCCAGCCGCGCGGCCTCGGGAATCCATCGGTAGGGATCGGCCCAGATCGCCGCGCCGGACTCCGAGAAGACGAGGTCGAACGAGTCGTCGGGAAGCGGCACGTCCTCGCCGATCGCCTCGATCAGCGGAAACTCGATCCCCGTCTCGCGCTGCAGTCGCCGCGCCGTGTCGAGCTGCGCCGGCGTTGGGTCCACCCCGACGACACGCGCACCGCGCCGGGCGAGCCAGGCGGAGAAGTACGCCGTCCCGCAGCCGAGCTCGACGACGTCGAGCCCGTTCACGTCGCCGAGAACGTTCAGCTCGGACTCAGGCGCGCGCCAGATGCCCCACGTGATCTCTTTCTGAGCCCATGCGCTCGCCGCCGAGGCGTCCGTGTACTCGGCGTTTGCACGGGTCCAGTTCGCGACGTTCTGCTGAACGTAGTCGGGCCGGTCCAACGGCAAAGGCTAGGGTCTGACCCCGCTGGGGTCAGACCCTAAGTCGGGAAACCAGAGCGCGATCTCGCGCGTGGCCGACTCCGGCGAGTCGGACCCGTGCACGAGGTTGTCCGGCATCGCCAGCGCGAGGTCGCCGCGGATCGAGCCGGGCTCCGCGTCGGCGGGATTGGTGGCGCCGATCGTCGTGCGCAGCGTCGCGATCGCACCCTCGCCCTCGACGACGAGTGCAAGCGTCGGCCCGGAGGTGATGAACTCGACCAGCTCGCCGAAGAACGGCTTGTCGCGGTGCTCGGCGTAGTGCGTCTCCCCGAGCTCGCGGTCGGCGTGGACGAGCTTGCCGGCACACAACGTCAAGCCGCGCCGCTCGATGCGCGCGAGGATCTCGCCGGCAAGCCGCCGCTGCACGGCGTCGGGCTTGATCAGGATCAGCGAGCGCTCGACCGCCATCGAGCGCGGGAGTCTACTCCGAGCGCCGTCTCCGTCTGGGCGGTCGAACCTCGAACGTCGGGAACTCGACGGCGGTCGGCTCGACCGGCGTCTCGCAGTACGGACAGACCTGCCAGAGGGCCTCGAGCGGCGCCTTGCAGTTCGTGCATGCCTGTTTCAGCTTCGTCGTGCAGACCGGGCAGACGAGGAAGTCCGCCGACACCTCCGCGCGGCAAACAGGGCAGTACAGGTCGCGGCGTGAGAGCCGTTCTTCCATCGCCTTGATCTCGAGCTCCCGCTCGCGCACGTCCTCGAGGTACTCCGGCGGTCGGAAGAGCATGTAGACCAGCGCGCCGACGTACGGCGGGATCAGTCCGAGCACGACGGCCATCGCGATCAGGACCGGATCCTCGATCCGGCGCTTGGCGTCCTTGTAGACCCAGTACCCCACCGCCAGCCAGAAGACGATCAGGAAGAAGAACAGCAGGTTGCGGATGACCTGCCAGGTCCCCGAGGAGAAGAAGTCGTGGACACCGCTGAACGTGCTTGCGATCACAGGAGGATTCTTCCGATCAGATACCCAGCGAGAAACGCGAGCCCGACGATCGCTGCCAGCACGAACGCCGCGAACGCGAAGACGGTCAGCCTGTCGCCAACGTTCGCCATCGTACGCTCTCATCCTTGGCCAGATCGGCCAGCAGGTAAAGGGAGCCCGTGACGAGGACAGGCTCACCGAGCGCGCGGGCGCGCGCGACGGCCGCGGCCGGGTCGTCGATCGCCTCGACGTCGGCGAAGTAGCGGCCCGCCCGTTCCGCGAGGTCGGCGGCCGAGAGCGACCGGGCGCTGCTCGAGGTCGTCGCGACGAAGTGGTCGCCCAGCGCCGAGAGGGCCGCCACCATCCCCTCGACGTCCTTGTCGGCGAGGATCGATGCGACGACGACGTAGCGGACGCTCGGCAGCCGCGCCAGCACGTAGCCGACGCCCGCGAGGTTGTGCGCGCCGTCCCAGATCTCGAGCGGATCCTCGCTGACGCGCTCGAGCCGGCCCGGCAAGCGGACGTCGACATGCCCGTCCACCGGCCGCCCCAGGAACGCCTCCGCCGCGGCCAGCGCGACGGCGAGGTTGCTGCGCCCGGCGACGATGACGGCGCCGGCTCGGTTGTCGCGCGCCCGCTCCTCCCACTCCGGCTCGCCGACGACGACGGTCGCCCCCGGCTGCACGACCGCGAGCTTCTCGGCCGCGATCGCCTCGCGCGTCGTGCCGAGGACATCGGTGTGCTCGAGCGCGACGTTCGTGAGGACCTGGACCGGCGAGCGCAGGACGTTCGTCGCGTCGTACCGGCCGCCGAGCCCCGCCTCGACGACGGCGGCGGCGACCTTCGCGGCAGCGAACTCCGCGAGCGCGGCGGCGGTCACGAGCTCGAACTGAGTCGCGCCCAAGCGCTCGGCGGGCCCGCGAACGCGCTCGACCGCCGCCTCGAAGTCGGCCTCCTCCCCGCGAACGCGGATGCGCTCGCTCCAGCCGCGCACGTGCGGCGAGAGATACGCCCCGACCGCGAGCCCGGCCTGCGCCAGGAGCTCTTCGGTCGTGCGGGTGACTGTGGACTTGCCGTTCGTCCCGACGACGTGGATCGACGGGTAGGAGAGCTGCGGATCGCCGAGCTCCGCGAGCAGCGCCTTGATCCGGTCGAGCCCGAAGCCGTCCTTCGGCCACGGGCTCAGCGATTCGACCAGCTCAACGGCTGAGGGCATCGAGCTCCCGCCGGTAGCGCGCGAGCTTCTCGCGTTCGGCCTGCACGACGTCGGGCGGCGCGTTCTGAACGAAGCGCTCGTTCGCGAGCATCCCCTCCGCACGCGCGATCTCTTTTCGCAGGCGTTCGATCTCGGCGGCAGCGTTGCCGTCACCTGCACTTTGTGCCGGACGCACGACCGCCTCGAAGATCCGCAGGTCGTCCCCCTCGAGCGGCACCTGCACGCCGCTGCGGCGAAAGATCTCCGCCGCCTCCTGCACGGCGGTCAACGCGGCGGTGTCGGCCGCGTCGGCCGGCTCGGGCTGCGGCCAGGGCGCCGCGATGAGACGTCCCTCGCGGGCGGGCAGGTTCGACCAGATCTCTTCGGTCACATGCGGCATGACGGGATGCAACAGCTTCAGAAGGCGTTCCAGCGCCGCGAGAGCCGTGGCGCGCGCGTCGTCGTCGCCGTCGTACAGGCGCGGTTTGATCGCCTCGGCATACCAGTCGCAGAAGTCGTCGAAGGTCAGGCGGTAGAGCCGCGCGACGACCTGCGCAAAGTTGTAGTCGCCGAGGTACTCCTCCATCTCCGCGCGCGTCGCGTCGAGCCGCGCCAGGATCCAGCGCTCTTCGACGTCGCGCGGCCGAAGCTCCGGCGCCGCGTCACCGGCGTTCGCGAGCAGGAGGCGTGACACGTTCCAGAGCTTGTTCGCGAGCTTGCGGCCCTCCTCGATCTGGCCGACCGAGAAGCGCACGTCCTGCGTCGACGACATCTTCAGCAACCCGTAGCGCGTCGCGTCCGCGCCGTATTCGTTCACCGTGTCGAGTGGATCGATCCCCGTGCCGAGGCTCTTCGACATACGCCGTCCGTCGGGCGCGTTGATCGTCGAGTGGATGTTCACCGTATGGAACGGGATCTCACCCATCAGCTCCAGCCCCGTCATGATCATCCGCGCCTCCCAGAGGAAGATGATCCCGCGGTCGGTGGAGCTGACGTCGTTCGGATAGAACGCCGCGAGGTCCGGCGTCTCGTCCGGCCAGCCGAGCGTCGCAAACGGCCACAGCGCGGACGAGAACCAAGTGTCGAGCACGTCCTCGTCACGCACGAGCTCTCGCGAGCCACACTCGCGGCACGCCTCCGGCGTGCGCTCGGCGACGGTCGTGTGGCCGTCGGGGCAATACCAGGCGGGGATCTGATGCCCCCACCAGAGCTGGCGCGAGATGCACCACGGCCGGATGTTCTCCATCCAGTCGAGGTAGATCTTCGTGTAGCGGTCGGGACGGAACCGCACCTTCTCGTTCCTGACCACCTCGATCGCCGCGGCGGCGAGCTCCCGCATGTCGCACCACCACTGCAGCGTCACGAGCGGCTCGATCCGATCGCCGGAGCGGTTGCAATAGCCGACGGCGTGGCGGAACGGCTCACGCGACTCGAGCAGCCCTTCGGCTTCGAGCCGCGCGACGATGCGCTCGTTCGCCTCGGCCTGCGTGAGCCCGGCGAACTCGACCGCCTCGTCGTTCATGCGAGCGTCGAGGCCGATCACCGAGATCTCGGGCAGCCCATGGTCGCGGCCGATCTCCCAGTCCATCGGATCGTGTCCCGGCGTGATCTTCACGGCGCCGGTGCCGAACTGCGGGTCGACGCGCTCGTCCTCGATGATCGGCAGCCGCCGCCCGACGATCGGCAGGATCGCCTCCTTGCCGACGAGCTCACGGAAGCGCCCGTCGCCCGGATGCACGGCCACCGCGACGTCGGCGAGCATCGTCGGCGGCCGAACTGTCGCGATCGTGACGTGCCCGGAACCGTCGGCGAGTGGATAGCGGATCGTGTAGAGCGTGTCGTCGGTCTCGAGATGGTCGACCTCGAGGTCGGAGATCGCGCCGCAGTTGGGGCACCAGTTCACGATCCGATTCGCGCGATAGAGCAGGCCGCGATCCCACAGGTGCACGAACCACCGCATCACCGCGCGAACGTAGGCGTCGTCCATCGTCATTCGCTCGCGGCGGTAGTCGAGCGACGCGCCGAGGCGGCGGAGCTGTCCCATGATCACGCCCCCGTACTTCTCCAGCCACGCCCAGGTGCGCTCGAGGAACTTCTCGCGGCCGAGGTCGTGCCGCGTCAGGCCTTCCTTCGCCAGCTCCTTCTCGATCACGTTCTGCGTCGCGATGCCGGCGTGGTCATAGCCCGGCTGCCACAGGGTGTTGAAGCCGCGCATGCGGTGCCAGCGGATCAGGAGATCCTGGATCGACGCGTTCAGCGCGTGACCCATGTGCAGCTCGCCCGTCACGTTGGGCGGCGGCAGCGCGATCACGAACGGCTCGCGTGACGGGTCGGGATCGGCCGCGTAGTGGCCTTCGTCCTCCCAGGTGCGCTGCCAGCGCTCTTCGACGCCGGCCGGCTTGTACAGAGATTCCATCCCGCGCGCGATCCTAGCCTCGCCTCCGAGGCGGCTCAGGGGACCGATGAGATCACGCAGCGACTATGGCCGCATCCTAGCGGCCGACGGCGTAGCCCTGCATGCCGCGCGGATTCGCCGCCGCCTTCAGCAGCCCGTCCTCGCGCGCAACCGCGCTCACGCGCCCGAGCGCCCAGTCCCCCGCCACCTCGACCTCATGGCCGCGCTCCCGCAGGTCCTGGACCACGTCGTCTCCGAACCTTGCCTCGACCTCGATCTGCCGCGGCTTGCTCTCGCGCGGATAGAAGGAGCTCGGGAAGTGGTTCGTGCCGAAGTTCGGCGCGTCGATCGCCGCCTGCAGGTTCAGCCCGCGGTCGACGTGCTGCAGGAAGACGTTCAGGGACCACTGGTCCTGCTGGTCGCCGCCGGGCGTGCCGAAGGCGAGGTAGGGATCGCCACCGCGAAACGCGAGCGAGGGCGAGAGCGTCGTGCGCGGCCGCTTGCCCGGCTCGAGCGAGTTCGGCAGACCGTCCTCGAGCCAGAACATCTGCGCGCGCGTGCCGAGCGGAAAGCCGAGCTCCGGGACGACAGGCGAGCTCCAGAGCCAGCCGCCGGACGGCGTCGCCGACACGAGGTTGCCCCAGCGGTCGGCGACGTCGACGTGACAGGTGTCGCCCGCGCGCGTCGGCTCGCCGAAGCCGGCCGTCGCCGCTGCAGCAACCGGTGAGGGGAGCCGCGCGCCGTCGCCGCCCGGACGGAGGTCCGCCGCTGCCGTGTCCGTGACGAGCTCACGGCGCTCGCGTGCGTAGTCCTTGCTCAGCAGCAGCTCGAGCGGGACGTCCGTGAAGTCGGGATCGCCGTACCAGGCTTCGCGGTCCGCGAACGCGAGCTTCGCGCACTCGACGACGGTGTGCACGAGCTCCGCCGGCACCGCCGCGCGGAGGTCGAAGCCTTCGAGCAGCGCGAGCTGTTGCAGGAACACCGGGCCCTGCCCCCACGGGCCGGTCTTGAACACGGTGTAGCCGCGGTAGTCGAGCGAGAGCGGCGGCTCGAGCGTCGCCTCCCAGCCGGCCATGTCCTCGCCGGTGAGGAAACCATCCTGAGCCGGCACGAAACCGTCGACCGCCTCCGCGACGAAACCGCGGTACCACGCCTCCCGTGCGCGCGCGATCTCCTGCTCCCGCGTGCCGCCGCTCGCCTCTCCGAGGATGTGCCTGTACGTCGCCGCCACGCCGGGGCTGCGAAAGAGCGTGCCCGGCTCCGGCGCGGGAAGGAAGACTTCCGCGGAGCTCGGCCACTCCGTCCGGAACACGTCCTCGACCTGGCGAATGATCCGCGTGATCGACGGGATGACCGGAAAACCGTTTTCCGCGAAGCCGATCGCGAACTCGAGCACGTCACCGAGCCGCCAGCTCCCGAAGCGCTCGAGCAGCAAGAGCCAGCCGCCGAAGGCTCCGGGGACGACCGCGGGGAGCAGGCCAGTGCCGGGTATCAGCGCGAGGCCGCGGTCACGGAAGGCGTCGATCGTCGCCGCCTGCGGCGCTGTTCCCTGGCCGCACAGCACCACGACGTCGTCGCTCTTCGCGTCGTAGAGGATCACCGGTAGGTCGCCGCCGGGGCCGTTCAGGTGCGGCTCGACGACCTGCAACGCAAAGCCGGCGGCAACTGCCGCGTCGAATGCGTTGCCGCCGCGTTCGAGCACCGCCATGCCGGCGGCCGACGCCAGCCAGTGCGTCGAGGCGACCATGCCGAACGTCCCCCGCAGTTCCGGTCGCGTCGTGAACTCCACCACCGCGCTGGACTCTAATGTCACGCCTGTGCACTACGGGATCTGTCTCGCGAACATCGGCACGTACTCCGATCCGCGCGTCGGGGTGCGCGTCGCCGAAGCGGCCGAGGCGGGCGGCTGGGACGGCGTCTTCATCTGGGACCACCTTGCGTTCGTCTGGGGCCCGCCGGCCGGCGACCCCTGGATCACGCTTGCAGCGATTGCGTCCGCAACGTCACGCGTGCGCGTCGGCACGGCCGTCACACCGGTCGCGCGCCGGCGGCCGCACGTGCTGGCACACGAGCTCGCGACGCTCGATGTCCTCAGCGCCGGGCGCGTGATCTTCGGAGCCGGGCTCGGCGGCTCCGAGTCCGAGTTCGGCAAGTTCGGCGAGCCGACCGACGCCAGGGTCCGCGCGGCGATGCTCGACGAGGGGCTCGACGTGATCCGCCGGCTGTGGTCCGGCGCGGAGGTGACGCATCACGGCGAGCACTTCACGGTCGACGGCGTCACCCTCGCACCGGCGCCGGTGCAGGAGCGCGTGCCGGTCTGGATCGGCGGCAACCGCCCTGCATCGCTCCGGCGGGCGGCGCGCTGGGACGGCTGGCTCGCCGACAGCGCCGATCCCACGGGGATGACGCTGTCTCCCGACGACGTCGCGCGCAGCATCGAGCGGATCGCCCGCGGAGACGACTTCGACGTCGCCGTCCTGGGACAGTCCGACCGGGGAGACCCTGCCGCGTACGAACGGGCGGGGGCGACGTGGTGGCTCGAGAACATCCACGACATGCGCGGAAGCCTCGACGAGGTGCTTCGCCTGGTCCACGCCGCCCCGCGCGCCTGACTACTGCGCCGTCAGGCCGTCTGCGCCCACCGGCACGGACGTGCTGCCGACGAGCGTCAGGCTGCCGTCCGCCCCGACGAGGAACGCGCTGATCGCGTGCGACCCGTCGGTGAGGTTGTAGAGGTACCGGCCGTCGTTGCTGAAGGCCTCGTCGAGCGGGTGACTCGTCGCCCCGAGGCTTGCCGTTGCTCCGCTCGGGTCGAGCAACGCAAGACTGCCGTCCTGCCCGACCGAGAATCCCGAGATCGTGCCGCCCGCCGCATTGGCCGTGTAGGCGAAGCGCCCGTTCTTGGACGTCACGAGCCAGCACGGTGCGGCCTGGTTCGTGGCGACGGGGCCGGTGATCACGGCGGCTCCTGCTGCCGTGACCGCGTACGACGACGCCGATCCGGCGGCGTTCGAGACGAGCAGGTGGCCGCGGTTGTCGAAGTCGAACCCGAACGGCGTCCCACCCGCCGACGGCGACACGACCGGTGCAGAGGGCAGGCCGTCGGCACCGACCGCATACGTGTCAATCGTGCTCGACGTCTTCTCGGTCACGACGAGTGCGGCACCGTCGGGTGTGAACGAGACCTGTGCCGGACCGGAGCCGCCCGCGCCGAGCGGCTGCGTCGAGCCGGCGAGCGGCGTCAGGCCGTCGTTCGAGAGCGCGAACCCGCTGATGTTGCCCGACCCGCCGGCGTTGAGGACGTACGCGAGCTTGCCCCGCACCGTCACGCTGATCGGATGGACACCGCCGGACGGCACGGTCGCCTCGAGGTCGAGGCCGCCGGGACGGACGGTGAAGAGCGAGACGGAGTCGCTGCCGGCGTTGACGGCGAGCAACTCACGGCCGTCGCCGCTCAGCACAACCGCACCTTGCGAGCCGAGCCCGCTTCCTGAGCCGTTCCCGCCGGTGGCAAACGTCCCCTGCGGCGAGAGCGTTCCGTCCGCTGCGCGGTCGAACGCAATCACGGCATTGCCGCCGGACGCGTTGGTCAGGGTATAGACGGCGCCCGGACTGTTGTCCGAGCCGGAGGCGTTCGCCGCCGCAGCGAGCGCGAGCATCGCGAGCAGGGCGAAGCCGAGAACAAGGGTTCTCTTGCGAAACACTCCAGGACCTCCTGAGTTGCGGCCGGAGGCGAATCCCCCGACTCAGCACCTACGGTCTCCGGAAGGCACCGCGCGTTACGCTCGCGACCACGACTGCCCCGAGGGACGACGGCTAGACCAGGCGAAGCCGGTCTAGGCGTCGCCCGGACTGATGCGAGTGGCGACGCTGAAGAGCGCCGCCAGCCGCACGGAAGAGCAGCCGCCCCTCACCAAGGAGCGCGCGGGCCTCGCTCGCGCGCGTTGAGCCGCGAAGCGGCCGTACCCAAGACCGCGCGAAAGCGCAGCTTTCGCGCGGCGCGGTTACGCGGATTCTTCGATTGGCGCCGCTTCGTCATCCGCGACGCCCTCGGCGCTCGTGACGAGTGTCGGCTTGAGGTGTTTCTCGATCGTCTCCTTCGTGATCACGCACTTGGAGACGTCACGCCGCGACGGCAGCTCGAACATCACGTCGAGCAGCGCCGTCTCGATGATGGAGCGCAGGCCGCGCGCGCCCGTCTCGCGCTCGAGCGCCTTGTCGGCGATCTCCCAGAGAGCGTCGTCGGTGAAGACGAGCTCGATGTTGTCGTAGCCGAAGAAGCGTTGGTACTGCTTGACGAGCGCGTTCTTCGGCTCCATCAGGATCTGCACGAGATCCTCGCGCAGCAGCTGGTGCACGGCCGAGATCACCGGCAGCCGGCCGATGAACTCGGGGATCAGTCCGAAGTTGAGCAGGTCTTCCGGCATCACCTTTGCGAGCAGCTCGGACGACTCGACGGAGCTCTTCGAGCGCACCTCGGCGCCGAAGCCCACGGCGCTCTTGCCGATGCGCTTGCCGATGATCTTGTCGAGCCCGGCGAACGCACCGCCGCAGATGAAGAGGATGTTCGTGGTGTCGATCGAGAGGAACTCCTGGTGCGGGTGCTTGCGTCCGCCCTGCGGCGGCACCGACGCCACCGTCCCCTCGAGGATCTTCAGCAGCGCCTGCTGCACGCCCTCGCCCGACACGTCACGTGTGATCGACGGGTTGTCCGCCTTGCGCGCAATCTTGTCGACTTCGTCGATGTAGATGATCCCGGTCTCGGCCTTCTTGATGTCGAAGTCCGCGGCCTGGATCAGCTTCAGCAGGATGTTCTCGACGTCCTCGCCGACGTAGCCGGCCTCGGTGAGCGCGGTCGCGTCGGCAATCGCGAACGGGACGTTGAGGATGCGCGCCAGCGTCTGCGCGAGCAGCGTCTTGCCGCAGCCGGTCGGGCCGAGCAGCAGGATGTTCGACTTCTGCAGTTCGACGTCGCCGTCCTCGGTGCCCATCTGCACACGTTTGTAGTGGTTGTAGACCGCGACGGCGAGCGTGCGCTTCGCCTCTTCCTGCGAGACCACGTAGTCGTTCAGGACGGAGTAGATGTCCTTCGGCCGCGGCAGGTTGTCGAGGTCGAGCTGCGCCGGGGCGGTGAGCTCCTCGTCGATGATCTCGTTACAGAGATCGATGCACTCGTCACAGATGTAGACGCCCGGGCCGGCGATCAGCTTCTTGACCTGGCGCTGGCTCTTGCCGCAAAAACTGCAGAGCAGCTGCTCGTTGCCGTCGGATGCTCGGGCCACGTCTCTCCTTTTAGCTTCTCGCGCCCCGGCCGTCTACCGATGCGCGATCACGTTATCGATGATGCCGTACTCCATCGCTTCTTGCGAGGTGAGGAAATAGTCCCTTTCCATGTCCTTTGCCACCTGCTCGGTCGGCCGCCCGGTGTGGAGGGCGAGGATCTCCTCCAGGCGCCGCTTGAGGTTGATCGTCTCGCGGGCCTGGATCTCGATATCGGTCGCCTGGCCCTGGAAGCCGCCCGAGACCTGGTGGATGAGGATCTTTGCGTTCGGCAGGGCGACACGCTTTCCTTTCGCCCCGCCCGCGAGGATGACCGCCCCCATCGACATGGCGATCCCGACGCAGGTCGTCTGGATGTCGGGCTTGATGTACTGCATCGTGTCGTAGATGGCGAGGCCGGAATAGACCTGGCCGCCCGGTGAGTTGATGTAGATCTGGATGTCCTTCTCGGGGTCCTCGGACTCGAGATGGATCAGTTGCGCGACGATCAGGTTCGCGATCTGGTCGTCGATCGGCGTGCCGAGGAAGATGATCCGCTCGTTGAGCAGACGGGAGTAGATGTCGAACGACCGCTCCCCGCGGGAGGTCTGCTCGATCACCATCGGGATCAAAGGACTCATGTCAGGCTGGCTCCTTAGGCGTCGCTTACGATGCCGACCATCGAGGCCGGGCCGGCTTCGCCGGCTCGGCCGTTTTCAGCTACCGGGGGTCCACAGTTTCGTCTCGGTCTTGGGTTTTTCCTTGTCCGGGGTCCAGATTTGCTCGCGCGCCTCAGCCTGCTCCGGCGGAATGCGCTCCACCTCGGCGGCAATGCGGTCCAGCGCGCGGGCGAGGCGCATCGCCTCGCGCTCGGATTCGTACGCGCCGGCCTCCTTCGCCTGCTCGATGACCGTCTCGGGATCCTCGAAGCGATCCCTGAAGGCTGCATCCACCTCTTCGTCGGAGACCTGGATCCCGAGCTGGTCGGCGGCAGCCTCGAGCAGCAGCTCGCCGGCAACGGACGCGACGGCCTGTTCGCGCAGCCGCGTGATGAGTGTCTCCGCCGACTCGCCCGACAACTGCAGGTATGAGTCGAGCGAGCCGCCGCTCCTCCGCATCACGTTGTCGAGCTCGCGCAGCAGCGTGCGCGTGCGCGTGTCGACGAGCGGTCCGGAGACACGCACGTTCGAGGCTTCGACGAGCTGGTCGAGCGTCGCACGGCGAAAAGCCTCGTCGGCCTCGGCATCCAGCTGGTCGCGCAGACGCTGTTCGACGTCGGCTCGGAGCTCGTCGAGCGTGTCGAACTCGGAGGCGGAGCGCGCCAGGTCGTCGTCGAGCGGCGGCAGCACCTTCTCCTTGATCTCCTTCATCGTCACCTGCACCGGCGCGGCGTCCTCCTCGCCTGGGCGTTCGAGCTCGAGCTCTTTCGTCTCGCCGGCCGACATCCCCGCGAGCTGTTCCTCGAGCTCCGGCAGCAGCCGGCCGGAACCGAGCTCGACGACGTAGTCGCGCTGGCCGCCGTCGCCGGCGACGAGATCGATCACCACCGTGTCTCCCTGCTGCGCCGGGCGATCCTCGACGGGAGAGAGCTCGGCGATCGTCGCACGCAGGACGTTCAGCTCGTGCTCGACGTAATCCCCGGGAACCTCCGGCTCGGCGTACGGCACCTGCAGCTGCTGCCAGTCGGCGACCGACGGCGTCGGCAGCACGGCGACGGTCGCGGTAAAGCGCCAGTCCTCGTCTTCCGACGCGGGCAGCTCGTAGTCGAGCTCAGGTTGTTCCGCCGGACGGATGCGCGTGCGCGCGACGGCGTTGCCGTACCACCCTGCGATGTGCGTCTCGATCGCCTCCGTGAAGAGACGTTCCTTGCCGATGCGCGAGACGAGGACCGGCATCGGCACCTTGCCCTTGCGGAAGCCGGGAATCTTGACGCTCGCGGCGAGATCCGAGGCTGCGTGCTCGACGGCGTGATGGACGTCCGCGCTGGGGACGTCAACCGTGAGCCGGACCTTGTTGTCCGGCAGCTCCTCGACCAGGGCGCTCATCAGGCCATTAGACCAAAGGAGCTCTAGTGTGGGTCTTGTGCAGCTCTACGTGATCGCGCGGCACGGCGAGTCCACGCTGAACTTCGAAAATCGCGTCAACGGTGATCCGAGCGTCCCTGTGCACCTGACCGAGAAGGGCCGTGACGAGGCGCGGCTGCTCGGGCAGCAGCTCGCCCACTTCCCGCTGCAGTTCTGCGTACACACCGAGTTCTCGCGCACGCGTGAGACCGCTGAGATCGCGCTCGCCGGTCGCGACGTCCCGCTCGAGGAAGACCCGGAGCTCGGAGACATTCGCATCGGCGAACTGGAAGGGAAGACCCTCGAGGACTATCGCTCGTGGAAACACACGCATTCGCGAAGCGATGCTTTCCCGGACGGCGAGTCGCTCGACGATGCAGCACGCCGCTATGCCAGCGCCTTCGAGCGCCTGCTCGAGCGTGCGGAGACGTCGGTCCTGGTGGTCACGCACGAGATTCCGCTGCGGTACGCGATCAATGCCGCCTATGGCTCCGACGACCTCGACGGCCCAACGCATCAGCTCGCCAACGCGACGCCCTACCTGTTTGACGGTGATGCACTCACCCGCGCGATGGCGCACATCCGGCGGCTGAGCTGACGCCGCGAGCGCCGGCTCTGCCGGCGCTCGCCCATCAACGACCGCCGATCCGGAGAAGCCGCGGAAAATCATCATGGCCCGCCGCAGGCGGGCCGGATTTTCCGCGGCGAATGCGGGCGACAGGACTCGAACCTGTAAGGGACGTACGCCCCACTGGGACCTAAACCCAGCGCGTTTGCCAATTCCGCCACGCCCGCGCAGCGCCAGAGTAGACCTTGCGGGCGCGGAAGCATACGATCTCGGCCGCCAGGAGATTTGACATATGAAGCGCGCCGGAGTCATCGCCCTGATTTGTCTCGCGGCTGGGGCGGCTGCCGCCACTGCCGCAGGACGCCATTCGGCTGCTCCGAGCGCGAACCGATGTGGCGGGGAGCTCTGGCGGCTGAAGACGTTCAGCGACCCAGAGCGGGGAAAGGTTGACCTAACCGCGCAGTCGACGACAATCGGCGCGATCCGCGAGCGCCGCGGGCCTGGGCGCATACCGAGACGCCGCACGACCGACTTCCAGCGGCATGTGTGGGAGGTGCCCGCGCAGGTGACGAGGTTGAAGCTCGATCCCACCGGAGCGGTGAGGCTTCAGCTCTACGACGACGAGGCGTACATCGATGCGGTGATCCCGGCGCCGAGCTGCCTCTCCCGGAGGACACGCGACCGCGCCGAGATCACGGCAGCCTGGCACTTCTTCGTGGCCAAATGCGGAAAGGCCACACCCAGCTGGCAGTCGCTCGGCGCCATCCTGTTCGTGCGCGGCGTCGGCTTCTGGAGCGGAAACCATCCGTTGCGGGGCGCCTCGCCGAACGGCGCCGAGCTACACCCCGTAACGGGCCTCCGGGTCGTCGCGGGCTGCTAGCGAGCGGTCGCCGGCGGCCGCCGGCAGCTGCAGCCAGAACGTCGAGCCTTCGTCCTCCTCGCTCTCGAAGCCGATGTGGCCGCCGTGCGCTTCGACGATCTGCCGGGCCAGGACGAGGCCGAGGCCGGTCCCGCTGATCCCTCGCTGGCGCCCGACGTCGCCGCGGAAGAACTTCGTGAAGATCTGTTCCTGGTGATCGAGCGGGATGCCGAGACCCTCGTCCCGCACCCAGATCCACGCCTCGTCGCCGACGAGTGATGCGTTGACGGTCACATCGCCGCCGTCGGGTGAGTACTTGATCGCGTTCGAGAGGAGATTTCCGATCACCTGGGCGAGGCGGTCGCGGTCGCCGTAGACGACGAGCGGCTCGTCCGCGGGGTCGAGCTGGAGCGCGTGCGACTCGCTCTGCGCGGAGTACAGCGTGATCTGAGCCGCGAGCAGGTCGTTGAGGTCGACGGCGTCGAGCCGGAGCTCGAGCGTTCCCTGCTCGATCCGCTGCAGGTCGAGCAGGTCGTTCAGCAGCTCGGCGAGTCGGCGCGCCTCGGTGCGAATCACCTCGAGATACCGGCGCATCTCGTCTGGCGGCAGGTTCCGGTCGAGCATCAGCGCCGAGAAGCCGAGCACGCTCGCGAGCGGCGTGCGCAGCTCATGGGACACATTGCTCACGAGCTCGCTCTTGGCCCGCTCGCTCTCGACGAGCGTGCGGTTGCGTTCCTCGAGGTCCGCGAGCGTCCGCTCGAGCGAAGCCGCCATCGTGTTGAACGTGAGCTCGAGTCGGCCGACCTCGCCGGGCCCGTCAGTGCGGAGCCGGTCGGAGAAGTCCCCGCCGGCGATGCGCCCCGCCGCGTCGGCGGCGAGGCGTACGGGACGCGCGACAGCGCCGTTCACGTAGAGAGCGCCGAGCAGGATCAAGAGCAGCGCAGCACCGAGACCGGCTCCGCCGACGACAAGTGCGTGCTGCGCTGTGGTATGTGCCCGTTCGTCGCGGGTGTTACCGAGGGCCGTCTCGCTCGTAATGAATTGCGCGAACTCCTTGCGGAGGGCCTCGATCTGACCACGCCCGAGCCCATAGGCGCCGACGACGATCGACCGCGCAAGCCCCGGGTTCCGGCGCATGAAGTCGACCAGGGGACGCGAGTACGAGCTGAGATACATGTTGATCGCGTGCTTGATCGCCACAGCGCGCTTGTGCTGCACCGAGTCGTCCTTCGTGAGCGTCAAGAGCTTCTCGATGGCGCTTGGGTACCGCAGTTGGGCGACGACCCAGGGCTTGAGATAGCTCTCGTCGCGAGTGAGCACGAAACCGCGCACGCCCGTCTCCAAATCGACGACAAGCGTCTGCAGCTCGTTCGCTGTCGCAATCACTTGCTGCGAATGACGCGCCTCCAACGAACGGTGTCGAAGGCCCGTGATCGCCAGGAACATGACGAGGAACACGATCGCAAGGCCGATCGCGACGGCGAATGCAGACAGCGCGATCCGAACCGCCAGGCCGGACCTTGTCCACCAGCTTCCCTTCGGATCGTTTTGCCCGCTCGTGCTCGCGTCGAGCGGTGCGCCCGTGGCGCTGCCGGGCCCGCTCATCTCCTGTCCGCGAGTACCTCCTCCACCGCAGCCGTGATCTCTTCGGGCTCGAAGGGCTTGACCATCACCACGTCGGCGCCCTCACGCAGAGCATCTTCGCGCGCGGCCGGCTGCGCCGTCAGGACGATGATGCGCATGTCGGACAGTTCCTCCTCCCCGCGAAGCGAGGTCAGGACCTCGAGTCCACTTCGTCTGGGCATCATCATGTCGAGAATGACGACATCGGGTCGCTCGCGGCGGGCAAGCTCGAGCGATTCCTCGCCGTCGTCGGCCTCCACGAACCGGTACGGACCGTCCAAGCTGATGCGGATCAGCTCACGAAGTGACGGCTCGTCGTCGCAGATGAGCACGGTCGCTAGGAAACCGGCCATCGCCTCATGGAAGCAGATCCCGGCCGAAACTCATAGAAATATTGGCCAGCCGCTCAAGAAAGACGGCCCGACGGCCGATTTCCTGCTCGTGGCGGCCCACGATCTTCCGAACTTCGATCCGCGCGTGATCGAGCGCTTCGCCGAGAGCGCATATCGCAGGGCGAACGCGATCTTCACCGGCTGCGTCGCCGGCGGGGTGACGCTCGGCGCGATCTTCGGCGCCACGCCGTTGACCCCGCTCGGTGCGGGCTGGCCGATCCCGCAGGCATTCGGCTTCGCGACCATGCTGCTCGGCGCCGTCGTCGGCGGGGTGATCGGGTACGTCGTCGGCGACACCCGATCCGCGCTCTGCCGGCTGCAGGGCCAGACCGCGCTCGCGCAGGTCGAGGGCGCCAAGCATGCCCGCGCGATGGCGGATGCGATGCGGGAGATCCACGAGATCCACGAGCAGCTCCGTGGCCTCGCGGCCGCGCCCGCAGCACCTGCCGCCCACGAGCCGGAGCCAGTGCCCGAACCGTCGCCGTTCAACCTGCCCTCGCTCCCCGCGCTGCGCGTGGCGACCGGCGGGTCGCAGGTCAAGCCGCCCCCGTTGTCGCCGCCGTCGTAGCGCGCCTAGGATGGGCCGCGTGCCCGACGAGCCCGAAGCAGAGGTCGCACCGGAACCAAAGGAATGCCCGAGCGGCCACGGCCCGATGCGCCTGCGGACCCGCTGGGCAGATGCCCGCGCTCATCCCGGGCGCAAGGGCTCGCACGCGCAGCCCGTGACGGAGTGGTTCTGTCCCCGCTGCGGCCGCACCGCCCCCCTCGACTAGGTGGGCCCGGGAGTTCCGCTACCGATCGACACCGAACGGCTGATCATCCGGCCGTTCGACACGGAGGCGGACGTCGAGGCGGCCACGTCGGTCTACTGCGATCCCGAGGTGATGCGCTACGTCGCCGGCGGTCCGCTCGCGGACGGAGGAGCCGTCCGCAAGATGCTCGAGAGTTACGTGCAGGCGCACCAGGACCACGGGTTCAGTTCCTGGGCCGTCGTCGAGCGGGAAACCGAGCGTGTGGCTGGAGACGCCGGTTTCGGCATCTTCGAGCCGGCACAGGAGATCGAGTTGGGCTACACGCTCGCGCGCGCGTTCTGGGGGCGTGGCTACGCCGTGGAAGCGGCCGCCGCGTGCCTGCGTGCGGGACTCGCCTGTCTCGCCGCGCCGCGGATCATCGCCGTCGTGGACGCGGCAAACGACGCATCGCAGCGCGTCGCCGAGCGGATCGGGATGGTGCGGGTGGACACGATCGACTTGCACGGCCGACCACACGTGCTGTTCGCTGCTGACGCCACAAGCAGCGCGTAATACCACGCTGGTCAGGTCTCGCAAATCCACCATCCGCCGCCGGTGCCGGCTTGCCGGCGTCGGCCGGTTAGGCCTGGATCGAAACGAGAGGCCGATTGAAGGCATCATGGCTCCGCGCAGCGGAGCCGGACTTCGATCGGCGATGGCCGCGGGAGGAGTCGAACCTCCGCACACGGATTCGAAGTTTCCGAGCGTCCCCGATGCACCGAGACCGCGCTAGACGAATCCGCTCCGCTACGCGGTCTCGACGCTACTGAGAGTCCTGCGGTCTCGGCCTATCTCGGGGGGTCGTGTTTGCACCGCGTTTACACCCCTTCCGACTCGGACCAACCCGATGGCGGCCACTCCGGCAGCGTCGGCAGTCGCTTCTCGCCTGCGGAGTAGTCCGCGTCGGTCGGTCCGAGGATGACGATGACGAATGACGCCCTCTCGCGACCCCAAGCAATCGCTTCCTCGGCGGTCTCTCAACCGGGCCCCTCCTCTGCGATGTGCGGCTTGGGCTCGTTGAGCTCCCAATGACCCGAGTACTCCGGATCCTGCGGGCTGCGCGTCCAATGACCGCGCGGCTTTGCAGCTGAGATCCAAGCGGCGCCCCCGCTTCTTCATCGTCACTGCATCGCACGATGGAGGCGGATCGCAGTCTCGTCAACGTCGTCGTTAAGGACCGAGGTCGCCCTCTGCCCGAGGAAGTCGAGCAGCTCCTGCTGCCGGGGCGTCGGAGCTTTGACCGCGTAAGCGAACATATGTTCCCCACGTTAGGGCCGGGAGCGGAGGCATCCCGAGTGCGCCTCCGGGGCTAAACGCGGGGGGTGAGGGTTGCCCTCGTTGATCGCCATGAACCACGGGCCTGCGCCGTTGTCGGTGATGGCGCGTTCGATCTCGTTCCAGCGCCGCACGCGGTGAAATGTCCGCAGAGTGTCCGCAGAGGAGCCCAGGCCCCCCGCCCGTTGTAAATCCATACGCATGCCTTAGGTCCCTGCCAGGTCGCGCCGATCTGATCTCCACATGTTGATCCGGAAGACCAGAACCCTCGTCGTCTCCTTCGTCGCGCTCGCCGCGATCGGCAGCGGTGCGGCTATCGCAGCGACGCGCGAGAGCGCATCCCCAATCGGCACGGGCGTCGTTGTCATCAACACGAACCTTCGCCTCGAGGACACGTCGGCCGCGGGCACGGGAATGGTGCTGACGTCGTCCGGCCGGATCCTGACGAACAACCACGTCATCGCGGGCGCAACGACGATTCGGGTCGTCGTCCCGAACACGACACACCGGTACGCGGCGCGCGTTGTCGGCTACGACATCGCCGACGACGTCGCGGTTCTTCAACTGCGGAGCGCGACCAATCTCAGCACGGTGACGATCGGGAGCTCCGCGACGCTCACGGTGGGCGCGAGCGTCACGGCAGTCGGAAACTCCGGCGGGATCGGGCGCCTCATCTCGGTACGCGGCAGGGTCATCCGGCTGAGGAGGTCGATCACCGTCGAGAGCGACAGCGGGGAGCGCCACCGGCTGACCGGGGTGATCGAGACGGATGCGCCGGTCCGGCCCGGCGACTCGGGAGGCCCGCTACTCGACAGCGCCGGCAGGGTCGTCGGCATGGACACGGCAGCGGCGTTCGGCGGCCACGCCTACGCGATCCCGATCGCCACAGCCGCGAGGGTTACAAAGCAGATCGTGGCCGGGAAGGCGTCGACCCGCGTGCATGTCGGCGCGACGGCGTTCCTCGGAATCCAGGTTCAGGGCACGACGGTCGCCGACGTCGTACCCGGTAGCCCGGCGCAAGCGGCAGGGCTGAAGCCGGGCGACGTCATCATTTCGATCGGCGGAAAGCGTGTCACCGGCGCCGCCGGCATCACTTTGGCTCTGCTCGCGCACAAGCCAGGGCAGGTCGTGACGGTCGTCTACACCGACGAGACGGGTACGAGTCGGGCGGCGAGGGTCAGGCTCGCGACCGGTCCGCCGCAGTAGCGGCTATGAACCTGCCGCCCGGTCAGGACCGGAGCTTCGACGAGTGGGTTCCGAGCTTGCACGGCAGCGTGCTCGCTTGGCGAGGCGAGTCCTCGGCCGAAAATCCCGATCCGTACAGCGCTGTCGGGCTCACGAACTTCTCCTGGCACTGGCATGGCGAGGAGAGAGCGGCGAGCGCTTCCTCGTCCTACCGTCCTTTCCTGAGGTTGCGCTGCCGGGACCCGAGACCGAGCGCAAGTGGGAATCGGTCACCCAGTACGGCCTCTTGCCTTCGGGCTGAGACTCATCGCGACGTCGCTGTTTGCACTTTCGTTTACACCCAGCGCCCAGGAGTCGTCGCGCCGACACGCGCGTGAGGAGCAGGGACTTTGAAGGTGGCCCCGGGAGGAGTCGAACCTCCGCACACGGATTCGAAGTCCGTCGCTCTATCCGCTGAGCTACGGGGCCCGGCTCACAAGAGAGGGTGGCGGATGGGACTCGAACCCACGACCACCTGGACCACAACCAGGGGCTCTACCGACTGAGCTACCGCCACCGTGGACAGCTCAGGATAGCGGTGCCTAGTCCAAGCGGCCCTTCACTGAGTTGTCCAGAATCGCGTTCCCGCCGAAGCCTCGGGCTAACGCCGCGAGTGCCGGCTTTGCCGGCGCTCGCCGGAGACGCTCTCCGATGGGGCGTGGATTACGCTCTTCTGCGGGCGCCTGTAGCTCAGTGGACAGAGCGGCGGCCTTCTAAGCCGCGGGTCGGAGGTTCGAATCCTCCCAGGCGCACTCGCACCAGAAGTACCGCGCAAAATCATCATGGCGCGCGCAGCGCGCCGGATTTTGCGCGGTCTTAGTGGCGGACGCCGAAGTCGGTGGTCACGATCGTGACCTCCCGACCGCCGTACGCGCCCGGGGCGGCCATCACGTGCACGGCCGACAGGCCGATCTCGCGCCAGCGTGCGGTGAGCATGTTCTTTCTGTGCTCGGGACTGTTCCACCACATCGTCAGGGCGCCGCCCGCATCGACGTCGGGGGACGACCAGAGCAGGTTCTCGCCGACCGACCAATAGCGGCTGCTGCCCATCGGGTAATAGCGCGCGATGCGCCGGTCGAAGGACGAGCCGTTCGCCGAGGCGTGACTGAAGTAGCCGCGGGCGGCCATCTCGGACGAGTGCTGGCGCGCGGCGGCGGTGAGGCGCGACGAGAGCCGCAGGGGAGCGAGACCGTGCTGCGCGCGCAAGGAGTTGATGTCCGCCAGGACGCCCTGTTCGAGAGTCGACATCGCCGTGGCCGGACGGTCTGCGGTCGCACCGGCAGGCGAGGCCACGATCCACAGGCTGAACGCCGTGATAGTGAGCGCAACGAGGCGGAAGGTGCGACTCCCCATGCACCCTGAATCGGCGCGTCTCGCACCGACGACATCCCTCGAACGGGTTACCCGGTTTCAGGCACCGGCCCGGCGCGCCGGTGGCGCAGCCAGTCCAGGAAGATCACCTGCAAGGTGCCCGCGACCGGGATCGCTGCAAGGGCACCCAGGACGCCGGCAAGCTCGGCCCCGATCAGCACCGAGATCAGCACGGCGAGCGGCGAGAGCTGCACGGTCCGGCCGTAGACGACCGGCTGCAGGATGTGGTTCTCGACCTGCTGGTAGACGATGAAGAAGACGACGACGACGATCCCGGCCGGCACCGAGTGCAGGAATGCGACCGCCCCGACGATGATCGCCGCGATCGTCGCCCCGGCGAGCGGGATCAGATCGAGAATCCCGACGATCAGACCGAGAGCGATCGCGTATGGAACGTTCATGATCGCCAGCACGATCGCGGTGAGCGTGCCCGCGATCAGGCTGATCAGCAGGTTCCCGGTGACGTAGCCGCCCACCGTGCGGTAGATGTCGTGGCCGACGGCCCGCCAACGCGTTCTCGACGCCGGCTTCAGCAGGGAGAAGAAGCGTTCGATCCAGCTCGGGCCCTCGAGCAGCATGAAGAACGTCATGAAGACGATCGTCACCGTCGCGAGCACGGCCGTCACGACGCCCTTCGCGACCGCGAGCGCTGTCCCCGAGATGCCGAACAGCTTCGAAGCCCCGCCCTCACGCAGCGCCTTCCGCGCCTTGTCGACGAGGTGGTACTTGGTCTGGAGGAACCCGAGCCGGCCGCGGCCCTTCGTCAGGTTGTCGAGGTAGTCGGGGACCTTGTGCGCGAAGTTGTTCACCTGGTCGACCAGCGTGGGGATGAACAGCCAGCCGACCAGCGCGACGGCGACGAGCGCAGCGACGAAGACAATCCCGGTCGCGAGCCCCCGTCGCTTGATCCGGTGCTCGAGACGGTCGACGGCCGGGTTGAGCGCGAGCGCGAGGAAGAGCGCGATGAAGATCCACGAGAGCACGTGACGCGAGATCCAGAGGATCTTCAGCGTGACGAACGAGGCGACGAGGATGCCGATGACCACGAACACGGTCCGCGGCCGGAAGTGGACGAAACGCTCGCGATCCGCCGGCACAGGTGCAGCATCGCGCCCCGATCGGACGATAGATTCCGGTCCCCGTGAGCCTCCGAGGCCGGACCGTTGAAGAAACCGCGACGCTGCCGGACGGGCGTCATGTCGTCGTGCACGTCGGCGTGCCCGAAGACCCCTACATTCCGCGTGCCCAGCTCGAGACGGTCGACGTCGAGCTCCACGCCGGCGGCCACGTGCTGGCAGCCGTCAACACCGTGCTCGACCCGGATCAGGAGAGCGAGGCAGAGGAGCTCGCGCGCGAGATCGCGCGTAAGCTGGAGTCGGGCGAGCTCGAGCCGACCGCGGCTGCAATCGAGCCGTTCGCGGACACGTTGAGATGAACGCCACGCTGCACACCAACCACGGCCCGATCGACCTCGAGCTCTATCCCGACGACGCGCCGAAGACCGTCGGGAACTTCGTGAAGCTCGCGCGCGACGGCTTCTACGACGGGCTGATCTTCCACCGCGTGATTCCGGATTTCATGATCCAGGGCGGCGATCCCACCGGGACCGGCAGCGGCGGGCCCGGCTATCAGTTCGAGGACGAGTTCAACCAGCACAAGGTCGACCGCGGCGCGCTCGCGATGGCGAACGCGGGGCCGAACACGAACGGCAGCCAGTTCTTCGTCGTCACCGCCGACGCGTGTCCCTGGCTCGACGGCAAGCACACGGTCTTCGGCCGCGTCACTTCGGGCATGGAAGTTGCAGACACGATCTCCAACCTGCCGAGCGGCTCGAACGACAAGCCGCGCGACGACGCGATCATCGAGCGCGTGGAGATCTCCGAAGATCCCTGATCGGCGCTCTCCGGCACCCAGGATCTATTCCAGCCAAGCCTCCCGCGTGAAACCGCCGATCTCCTGAATCGCGCCGAAAACGTTCTGAACTACGCGTGTCCGCGAGACTGCGATCCGGCATGTGCCGTACGGCAGCTTGTTTTGACGTTTCTTCTGGCTGTACTTTGAATACACGTTCACGGAGGACTTGCAAAGGCACGTCTCCGGGAGGCTGGCCACGTCAAGCCAGAAGCGTTCGATCTGGCGTTGGCGCGCGAGATGGTCTGCAAAGAGATTGCATGTCAGGCGGATCACTGAGTCTTCGATTTCGAAGCACTCGCGCAGAAATTTGACGAAGAAGCGCACCATCTCTGGGTCGGAGTTCGTGAAGCGCAGCGAGTTTCGATGCTTCCCGCCTTCCGCCCAAAACAGCATGCAACCTGCGACGTACAGGGGATCCGCCATCCGAGCCATCCTGCGTCCCCTTTGTTGATACGAGACGCGCTCGGCTCTCCGGTTGGCGGCTTGTTTCCAGGTGCCGCTCATCTGCCGGTTGTAGGCGACGTTCCGCAGCTGGAGCGCGGCGTGCTGGTCCGGGGTGAGTTCGATGTCACGCACCCAGCCACTCACTGACGAGACCGAGACGCCGACGCGCCGCGCGATGTCTTTGATCGACGCGCCTTCTGTCTCCCGCAGACGACGCGCCAGTTCGCGCTCATGCGTTTTCACTTTGGAAAACGTAGCTGCGCCGTCCGGACGGAGCAAGCGGGCGGCGAGGATCGAACTCGCGTACCTGGGGTGGAAACCCAGTGCTTTTCCACTAAGCTACGCCCGCGCGAGCAACGAGTAGCGTAGCGCCGTGCACCCGTACTCGTGGGCGCTGCACTGGGACGTGCTTCTCGTCATCGGGGCCCTCGCCGGTGCGTACTTCTGGAGCCAACTCCGCTGGCCTTCGGACACCACGCGTCGGGCGGCGTTCGACCTCGCCATCATCCTCCTCCTCGCGGTCTACGTCACAC
>Ga0137371_10000745_pt1 | contig 24687 bp, 30 predicted proteins | sample SagtaG_7_FD_104919 | JGI IMG/M metagenome (GOLD analysis project Ga0137371, IMG submission 104919) | Vadose zone soil microbial communities from Sagehorn Ranch, Mendocino, California, USA - Sage1_R_40_16 metaG | ecosystem: Environmental > Terrestrial > Soil > Vadose zone | place: USA...
ATTAGATGGATTGCTCGCTTGCAATTAGATGGAGGTAGCCTGGTTATTAGATACAAGCATCAACTACTTTTCTTTGCATTAGCTTGACAATCTAATGTATAATATCTCGGTATGCAAAAAACACACTTGTTTGGGTGCATGAGGGGACTGTAAAAAAGTGGCGGTGGCAGCAGCCGTTAGAACCGGAAGGAGGCAGGTTCGATGCTTGTTCATTTGATGTTGGAACTCTATGGATGTGATCGACAGCTCTTGTCGAACGAACAGCTGCTGAGGCAGGTACTGGAAGAGTACCCCGCCCGCGTGGATATGGAGAAGGTAAGTCCTGTACACCTATACCAAATCGAAACGTCTAATCCATTAGATGATGGTCTTTCGGGCTTTGTTGTCATTGCCCAGAGCCACATCAGTTTACATGCCTGGCCCGAGTACGGCGAAGTCGACATCGACATTTGCTCGTGCAAAGAATTTAGCCAGGAAGATGCCATTGTCTTTGCAACGGAGATGTTTCAAACCGACGACGTAGAAGCGCATTTTGTCGTCCGCGGAACACGTTCGCTGCGACCGGAGACGCCTGATCCCGAGCAATACGAAGCTGCAATGGCTAAACGGCTGGCTAGATCGGGGGTGCGCTAAAAAGAAGGAGATTCCTGGCTATATGAACGAACCGCCTGTGACCCAGTTCGGTGCCCCAGATGCACCCTTTTGCGACCCGACCACTGCCCGCGTCACTATTATTCCCGCTCCCCTCGAGTATAGCGTTTGCTATATGAAAGGCACCGAACATGGGCCACAGGCGATTCTTAATGCCTCTAGCCAGATGGAGCTTTACGATGAGGAACTGGATTGGTGCCCCATCGAAGTAGGCGTCTACACTCGCCCGGCATTGGATTATAGCGGTATGGATCATGCAGCCGCGCTCAAAGCTACAGGTGATACCGTGCGTGAAGTCCTGCAACGAAGGCAACTCCCCTTTACTCTTGGCGGTGAGCATTCTCTCTCCGCTCCCCCTATTGCAGCCGTGCATGAGCACTTCCCTGATTTGACGGTCGTACACATCGATGCCCATGGCGATTTGCGTGACGAATACGAAGGCACACCGCTTTCACATGCCTCTATTCAACGTCGCGTTGTAGACATGGGCATATCTCTCACGGAAATTGGCATTCGCAGTTTCAGTCCCGAAGAGGCTGAATTTATGAAAACTTCACCGGATGTAGAAATCGTCTGGGCCTATCAACTTGCGAAAGGAACTGCCATCATCCCTTGGGAACGTCTTAGCAAGCATACCTATGTGACTATCGATCTCGACGCGCTCGACCCCAGTGAGATGCCAGCAGTGGGGACACCCGAGCCAGGCGGCTTGCATTGGTATCAACTGCTCGATCTCTTCCGTGAGATTTGTCGTCGCACAATAGTCGTTGGTATGGATGTCGTCGAACTCTGCCCTATGCAGGGACAGACCAGGGCAGATTTTCTGGCCGCGAAGCTGGTCTACAAGATGATCGGTTATCGTTTTCACGATAATCTGAAATAGGCTATAGTATTTCCTGGATTCTCTCTGATACAATTATTTCAGAATGTTGATTGATTGGCTAAAAACATGAGCGCAGGGGCGCTTCTATGGATTCGAATTACAGAATGGGGAAACAGAGTACATTTGTGAACGATGAAAAGGGTGTAGGAGCGCAATTCATGGCACCCTCCTGGGGAGATCCTGATCGAGGGCGCCATGAATTGCGCTCCTACACCCAATACCTTCATTGCTTACTTCTCGCTGTGCTCTGTTCACTCCTGATCCTATTGACCGCGTGTAATAACAACTCCTCATCAAAACCAAACACCCGTCAAACCCTTTCGACCACCAATGGCAGCGTCGTCACCTATAGCAACAGTCCGCAAGAGGTTCTAATACGAACATTCTATGGTGGTGGCAAACTGGGCACCTTTGAAATGAGTCCAAAAATAAGCATATATGGCGATGGTATCTATGTTCTCGGACCTGGGCTGCAAATGCGACAGGGGCAACTTCAATCTGATATGCTTGAACACCTACTGAATACTCTGGTTGATACCGACGGACTGCTCAAGTTGAATCGGCAGCAGTTTTATGACGTACCAGATCAGAACGCCACGTTGCTACAATTAATGCTCAACGGCAAACAGTATCAGTACTTATATGGCCCCTTTGGTAACCTCCAGGAAAGCGCACAGGATATAGACGAGTACCAGCGACTTGGAAAGGCGCTTACCAGCATTACAGAGGCACTCACTGGCCCAACTCATAACTATCGAAGCCGCGAGATGGCGCTGCTCGTCCACCAAACTTTCAGTCCCGACCTTAGTCAGACCATTCCTACCTGGAATTTCCGGGATTTCACCTTGTTCCAGCTAGCTACCTATGAATGCGGCCCGATTCCTCCAGATGAGACGGGGCCCAATGCCGATACAGGCTGCCTCACATACACCGTACCCCGCACCGCATTATTGCTGAGCACTCAACAACTTCTAAAGATATCCATGCTTCTGCACGGACAAGAACAAGGGGTATTTATCGAGGGAGGACTATACTACAGTGTTGTTTTACGGCCATTGCTGCCCGATGAATTAGCACAAAAGTCACTTGCTATGTTTGGAAGCCAGGAATTGACTTATGCAGGCGTGCCTCTCCATATGGGCTCCGTTCCGACACCAACTCCCACTCCAACTCAATGATTTATTTAATAGGCAGGCTATCGTCACCCCTGATCTAATGTGGTATACTACATAAAGGGCGCTAACTACATACATTCCCTCGGACGGAACATACGGGACGATTAGCGCGTCAAATTTAGGAGCGAGTGCGGAATGACCGACGGGAAACACACAATGAATCTTGCCAATCCGTCCACCTCGTAAAAGTAACCTCCACAAAGGCCAATTTGGAAAGGACACATGACCAGAGATTTCAACAAGCAACGGCGAGAAAACGAGCGACCGTACTCTCGCAGTTCATCCTCGGGCAGGTATGGAGAGAAGCGGTCTCCACGCAATGCCAGACCTCGACTCAATCGCGAAATGGTAGATCGCGCATGGGAGAATGGAGCGCGCCAGAATCACGCTGATTACCGTACCCGTGGCGATAATACGAGTCAACCACCACGAGATAACCGGCGCCGCAGCCAGTTTTCAGATCAATCTTCCGCTCAAAACAGTCGCAATAACCGTAAGCCGTACGGAAGTCACCAGGACAACTATCGACACAGTGAGCGTCCCTCTCACAGTAAACATGGGCCTCGAGCGCGCTCCGTCGAATCAGGCATGCGCAATTTCAATGAACAGCGTTACATTGAAAACGAACACCGGGCTGGATCTCGTTCCGGTGATAGTGAAAACACACGTTATTCTGGCACACGCTCGCAATTTAACGAACGGGAACAATACAGCGGCTCTCAAAGACGCGATCGTGACCGTGGCCCTCGACAGCCTCGCAGTTACGAGCGCGATCAACGACAGCTCCGCGACCGTGACCGTGACAGCGACAGCGACAGCAGAAAATCTCGCAGTTACGATCGTGACAAACGGTCATCTCGCAACGGGCCACAACCTAATACACAAAATCCTCGCTGGCAGAGTCGCCCACCTAGGCGACGTGATAATTTTCAGCGCAGATCTCAAGAATTTGCACGACGAGGGTCAGAAGGTGAACTATTCGAAGGCGATTACGAGCATTTTGATGCAACCAACGGCTCTCCGCCTCTCGCAAGTCAAACTGAGGATTCTGCAAATGCTCCTCAGCAGACAGAGGAACGCCACGTTACACGTTTGCCGGACGGGCGTGTCCTGAAAGGACCACTAAGCGAACAGCGTAGGAATGGCGAATTTTGGACAGACATCGCCCATGAGACGGCTGAGTTAGTTCAGCCTGTTGAACCACTGACTGCTACAAAAGCAGTCTCGCAACACTCTACCGATCTTCCAACCGCCACTCCTGCCAAAGGAAAGCCAAAGTCACGTACTCATCAAGCCAGTACAGAGGCACGAGGGAAAAAAGCTAAAATCAGGCAGAAGAATACACCTAAATCACGCTCTACAGGTCCTAAACCTTCGCAGCGCGGATACCAGTGGCCGGCGCCAGAACCAGAAGGATAAAAGTCGCATTACGATGTAGGTATTCGTTATGTACATCAGAACAGTGCTAGGAGATATTGCCCCGGATGAGCTTGGTATCACGTTAGGCCATGAGCATTTGCTCATCGACCTGCGTGGATTGTGGGACAACCCTCCTGTTGAAAGGGCACACCTGGTTGACCAAGAACCGACTCTGGAGAACCGGGGCGAGCTGTTGCGTAACCCATATGATTCCAGGCCCAATCTACTCATCGATGATCCTGATCTGAGTATCTGTGAACTTATGTATTATAAGTGCGCGGGCGGCCAAGGGCTTATCGACATGACCACCGTTGGAATCAAACCGGACCCGCAAGGGCTTTGCGCGATTGCGCAGGACACGGGTATACACGTCATTGCAGGTTGCGGTTACTACCGGCAACCGTTACTGTCTAAGGAATTACACGACCGCAGCACAGAGCAAATCGTGGATGATCTCCTTCTCTGGCTGATTGAGGGCATGTATAGTACCACGATACGTGCAGGTTTGATGGGAGAACTGGGCACAAGTTCTCCCATTTACCCATTCGAGGAGCGTCAGCTACGCGCTGCAGCTCGCGTGCAACGTCAGACGGGCGCGAGTATTAATGTGCATCCGCTCATCTGGGGACATGAACACCTGCACATTCTGGATATTCTGGAAGAAGAGGGAGCGAATCTTTCGCGAGTCGCCATCAGTCATTGCGATGAACTCGTAGAGCCAGAGTGGCATGCGCGCATAGCCGAACGCGGAGCAGTTCTCTCGTTTGATACTTTTGGATCGGAAACATTTTTTGATCGTAGTTTCGCGCAGGAGCCTCGCGACACTGACCGCATCGAGTGCCTGCTCAGCTTGTTGGAAAAAGGTTACGCTTCGCAGATAACACTGGCCCATGATATTTGTACTCGTATGCAGTTCCGTCACTATGGCGGTTGGGGCTGGGACCACTTGCTCACTCATATCGTTCCGCGTTTGCGCCTTGCTGGAGTTTCTCAGCAAGAACTGGATGTAATATTTATCGATACACCAAAACGCTTGCTAACACTGAGGGAGTAACTTCTATCTATGCTTTACCCAAGCTACCTCAATCTCTATGAAACAGGTGAGCTCGCGGAACGCGCTGCCACTGCCTGGGAGATTTTACGCAGTTGCACTATTTGCCCGCAGAATTGCCGCTGCAACCGCATTGCCGGGAAAACCGGTGTGTGCAGGTCAGGCACCGAGGCTATCGTCGCTTCATGGAATGTCCATCGCCGTGAGGAACCACCTATCAGTGGCACACGAGGAGCAGGTAGCATTTTCTTTGGCTACTGCCAGGCACGTTGCACCTACTGCCAGAACTTTTCATTGAGTCAGGGGGGATTGGGACACCGAGTTGGTCCCCAACGCTTAGCGGACATGATGCTTTACTTGCAGAAGAAGAAGTGCCATAACCTGGATCTAGTGACCCCAACTCATTTTGTGCCCCAAATTCTGGCTGCGCTGGTGGTTGCCTGTGACAAAGGGCTGCGCCTGCCCATTGTGTACAACTGCGCTGGCTACGAAAACCTGGAGACGCTCAAGCTGTTGGATGGCGTCGTCGATATATATCTACCGGACGCTAAATACTCCGACAACAAAAATGCGCTGCGTACCTCTAAAATGCCCCATTATGTTGATTCTAATCAAATCACCCTGCGAGAAATGTATAGACAGGTTGGCCCACTGCAACTTGACGAAGAGGGGATCGCTCGGCGAGGGCTTTTGATTCGTCACCTGGTGATGCCAGAGGATATTTCAGGAACTCGCGAGGTATTACGCTGGATAGCGGAAGAACTGGGACCTGGTACACCTGTGAGTTTGATGGATCAGTATTTCCCCGCATGGAAAGCGGTGAACGATCCTGTATTGAACCGTCGACTCACCTGGAGCGAGTATCGAGCAGCCATGGACTCATTGGAAGAATTCAATTTGACAGCAGGCTACCTACAAGAAGACCTGATGGAGTTAGATACTACTTCTCAGGTTTGACAGCATTTATATGCAGGAGATTCCTCCTTAGATCAGTATCCACAACAATCACCTTCATGTGTTCTATGTTTGATAGTTAAACTGGTCTCTTATATTGCTCGGCTTCTGTCTCCCATCTAGAGGTTAAGACGTGCTATAATTTGACTAGCCTATAATATATAGCCGAAGCAACAACAGTACTTGAGAGGCGGCTTACACAACGTACAGACCGCTTCTCGTTTTGATGTTGCGCTACAAGATGCCCGAAATGGAGAGCCCCTTTATGAATGATACGGCCACATTGAGCCGCCTACTTACTAGTATCCAACCTGATCTCGACCAGGTGGATGCCACCTTTCAGGAACGAGCAACCTCTGGACTCAACATCCTCAATTCCGCATCGATGCACGCGCTTGGCTCGCCGGGCAAACGCCTCAGAACGGCTCTCACATTGCTTTCAGGCAAACTGAATACCTATCGCTTTGACAAACTGCTGCCCTTGAGTGTAGCGTTCGAAATGGTTCACCTGGCAACACTTATTCATGATGATATCGTAGACAATGCCTCAACTCGCCGTGGCAATCCCACCGTTAATGCTTTATGGGGGAATAGTATTGCTATCCTGCTGGGTGATTACTATTTTGCCAAAACAGCCGGGCTGATTGCTGATATCAACGATAATCGCATTGACCATCTCTTCTCGGATACGGTAGCCACTGTTTGCGAGGGTACTATTATGGAGATGATGACCGCGGGTCGCATCGACCTTACTATGAAAAGCTACTTCGAGAAGATCAGTCATAAGACTGCCTGTTTGATCGCTGCCTGTTGCAAGGGAGGCGCTATTGTCAGCCAGGCATCCAATGAAGAAATCGAGCTTCTCTATACATATGGAATGAATCTCGGTATAGCCTTTCAAATCATTGACGATATCCTGGATTATACCGAGGACCAGTCAACTATTGGGAAACCTGCGGGTAATGACTTGCGCCAGGGTATGATAACGTTGCCATTGATCTATGCTTTAGAGCAGCAGCCGCGGAACGGCCACTACCAGGAGGTACAGAATCTGCTTGATGGGACCACCCATCGTGAAGAAGATATAAGTGATGTCGTCAATTGGGTTGTTACGGGTTCGGGTGTAAAGCGCTCGCTTACCGACGCCTACACCTATGCCAATAAAGCGCGACAGGCTCTGGCTCACTTTCCCCCCACCCATGACCGCCAGGTATTGGATGAGCTAATCGACTTCGTAGTAACTCGAAAACATTAATAGAAGGACGGCCTTACGGGGCCATCCTTCTACTGAACATATGCTACTTTATGCCGTCATATGGCTCAACACTACAATTATTATCAGGCTCACCAGTATAAGACACAGCAAGAAAGCCGCATTCAGCGTATCGTTTGCCGCCTTCATCGGTGGTAAATCCTCTGGTTTGGGGAGCAATAATACCCGCTCTTCAACATCCTCAGTTGAGTTTAATATTAATGGTAACGCCTGGGCAACATGATCAGGGGTGCGCTGCGCAGACAGATCATCGCGTTGCCCATTTCTGGAACTGGGCGATGGCATATTATTTTGAAAAGCAGCATTGCTGCCTTTCCCAGAGACAAGCGTTCCGCTAACGGATCGCATCGCCAGTAAATCCTGGCGCAGCTCAGATGGGCGCTGGTACCGCTGGTTTGCAACCGCCCGCAGCCCTTTCGTCAAAATTGCATCAAAGGCGGAAGAAACATTGGGATTAATGCGTTGCGCTTGAGGAATGCTTCCACTTACGCCAGATGGAATACTGCCAGTCATGGCATGATAGGCAGTGGCGATCAACGAATACATATCAGTCCGCACGTCTACCACCCCACGAGCAAACTCTGGCGCGGTATACGGCGAAAGATGAGAGTGCTCTATCCCGGTAATATATTGTGTTGCGCCGCCAGCAAGCACAATTGAGAAGTTAGTGAGAATGTATTTAGAACTATTACGACTTAAGATAATATGCTCGGGACGTATCAGTCCATGCACTAACTGGGGGGATTGTTGCGCAAGAAGCTCCAGCACATCCGTCATCTGCAGGCAACACTCGATTACCTCTTGCTCGGGCAATGCACGTCCACTATAGCGCATACGCGCCATTAAGGACTCGCCCTCAATTGGTTCAAAAACAAAGAAACTTCGTCCCTGATCACTAAAGGCATCCCACAAGGTCGCAATGTGTGGATGTCTACCAACAGAAACCAGCGACATCGTAGCAGTACGCAATATGGTCTGTGTCATAACCGAGGTATTTTCGGGCAAGACTACTTCGCAGATTATCACCTGTGACCCTGCCCGGTGTGCATCTTTCCCAATCCATACCGCCTCAAAAACGCCTGATAACCAGTCCTGGCGCTCTTTTAATTCTTGTAGTCGATAACGGCCACCTCTCAAAAGGATGCCCGGCAGGAGCGGCCTGGCAGTCGAGGTCATGACATTGGATCTCATAGAAGAAAGTGTATTGGATGCCTGGCGCAACGAATTCGCTGGTCGAGGCATCTGCTGGTTTGGTGCATTCCTCGTTAAAGGGCCTGATGGGAACTGATGCGTACGAGGCTGCGATTGCATCTGTGGGCGGTGCTGCTGTAAGTAATCAGCCGATCGACTTGCCGGAAATGTTGATGGAGTCCTTCGTACGCCATCCCTTAAAGACAAAGTATCTGTACCGGGCATTCCTGTTTGCAGGGTACCCTGCTCTCTTCCGGCGGGAATATTTCTCCTAGTGTTTTTCTCAAAAGCAGGTTTACTAAGCACGCCATCACTAAAAGTAGACGGCATATTTGACCCAAAAGATGAGCCTCCTGGAGGAACAGGAGTCGATGGCGTTGGCCTTATGGTACGTGGGAAGCCCGGAGGTACTGGAGCTGATAACCCACCAGACTGTGACATCACAGATGACATTCCTCCGGATTGTGGCCTTGCGCTCGACAAGCCACCCGATTTTTGACTACTCCCCTGAGGCGAATTCGGGTAACGTGAAGATGCTCCAGACTGACCAGCCGTACGTATTACAAATCCACAACGAGTGCAAGCACCTTTCGTTGCGTCCCACTCATTGCCACATCGCGGACATTTCATGATGTACCTCTCTCTGTGCCCCAATAACCAGCACTGACTTCCCTTAACGTTTAACTGCTGCGCCAGAAGTTCTTTGCAACACGACTGATTAAGCCAATTGATAAAAAAAGCCCAGGGTAACCTTTGATCTCGGGATCATGCATTGGTATACCAAGCGCATGTTCTCGCAACTAGTATAGTAGAAGAGAACATGCATAACTGTCAATACTGAGCACCCAATATTACTAGTACACTCATGCTATCTCTTGAGATTGCGACCAATGGGTGCCAATCCTCCTAAGAATCCCTCCAACGCCTTTGCCAATTCATAGAGCTGTGTGGCTTCAACCACCGATACCTCGTGATTTGCATGAGCAACTTGATACAGCAATTGCACAGCGGGATGCTTTGTGGCAGCGCTTGGTTCGCTGACAGCGGAACCAAGCAGGGAAGCACGCATAGCATCCACACTGGCATTCACCTCCTCAAGATGCGCAATATCTATGAAGCTAGCCGGTTTGGGCTGGTTTTTCCCCTGTCCACCTCCTCTGCTGGTTTCCCATTGGCGGCGAGCCTGCTTTCCCGCCGCACAGTAACAGAATTCGGGATGTTCTGAATCCGAGTTTTGCAAGCCAGTATCATCACAAATAGGGCAGATAGACATAGTGGCCTCCTCACACAATCATTGGTCTGCTATGTTCAAAAACTACTTGAACTATACCATATCACCCCTAGTTTGTGATACGGAGAATCTTCCGTTTACTGTCTTTCCGTTACCCCACCTGAAGCCTTCGCAACCTCTTCTAATCGGCGGCATCGTCTACCTTTGTTAAGCGAAACTCAAGTGATCCAAAAATCAAGTTTTGACGTAACTGAAGGGATAAGAAATACCCGTAGAGGTAATTATACTGAGCCACTCTTCTTTTAGATCAGAATAGTTTAGAATGTTAGAAGATCATCTACAAGTTGTTGCAGGCATTAGGAAGGAGGACCGGCATTCTCCATTGCTAAGAAACATGGAGAATACCATAACTTTTATGGCAAATCTCAAGAGTCACGTGAACTCCGATGCACCACACACTGTCAGGAATCTCATTGCGAGCCGTTTTTCTCACCATCCTGAGCGCTATTTGGAGATCTTCAGTATCCTGCGCAAGTATGAATTGCATCATGTAGCAGCCCAATTTATGAACCATCAGCACGAGGAAGAAGATGTTGGTCTCGTGCTTGATGGTCACGAGGAGGAAGAAGACCACGCAGCGGGATTGGCTAGCGCACTCGAAGAACTGGGACCATGCTTTATCAAGCTAGGACAATTGATGAGCACCAGGCCGGATTTGCTGCCTGCGAATTATATCGAGGCCCTCTCACGCCTTCAGAATACAGTTACTCCTGTGCCAAGTGACAAGGTAACCGCGATTATTGAAAGCGAGCTGGGCGCACCCCTCTCTGAATTATTTGAGTCGTTCGATTGCGAGCCACTGGCCACGGCATCGATGGCCCAGGTACACCGCGCCGTTCTGCCCGACGGCAGTGAAGTAGCTGTCAAAGTACAGCGCCCAGGTGTACGCCAGAGGATCGAGATCGACATCGAGATTCTGCACGAGGTAGCTCGTTTTGCCAGCAGGTTTACTCCCTTTGGCAAACGTTATGGCTTTCTACAGATCGTACGTGAACTAGAGCGCAGCTTGAGCCAGGAACTGGACTTTCGACAGGAGGCCGAAAGCACCCGTCTAATTGGTAAACAAATTGCCGAATTTAAACTCCTGACTACGCCTACAGTTTACACTGATTACACTACGCGACGAGTTCTTACGCTCAGCTTTGTTCGCGGCCGGCAACTTATTCACGTGAGCCGCGAAGAGCTAGATTCACTGGATTCACGTGCCATAGCAAAGGAGTTGCTTTCAGCCTATCTTAAACAAATGGTGATAGATGGCGTCTTCCATTGCGACCCGCATCCCGGCAACATCTTTCTAGCCGATGACGGTCGCTTGGCTTTGATGGATTTCGGTATGGTCGGTAGATTCGATGCCGACCAGAAGGACAAGATCATCTTGCTCCTATTGGCCTTTTCTGAACGACTTGGCGAGCGTGTAGCCGACACGTATCTGGAGATGATCGAGATACCCAAGGATGTTGATCGCCGGGCATTCACCCAGGACGTATCTGCTCTCGTTAGTCGCTACCACGACATGAGTGGTGGACGTATGGCAATAGGCACCGCCTTGCTAGACCTTACGAAGCTGGCGCAATCTCACAGCACCCCTGTGCCGACTGCGATGACGCTGCTTGGGAAGGCAATGCTTAACCTCGACGGCACGATTCGCGTCCTTTCGCCCGAGCTTGATCCCGTACAATTGATCCGCGACTATATGCTAAAAGTCATGGAAAAACGGGTCATTGGACAAATATCGCCAGGACGCGTGTTCGCATGGGTCATCGACATGAAGCGCCTGTTCGAGAACACCCCGCGTCGTACAGACATGATCCTCGATAAATTGGCAAATGACCAGCTCACCTTACGACTGGAGGTAGATCACCTGGACGAGGCAGTAAAAAGCATGAATCGGGCCGCCAATCGACTATCGCTCAGCATCATCGTGGCATCGCTAATCCTCGGTGGTAAGTTTGTAATTGACAAGTTCTCTAAGTCTAAATAGCGATTTCCTCCTTTCTGAACTAAGTGCCATCCTTGCACCAGCCGCTTTGCTTAGCAGAAGATCGGACCAGATTTGTCCCCAGCTCCGTGAGTGTTAGTTTTGCAGCAGACTATCGAAACGGAACACGGGACAGCTTGGAGCCGCCCGAGCAGCCTTGAACTGACAGGTAAGCCCGTCTGGCTCGCGATCCACAGTGAACTCGTGGCTCATCCCAGTATGCTGGGAAAGGGCGTCCACGCCAAGACGCCAGCCCTGCGACCCACCAGTGGCAGATCAGGACAACGAAAGAATTGAGTTGCTCTATGTACAGACTGCTGCCACTTCTCTCGTCCTCGTCTTACGTCTACAACCCGTCCATCGGCTCAATTTACAGCTCTTAGGGCCGCTCTACGAGCACACTTATCAGCCATCCGGCTAAAATTGCGGAATGTGGGGTGATCAAGACTTTGGGAGCACAGATTGATACCGACCTTTTGCGGAAAAGTTCCCGGTCCAAGATGAGCCAAGCATGGCTCCCCTGCCAGAGCATACCTACTCCATATGAGTAGCCTTCCGGGGAGAAAAACGACATGACCACGGAGCTACCTGACATCCCAGTCAACATCCGGCAAACGTTCCACGCGGTCAAATACCCACCGCAGCCACGCGGTACTCTCCACAAGCCAGCCAAAGAGGTGCGTCCGCGCGCTCGGCTTGCCCCATCTTATCCGTTAAGCGATGAGCAACCCGCCAAGCGAAAGATGGATGCCATCCCAGCCGTGGGCTACTGCCTGCCAATCCGGTTCGATGAGGCCTTTCGGCGTAGGCATCGGATAGACCAGAGAGGAAGGAGCTGGGTACGCAAGACAGAGGGTCTGCCAAGCCTGTAGCCCACGCACCTCATAGACCCGCAATGGAGGAGCGCCAATATTTGACCCTAGGTCATGATCAAGTATGATGCAATAGATAATAATCAAAAAAGCGTTGTCCGAAACTGCGGAATATGGGTTGACAAAGAATATATAGTACTATTGTTTAGTTTTATAGGCGAACCAGAGGAAGATAATTGACAGATATATCTATGCGCTTTATGGTTGCTACATATAGCATCTATGCCCCCAAACGCTTGGTAGAAAGGGAAGTAGAGACAACGGCATCATGTGCTGTATGCGGTAAGGAACTCCAGATCGTCTAATTGTTTGATAATGGAGTGTGCAATGGATTGCCGAGACAAACCTACTTCTTTAGATGAATCTTATCCACCAACTACCAGGGAACAGTTAAGACAGATCCGGCAAGAAAAGGGCTTTTCTCTTATGGAAATGGCAAAGCTCTTGATGAAACATTAGTAGGGAAGGAGATCCCTTTCAATGTACGACAAGCATGCTCCCAACACCGGGATGCGAGTTTTATTATTTCTAACGATTGCCTGTGCTCTCTGCGCAGGCTTATTGATTGTTCGTGTCGGCAAGAGCGCGTACGCCGCACCGCTATCCACTCACCGCATGCTTGCAACATCCACAGTCAACTGGAACCAGTTCGGATACCGGCACACCCGCTTCAACCCCTTTGAAACAACGCTCAATCCTTCCAATGTCTCCCACCTGACTCCAAAATGGGCAACCTACGTAGGTGACGTAGTAGATAGCTCTCCGGCAATTGTTGATGGTGTGATCTATATTGGAAGCTACGATCACGCCATGAAAGCACTTGATGCCGCTAGCGGCCAACTCCTCTGGAGCCATCAATTAGCAACCCCACCCCCCAATTCGTTACCAGAAGACATAGATCACTCCTCTCCTGCGGTAGCGAATGGTCTTGTATATGTAGGCACAGCCTGGCCTAACATCTTCTATGCTTTCAAGGCGAAGACCGGCGCTATAGCTTGGTCCTTCAAAGCCGGAAGCGGAATTGATAACTCTCCGGTGATTTACAACGACGCAGTATATTTCGGGTCGGACGATCAGAAATTATATGCTCTACAAGCCGGCACCGGAAAACTGCTCTGGTCCTTCCAGGTGAATGGCCGGTTCTACGAATCCTCGCCGATAATAGCCAACGGCACCGTCTACTTCTGTGTAGATGGCGGCACATTTTACGCAGTGAATGCGACCACAGGCAAACTTCTCTGGAGTCAGCCCGGCTATGTGCCCAACATGCCGGTTGTTGCAAATGGAGTAGTATACGCGTCATTTTATAATGATACTCAGCGCAAGTATGGGGTCGCCGCGTTGAACGGCCAGATGGGAAGCGTACTCTGGAGAACCTTTACCAGTGATATTTACGGCAGGATACAATCCTCTCCTGCCATAGCGAACGGAGTCGTCTATATCGGCACCGGGGACAGCAAAATATTCGCCCTGAACGCTTCCACTGGAGCAGTGCAATGGACATATACCAATCCTCTAAATACCTCATTTGACGTTGCCCCGGCAGTCGCCAATGGAGTGCTCTATACAGGCGATGCCTACGGACAATTTTTAGCACTTAATGCCCAAACTGGCAAGGTACTCTGGTCGTACGAGCCGCCGAAAGGCGAAGTATATTGCTCACCTGTCGTTGTCAACGGCACATTGTATATTGGCGCCAACAATGGTTTTTTATACAAATTTGATCTCTCCTGAACAGACCTGCTCTTTTGCACTGCACTTATAGTGGTCTTCCTTCTCTGGCGAGAGTCCCTTCAACGCCGATTTCCTCATGGTCTTACTGTGATGAACTTTCAACTTTCTCTCGGCCAGGGGTAGATGTGCTTTTTAGATCGATCTTGTATTGATCCGCTTCTTTTTGAATGGCACTGGTGAAAAGGCTCGGGGTAAGACCAAAAGCGGCTGCAATCAGAATAGTAGCCGCAGTTAGCACAAGATCTCGTTGGATTACCAAGACCCCTCCAATAGCTGCCAAGCCAGAGTATAACGGGGCGGTAATCAAGCGTACAGTCGACAGACGAAAGTCATCAATTGATGTATCTGTTTTTGACTGATCGTACAGTCGACTGAACAATCCAACCAGACCTCCGGTATAGAAAAGGATAGTAGCCGTTTTGAGCATCTCGGTGCCTACATTGAAAATGATCGCAAATCCAACGAGTCCGAAGAGAAATGACCCGGTCACGGCGGTCATTTTCATCAACTGATTGCGGACACGGATCAGCTTTTCCCATCGATCATCACGAAATTGATGTAGTGTGAGTCTCACCTCATGGATGATGGTTCTTGCCTGTGTTATTTCATCGCCAGCATGAAAAAATGTACCGGTGCCCCGTCGTACCGTTGGTATATTTTCAGTTGTTGGTGGCACGGCTGAGTGATCTTGAGGAGGTTGCTGATTCAGGTAGATAGCGGCTTGTGGGTCAAGTATCTTCACCGCTCTCCGTAATCTGTTAAGTAATGCCTCTTTGTTTTTGATCGTGGAGTCTTGAAGACTCATTTCATCAATGCTTATGAAGCCAGGTGGGAAATGGGATCTATACCCGCAAAGCGGCCTTCATCCAGCCTTCCAGAAAGGCATTCGCCGGCTCTATCTGCTGCCCATCCGCCTGTCGATGGCTGCCATCCATGAGCATGCGGAGCTCTCGCAGGTGTCATCGCTTGAGTCAGGAAACCGGAGCCCGATCGCGCTGCCCTCCTACGACCAAGTGCGCACTGAGGTGCAGCGCCTCTCCCACGACCCAGATCTGGTGGCACACCGCTCTGGCGCCCCGGCGCTCCCCCGTGTCCGGCAGTCTCCCTACCAGTGCTGGCCGTTACAGCACCGAAAATGGTTGCCATCGTGCGTTCCAAAACCTACGCGATCCATGCCCATTGCCTGGCCGTGCAGAAGCATATTCAGACTCCCCTCCATTGAGACAATCTAGGCAAGGCTGTCCCTCCTTCTGCTCGACCAGACGCTGGTCACAGTCGCAGGAGGCGCTCCGCGTTGCCGTGTGCGATATGCTCTTTGTCAGCAGGGCTGACCGGTAGTTGATCCAGGAAGGCGCGTGCCTGCACCATCGATCTATAGGGATAGTCGGCGGAGAACATGATCCGATCGACACCCACCTGAAGCAACAGGTCGAGGAATGCTGGGAGGTAGTTGAAGCCACTGAACGTGTAGTGGAGGTTCTCGCGGAGATAGGCCCCGATCGGACGATCCAGTTTCGTCACTTGTGGAGGCAACCCGAGATCGAGCCTGGGCAGCATGAACGGAAGCGTTTCACCCAGGTGGCCGAGGATCAGCTGCAAACTCGGATAGCGGTCGAATGCTCCGCTGAGGATGAGGCGGAGAACATGGATCGCCGTTTCGATGTGCCAGCCCCAGGCTGCGGTCGACAGCCCAACCGTGACCTCCGGCGCGTAGTTTCCTGTGTAGGAGGTCGCGACAACTTCCTGCGGAGGCGGTGTCGGATGGAGGTAGAGCGGGACCTGGAGCGCTTCGGCACGCTCCAGGATCGGCCAGAAGAACGCGTCGTCCAGGTAGCGGCCCCGGATGTGGCCGTTGATCAGTGCTCCCTTGAAGCCGTATGCACGGATCGTACGCTCCAGCTCGTTGGCGGCGGTGTCCGGAGCTGCGGTTGGCAGCGCGGCGAACCCGGCGAAACGGCTTGGATGACGCCGCACTGCCTCCGCGAGGTGGTCGTTCGCATCGCGGGCGAGCGCCACGGCCTCGGTTGCGTCGAGCTGCTCCACGCCAGGAGAGGTCAGAGAGAGGACCTGCACGTCGATACCGGCGGCATCCATGTCCGCGATCCTGCCGTCGTCGAGATCGTACAGTTGATCAAGAAGCTGGGTATAGCCCGCCGCCACCTGGGGATGGGTGTGAGCCGCCTGTGCTTGATCCTTGAGTTGGCGCCCTGGACCTTCCATGAAGGCCGGGGTCGCGTAATGCTCTTCAAGCGTGATCGTTCGCATCGTCTTGCTTTTATCTGGTTGAGACATGGTCGTTCACCTCCGTTCTCCACTGTGCTCATCGCCGGGATCATGAGTGACCCCAGAGACGAGCAAGTCAAGAATTTGCTCGCGTACGTGTGTAAGTGCGGTGGCAGAAGAGAAGGTTCTCCCTGCTACTAACAACTGATACACAGGGAGAGCAGCGGGAGCAGACCAGCAGATCTGCTCGACCAGCACCACCATGACGACGACATCGAGATCGGGACGCAGCAGGCCGGCCTTGCGTGCCTTGGAGAAGAGAGCCTCAAGCCGCGCAAGATCATCGGCCTCAAATTGTGAGGCAATCTTCGCAAAGGTCTGCCAGCCCTCGGCCTGTTCCCAGTTGAACATCCGCATGAGATGCGGATGATCGACCATATAATCAAAAAAAGCGCCAAAAGTGGTTCTGAGAAAGCCCCTGAACCGGTGAGCATTGGAGGCGATGGTTTCATCCGAAAGCCCGGGGGCGAACACACGCGCCAGGAGTTCACCCATTTCCCTATCAGCACGCTTGAGGACCTCTGCATAGAGGCCGAGCTTATCACCAAAGTACTGAAAGAGCAGACTTTTGTTGTAGCCTGCTCGCGCTGCGATAGCTTGCACGGATGTCCCATCAAACCCATGCTCAGCGAACACAGCTTCTGCCGCGTTCAGAATGGTGTCGCGTGTTCTTTGTGCATCATAGACACGTTCCCGTCCTCGTTTCCTTCCCGGTTCTGACATCTGTTGCTCTCTCCCTGATTTAAAATCTAACCGGTTAGATTTTAAATCAGGAGGCTGAAGATGTCAAGAGGAAAGATTGCCAGGGGAAATTTCAATGAGAGCCACTTGTTAATTTTCCTCCAAAATGGTACGCTGACTCTGATGAGCACCTTATAGAGAAGATAGCTCCTGGGTGCATCTCCACAGAATGTAAAAAGTTCTTCCAACAGCGACTATTACAAACGGATTAGCAAAATTTTGAGAGGAAGACAGCAGTAGGCTGACTTTATCACTACATAAGTAGATGAGAAAATGAAACGCATCGTTTCCGAAACGCAGCGTACAATTGAGTTAATCCGCCAGAGACGCTCCCCATGGGCGTTGCTGAGGCTCGTTGGTTTCTCAAGTCTTCTCATCTGTTCGCTATTTCTCTTCAACGAGGATCCCGAGTTCGGACAAACCCTCACCCGTGAAGGTGCTCGACATGACCACCATTCACAATGGCAACGATAGGAACAGCATCAAGCAAGTGCTGACGCAAAGCTTCTCCGGGTCCGTAGATCCAGGCCCAACAGCCTACTTCGTGCCTGCATTTCAAGCAGCAAGTCAAATGCTTCTCTCAGCACAGGACAAGAATCCCAAATATATCATTGTGCTGACTGATTCACTCATGCAATCGGGAGATCAAGAACCGTGGCAGCTGCGTCAGATCAATATCATCAATGGTTCTGTGAGATATCCAAGCTACAATCCCAGTCTATCTCAGTCATTGTCTTCGCTTTCACGACCCCTGGCAGCGAGGCAGAACTCCAACCAACGCGGCAATACCTGAAACAACATGGCGAAATAGTGTTGCAAGTTGGGTAAGGGTGTGAAAGCATTGCTTTTCCGTTTGCTCTCTCCATGAAACTGCACTGCCCCATCAGATTGGTTCACGCAAGATCTTAGAGGAGTAACTGGCGTGTTGGTAGGAGAGATATACTATTTTTCTTTGCACTTATGAAAGCCTTTGCCGTCCGCTCAAGTAGTCTTTGAGCATGCTTTCACAGTCGAAAGCCATACGCCCAAAAACCTCTTCCGGTGAGCGCCAGCATGGCTCACCTTCCCCAGAACCATGAGGTGTCCCGCTTACAATGGATCCTTTAAAGGCGATAGCAACTGCCCGGAAACGCGGATCGCGTCTGAGCGATGAATAGACGCCGACCAGGCCAGTAAGATTTATCTCATACCCGGTCTCTTCGCGTACCTCTCGCAGCACACATTGCTCTACTGTTTCCCTGTGGCGCACAATGCCACCAGGGATGGTAAAACCCAAACCATCAGAGCGATCTATGAGTAGGATTTTGCCATCCTGCTCAATTATGGCACCTGCACCCAGCAATGGAGAAATTTGTCCAAACGTGAAAAGAACGATCACCCGGTAGGCAATGCTCGCCAATAGCCCTTTAATCTTCTCTTTCATGGTCACCTGCTCTAGAGGTTATGGGATGTTGTTCGGTGTTCCCCGAGAGGCCTTTTTCGTGGCTACTTTGTTCGCTGTTGTTCACCGTTGTAAGCTGTTGGCTGCTGCTTTTGCTGTCATGTTGGGTATGCCGATATGAATATTGGCTAATGGCGATCACTTTAGTCAGCAAGTAAGAGCTAGTATCGTGCTCGTCACTCTTCTTATTCTCTTGTAGCCTGTTGAAGTTCATGATGGAATTGCCGCGCTTCATCTCTAGTATAATAAAAGTATGCTACTGTATTGTGATATTGTTTGTCAATGGGCTGCTGAGGTAATGCTGTACATTATGCGTGCCTTGATAGTAGTATTGAGTAATGTTTTTCTGAACTGGGAAGTCGCTGCTCAAGCAGATTGAAGCGTACTTGTCTTGCCGCATGAGATGCCGAATTACCGAAAGTGTGCTTGAACCAATTCCTATGACCCGCGCTTTCCGCAGGTGTGCATGGATGAGACCAGTAAACAGCTTCTGGCTGACACCTGCGAACCACTGCCGATGGAACCAGGGTATCCCGAGCGGTAGGATTACGAGTACGAGCGCCACGGGGTCTGCAACGTGTTGCTGGCCTGTGAGCCCAGAGCCTCGCAAGCGCTCTACCCAAGTCACCACTCAGCGGACCAAGCTCGACTGGGCGCACTTCATCCAGCACGTGGTCGATGTCCACTCTCCTCAAGCGGAGAAGATGTACTGGCACTCGATAACTTGCATACGCCTACCCCGGCGGCCTTGTATGAGGTGTTCCCTCCCGCTCAGGCGCGTCAGCTGGTGGAGAAACTGGAAATCCACTACACGCCCAACCATGGCAGTTGGCCCGAGTACTGGCCGAGATCGAACAAGAGTCGTGCTGAGCCAGCATCCCTTAAGCCAACGCATCGACACGCAAGCTGAACTGCAACGACAGGTCGAGGCTTGGCAGCAGCGGTGCAACCAGAAAGCCGTCACCGTTGACTGGCGTTTCACCACCGAGGATGCGCGCATTAAGCTCAAACATCTCACCTCTCACTTGAAGGAAAGGGCCGGACGCCCCTTGTGGGCGTCCCCTACATGTTGAGATGGCCCCTCTTCTTCATATCTTTAACTTCATCATCATGTCCTTTAAATATGTTATACTTGACAAGAAGTCCGCTCAAAGGAGGTGCCTCAATGGGTACCATCAACGTTTGCTCAGACTGTGTGGTTGCACAGGTCTGAGTACACCTCATGCCCTGAGAAAGATCCCGTCTACATACTTCATGATTGCAACATGCTACTAAACCGGTGGTAATGTTTCTTTCTTCCATGCTTCTCTCTAGCCAACCACACGCAAGCGCTTCACTTCCCCACATGGAGTACAGGGTCCTCTGTGTTTAGTTCTAGATGCAGAGAGTGTGTGCCAGAAAGCGGAACTGGCCTGTGAACATCAGTGTACAAAAGACAGCATAAGACGAGGTAGCTATGCGTGAAAAACCAGATATTCCAGACGAACTTTTGCGAACCACTTTACAGGACCAGTATGACCTGGTTCCCGTCACACTTGAGTTCCTTCCTGTGGGACTGGATTACCATGCCGGAGTGTACCGGGTGGTGAGTGAGCAGGGAAGTGCCTATTTGCTCAAAGTCACCTCCAGACCTCTCTACGAACCACGGTACCAGATTCCTCGCTACCTCAACGATCAAGGCATCACATCCGTCGTAGCTCCCCTGCCTACCAGGAGCGGCGTCCTATGGGCGAAGCTCGTGGGTTGGATGGCGATCGTCTACCCCTTTATCGACGGTGATTCCAGCTTGACGGGTATGACGAATGAGCACTGGAGGAAGTTGGGAAGCATCTTCAAACAGATTCACCAGGTCATTGTACCCGCTGAATGGTTCGAGTCGCTGCGCAAAGAAACCTTTGATGCGGCGGAGTATGTCCGATGGATACATTCCTTTGAGACACAGCACCTCCATTCGCGACACGGTGGAAGTGTCTCTCAGCGCGCACTTCGCGCCGACTGGCTGACGCATCAGGCCACGATTCACACAGCAGTAAGCTCGCTGGAAAAGCTGGCAGGAGTGCTCCAAAAACGATCAGGGCCATACGTCTTCTGTCACGCGGACCTGCATCCGGCCAATCTGATCCGCGATTCTAACGGCCACGTGTGTGTGATCGATTGGGATGATGTGATGCTGGCGCCCAAAGAGCGCGATTTCATCTTTGTCAGGGAATCAGAGGCAGATGCGTTCTGGGAAGGATACGGACAGCCGCAGGTGGATTGGATCGCACTCACCTACTACCGCTGGGAACGGGTCGTGCAAGATGTGATCGCGTGTGCCGATGACATGTTTTTCAAGGACGACCTGGGAGAAGAAACCAGGGCCGATATTGCCGGGTTGTTTCATGAGATCCTGCTGGGGAACACCAGCACCATCAATGATGTCTACGCGGCTGCTGCCCATCTTCCAGCAGATCTCACCTGAGAGTGAAAGGACTTCACAGGCAAACAACACGATTGCCCGCATCCTTACTGGTCTGTCAAGGCTGAATCGAAGGCAGGAGCCGGACGTCCTTGAGGGGCGTCTCTACATGTTGGGACGACCCCTCCTCTTCACATCAAGTGTGACAGGCCACTAGTTCCTACTGAAGGATTGCCTGCGCTGTGGTGCATTTTGGTCGGGCAGTGCGTGTTTCGCGCTCGTCGTTAGAGCAGTGGATACAGAAACGTGAGCAGGGAGCCTGGTCCTTGGAAATGGAGGTGGCATATGGTGCGTAGGAGATATGGTGAGGGTTCCATTTATCAGTGTGAGGATGGGCGATGGGTTGGCAATGTCACCCTAGAGAACCGCAAGAGTAAATACTTCTACGATGAGACACGCAAGGAAGAACAAGAGAAGCTGAAATTTGCAAGTTAGCCTGGCAGCCAGTTATACTAAGATGAAAAAGTATACCTATTGTTTTATCTGTTCAGGAGCAATGCATGTACCGCCTATTGGCAATAGACCTTGATGGAACCCTGCTCACACCCCAGAAGCTCATCACTCCTCGCACACACAAAGCACTACAACAGGCAGCCCATGCGGGTATCACTATAGTGATTGCCACGGGCCAAACGCTTGCCGTATTGCAGAATGTCTGTGTCGGTCTGCCCCTCAGGGCACCACAGATCATCGAGAACGGGGCTATCATCGCAGATATACATAGCGGCAAAGTTCTCCACGAAAAGCTCATCCCACCTGAACACATCCTATCAGCACTCTCCGCGCTTCGCGCGTTGGGCCTGCACCGTGCTTATCACACCCTTCACCGGGTCTATGTCGATAAAGATACTCCCCGCGCTCAAAAATGGTACCGCCCTCCAGTCCCAGCGGCGGTAGAGGTCGAAGATGTCGCCGCTCTATATCCCCTTTCATGCATCAAAGTAGCAGGCATTGGCGAGGCAGAGTCTTTGCGAGAAAAGCGACGAGAACTAGAGCGCATCTTTGAAGGACGACTTTATGTAACGCAATCTTCGTTCGATATAGTGGAATTTCTGCATCCCGAAGTCTCTAAGGGCAACGCACTCAAGTTTATTGCAACAGGCCTGAACATCAAACCCGAAGAAATCGTTGCCTTTGGCGATAACCACAATGACATTGGAATGTTCCGCCTGGCAGGACTTGGTGTTGCGATGGGCAACGCGCATGAGGAGGTACAGGCGGCAGCCGATTATGTAACCTTCAGCAACGCCGAAGATGGCGTTGCTGAAGTGATTGAGAAAATGATTTTACCGGCGTTTAGATGATCTTGAGCTCCTTACCCACTCGCTCAAAGATATTCAACGCCTTAGAGAGTTCCTCCCTGGTGTGAAGGGCTGTGACGATGGTACGCACACGACATTTATCAGCAGGCACAGTGGGAAATACGATGCCCTGAGCAAATACCCCTTCCTCGAAGAGACGGTTACTGAACTGCATCGCCAGCGCTCCTTCGCCTACGATCACAGGCGTTATTGGCGTCTCGCTCTGTCCAGTGTTAAACCCGAGTTGCTCCAGACTACGCTTGAAGAAATGAGTGTTTTCCCACAGGCGCTCGACAAGGCTTTTATCCTCCTCCAGAACCTCCAGGGCTGCGATACAGGTTGCCACTACAGAGGGTGGATGCGAGGTGCTGAAGAGCACAGGACGAGCGCGTTGCAACAGAAAGTCGCGCGTATCCTGGCTGCAAGCGACGTATCCGCCCAATGCGCCGATGCCCTTGGAGAGCGTACCAATTTGCAGCGCTACACGTCCATCGAGCCCAAAATGGTTGATGGTACCTCTTCCATTTTTGCCCAGCACTCCACTCGCATGGGCATCATCTACCATCACAAATGCACCGTATTTTTCCGCAAGATCGACAATCTCAGGCAGAGGAGCTATATCGCCATCCATGCTAAAGACGCCATCTGTGACGACCATCACCTTATTGGCACCCCTGGATTCTTCCAGGACACGGCGCAGTCCCGCCATATCTTTGTGCGGATAAATCTTGCGTGGAGACTTGCACAGGCGAATACCATCAATGATACTGGCATGATTGAGCTCATCACTGATAATCATATCGCCTTCTTGCATCAGGGCCGAGATAACACCCAGGTTTGTCGCATAACCCGACTGTAGAGTAAGTGATGCTTCGGTGTGCTTGAAACGCGCCAGTTTCTCTTCCAGTTCATTATGCAGTGTCATGGTGCCTGCGATCGTACGAACAGAGCCAGAACCAACACCATATTTCTCGATGGCCTTTATCGCCGCCTCGCGTAGCCGTGGATGAACAGTCAGACCCAGGTAGTTATTCGAGGAAAGTGTGATGACCTCGTGGCCATCAATGATTACAGTCGCCTTCTGTTCCGTCTCAAGGACACGGGGTCTATTAAAGATGCCTTTTGCACGCAGGTCATCTAACTCGCCTTTCAAATATTGTTGCAGCTTGTCCATGGTACTCCTTTGTATCAAAACGTCAGCACTATTTTACCGCAATCACCAGATTTCATGATCTCCATAGCTTCATGAATCTGTTCGAAGGGAAGTGTATGCGTAATCACCTGTTTCAGATCAAGTTGGCCTGCCTCGAGGATTCTGCGTGTGCGATACCAGGTATCGAAGATACGCCGGCCAGAGATACCCAGCACAGTTGCGCCTTTGAAGATGATATCGTTCGCAAGGTCCAGTTCGACCATACGCGAAGGGATGCCCAGCAGTGAGATACGACCACCATTACGCAAGGCCTTGAAACCCTGGCGAATTGCGCTTGGATGACCAGACATCTCCAGCACAACATCGACCCCCAGGCCGTCCGTCACATCGAGAATCCTTTGTACAGGATCAACTTCACGTGGATTAATCATGTCGTTTGCGCCCATTATTGTCGCCATATCGAGGCGCTTATGATTGGGTTCAATTGCAAAGATGGTACTCGATCCAGAAATCCGAGCCAATCCTACCGCCCATAAGCCAATTGGGCCACAACCGAAGACCGCCACGGTCATATCAGCGATTTCGCCCGCGAATGTTGCGTGTACCGCGTTACCAAACGGCTCTTGAATAGAGGCCACACTATGATCGATTTCTTTGCCTGTTTTCCATGCGACGCTCTCAGGAATGGCGATATACTCGGCGAACGCTCCATCTCGATCTACGCCCAAAATCTGTACATTCCGGCAGACATGCGCTTGTCCAGTGCGGCACTGGTAACAATGCCCGCAAGTAATATGCGTCTCGGCAGCAACAAAATCGCCGGGGACAAGTTCAGTTA
>Ga0137371_10000753_pt1 | contig 24589 bp, 19 predicted proteins | sample SagtaG_7_FD_104919 | JGI IMG/M metagenome (GOLD analysis project Ga0137371, IMG submission 104919) | Vadose zone soil microbial communities from Sagehorn Ranch, Mendocino, California, USA - Sage1_R_40_16 metaG | ecosystem: Environmental > Terrestrial > Soil > Vadose zone | place: USA...
CGCTGCCGCGTTGGCGCTCTATGGCCTGGATGACCGGCCCCCGCCCCGATCAGCGCAGTTGATCGCCAGCAAGGAGGCGGTCGCTCTGCTCGCGGTCCCCGCCGAGCTTGACCCGGGCTCGTTCTGCATCGCCGCGCAGAGAGCGATCGACGGGGACGCGGCGCTGTGGCTGGCCCGGCTCGAGCGGCTGCGCGAACATCTCACCCGGCTCGCGCCCGAAGCCTCCGCCGAGGAGATCGTCAGCGCCGCGGGAGAGGTGTTCGGTGCCCAGGTCAACCTCGCCTTGCCGGGCGATGGTGCCGACGCGCTCGCCCTCGATGTTGTCGCGCCGGCCGGGCGGCCGCTGCACCGAGTCGAGGCTGAGGGGAGTTGGGGTGGTCTGGCCGCGGTCTTGTGCGCGAACGCGGCGACGCGGCGAGCCGACGCCGCACGGCGATCGGAGGAAGCGCCGATCCGCTCCCGGGCGGGGATCCTCGCCGAGCTCCTGTTGGGGTCGCGAGGCGACGCGGCGGCGGTCGCCGAGCGGGCACGCGAGCTCGGCATTCCCGTCGACGGTTGGCACATTGCGACCCAGATGGAGATCGCCGGCCAGGGCGTCGATGCCGCCGGCGACGCCGTCGCCACGCACGCACTTCGGGAGGAGATCTTCCATCTGGCCCTGCGGGCAGGGCGGACGCTCGGCCCCGGGAGTTGGAGCGGCACACAGTTGCGCTCGGCGGTCGTGCTCGTCTGCACCCAGCGTTCCGACCCGGGTCTGCGGGCGACGGCCGAGATGATCCGCGTGGTCGAGCGAGTCGTCCACCGGCTCCAGGGCCGCTGGCCGGAGATGCTCTTCGCGGCCGGCGTCGGAGGGCCGCACGAGGGAGTCGAGGGGCTTCAGGCAACGGCGGCCGAGGCCGCGGCGGCGGCATCGATCGCGGGCGGCGACGAGCGTGGCGGCGAGGTGATCGGCTTCGACGCGGTTGGGTTGCGACGCATGCTGCTCGCCTGGAGTGGCTCCGACCCGGCGCGCAAGGCGATCGATGACCTGCTCGCGCCGCTCGATCGTCTCGGCGGCGCCAAAACCGACGCCGCCGTGCGCACCCTCGCCGCCTATCTGGCCGAGCAGGGTTCGCTCGTGCGCGCCGGTGCGCGGCTGCATCTGCACCGAAACGCGGTTGCCTACCGGATCCGCCGCATCGCCGCGCTGCTGGAGGCGGACCTCGCCGACCCCGACGACCGCTTCGCGCTCGAGCTTGCCTGCCGGGCACGGCTCGTCCTCGGATCGGGATCGGCGGCATAGTTTGATACGCGGGCACAAAACGAACGCCGATTTGGTCTATCTAGCCAACGACAGGTCGTCGACATAGCCGCAGAATGGTCGCCGACGCCGGTGCCGCCAGGAGGATGCGCTGACGAGTGTGGCTGAGTTCACCCTGGGAGCGACCGAGCTTCCCGATCTCGCGACCGGCTGCGCCGTGCTCGGCGCCGGCGGCGGCGGCGACCCGCGCACCGGACTGCTGATGGCCCTGCAGGCGATGGAGGAGCACGGACCGGTGCGGCTCGCCTCCTTCGACGATCTCCCCGGTGACGGGATCGTGATGCCCTGTGGCGGGGTCGGCGCCCCGACCGTGTCGATCGAGAAGTTCGGCAACGGCGGCGAGGGGAAGCGATTACGCGACCGGGTCGAGCAGCTGCTCGACCGTCCCGTGGTGGCGCTGATGCCGTCGGAGATCGGCGGTTCCAACGGACTGATACCGATCGTGTGGGCGGCGGAGCTGGGGCTGCCGGTCCTTGATGCCGACGGGATGGGCCGAGCCTTTCCGGAGATGCAGCAGGTGTCGATGCACGTGGCCGGGATCTCGCCGAACCCGTGCGTGATGACCGACGAGCGCGGCAACACCCTCGTGATCGAGACGATCGGCGGCCGCTGGATCGAGCGCGTCGTGCGCGCGGTCGCGGTCGAGTTCGGCGCACGCGCCTGCTCGACCGAATATCTGTTGACCGTCGAGCAGGCGCGCGAGGCAACCGTTCCGGGAACGGTCACGCTGGCGTGGCGAATCGGCCAGCTGCTTCATGGTGCGCAGTCCGACCCTGTTGGCGAGCTTCTTGCAGAGCTCGGCGGTTACCGGCTGGTGCAAGGCAAGGTCGTCGACGTGGAGCGGCGAACGACCGGCGGCTTCGTGCGCGGCTCCGCCTTCATTGAGGGGCTGGCAGAGGACGCCGGCCACTCGCTGCGCATCGAGATTCAGAACGAGAACCTGGTCGCGCTCGAGGAGGGCCGCATCTTGGCCTCAGTCCCCGACATCATCACCGTCCTGGACGGCGAGTCGGGTGCCGCGATCACGACCGAACGGCTCCGCTACGGCCAGCGCGTCAGCGTCGTCGCCCTGCGCTGTCATCCGATCTGGCGCAGCGAACGCGGCCTCGCGACCGCCGGGCCGCGCGCCTTCGGGTACGAGTTCGACTACCAGCCGGTGGAGGAGCTCCATGCGGCGGCTTGACCTGCGGCTGGGGATCGACGTCGGCGGAACGAACACCGACGCCGTCCTCCTCGACCGCGACGGCCACCTGCTCGCCAAGGCGAAGGTGGCAACCAGCCCCGACGTGACCACAGGAATCGTTGCCGCCCTCGACCGGCTGCTGGCAGAAACCGGTGAGAGCCGCGACCGGATCAGTCACGTCATGTTCGGGACGACGCACGCGACGAACGCGGTCTTGCAGCGGCGCAAGCTGCGCCGCGTCGCGGTGGTGCGGATCGGCGGCCCCGCCACCTACGCGATCAGACCACTATTTGCCTGGCCCGCCGATCTGCGTGAGACGATCTCGGCGGGCGAGGCGATCATCGACGGCGGCTCCGAGTTCGACGGTCGCGAGATCATGCCGTTCGACGCGCAGGCGCTGGAGCGTTTCCTCCAACCGTTGGCCGGCTCGGTCGAGGGCGTCGCGGTCACGAGCGTGTTCGCCTCCGCCTCCGCGGAGCACGAGTTGCGGGCGGCGGAGGTCGTGCAATCGACCCTCGGCGCCGAGATCCAGATATCGCTCAGCCACGAGATCGGAACGGTCGGGCTGCTCGAGCGCGAAAACGCGACGGTGCTCAACGCAGCGCTCACCGCGGTCGTGCACGAGGTGACCGAGGCCCTCGAGAGGGCGCTGGCCTCACGGCAGCTGGAGGCCCTCGTCTTCTTCGCCCAGAACGACGGAACGCTGATGGCCCAGGACCAAGCGGTCCGCTTCCCGGTGCTCACGATCGGCAGCGGCCCGGCCAACTCGATCCGCGGCGCCGCCTACCTGACCGGCGTCCGCGATGCGATCGTCGTCGACGTCGGCGGCACCTCCACCGACATCGGCGTGCTGGCGAACGGGTTCCCGCGCGAGTCGAGCTCGCCGATCGAGATCGGCGGCATCCGCACCAACTTCCGGATGCCGGATCTCATCTCGGTCGCCCTCGGCGGCGGCAGCATCATCCGCGCCGACAACGGGCGGGTCGCCGTCGGCCCGGACAGCGTCGGCTTCGAGCTGGAACAGCGAGCGCTTGTCTTCGGCGGCGAGACGCCGACCCTGACGGACGCAGCAGTCGCCGCCGGCCGCGCCGACCTCGGCTCCCGCGCGCAGGCAGCCGCCGGCGACGGAATGCTCACCCCGGCGCTCGAGTGGTCGGACACGACCCTCGCCGACGCGATCGACAGGGTCAAGCTGTCCCGCGTGGCGCAGCCGCTGGTCGTCGTCGGTGGCGGCAGCGTGCTCGTCCCCGAACATTTACCCGGTGCAAGCGAGGTGCGCCGGCCGCAGCACTTCGAGGTCGCCAACGCGATCGGCGCGGCGATCGCGATGGTCAGCGGCCAGATCGACCGCATTTTCGATCCCGGCCACGCCGGCAGACAAGCGATGCTGGACGAGGCGAGCGGACTCGCGCGCGAACAGGCGATCCGCGCCGGCGCCGACCCGCATACGGTCGAGATCGTCGAGCTCGAAGAGCTGCCGCTCTCCTACCTCAACAACCCTGCCGTGCGCGTCCGCGCCAAGGCCGCCGGCCAGCTCGACTCGGGATGACCTCTTCAACCCTCACAGAGGAGTTCTCATGCGTCTCACCCGCCTGACCGCCACGACCGCCGGCGCCGCCGGTGTGCTCGCCGCCTTGGCCGCGAGCGGCGGCAGCGCTGCCTCGCCGGCGCAAACGTTCTCGTACGTAACGCCTTCACAGGTGATGATCGGTTGGGACCCAGCGAGCTCGTACTCGAACGACATCATCGGCTCGAGCGACATGTACGAGACGCTGACGCACTACAACCCGACGACCAAGACGGCCGAGCCGGACCTCGCCACCAGCTTCAGGTCGAACAAGGCCGGCACCGAGTGGACGTTTACCCTCCGCCACGGCGTCTCCTTCCACACCGGACGGCCTCTGACCGCCCAAGCCGCGAAGGCGGCGATCGAGCGGACGATGAAGCTCCATCAGGGCGCGGCCTACATCTGGGACCCGGTCAAGTCGATCGCGACGCCGAGCGCCGACACGCTCGTCTTCCACCTCAAGTATCCGGCGCCGCTCGATTTCAGCGCCTCGGCCGATTACGGGGCGTACATCTACGACGTCAAGGCAGCACCGGCGAAGAAGCTCGGCGCCTGGTTCTCCCAAGGGCACGACTCGGGCACCGGCCCGTACACGGTCGACTACTGGCACAAGGGGCAAGAAGTCGAGCTGCGGCTGAAGTCCTACCCGAAGTACTGGGGCGGCTGGAGCGGTTCGCATTACCAAGCAATCGAGTACTGGGTCGTTCCGTCAGTGACGACCGCGGCGCAGCTCGCTCGCGCCGGCAAGGTGACCTTCGTCGAGCGGCTGAACCCGCAGCTCTGGGCATCGTTCAAGTCGAACCCGACCATCGGCACGACCTCCCATTCCTCATGGCAGAACCTGCTCGCCCTGCTGAACACGAAGTCCGGACCCCTTGCCGACCGCCGCGTCCGCCAGGCAGTCTCGTACGCCGTCGACTACAACGGCCTCATCGCAGCGCTCAAGGGCGATGCGACCCGGCAGATCGGGATAGTCCCGCCTGGACTGTGGGGGCACTTCAACGCGCTCCCCGGTGAGTACAACACCAACCTGGCCAAGGCGAAGGCCCTGCTGAAGTCCGCGGGCTACGGGCCAGGAGCGAAGAAGCTCACGCTCGTGTTGACCCACGTCCAGGGCGATTCGGACGAGGATCTCGTCTCGACCCTGCTGAAGTCGGAGCTCGCACCGCTGAACATCAACCTGCAAATCGGGTCGATGGCCTGGCCGACGCAGTGGGCGAAGGGCAAGTCGTCCAACCTCGCCCAGCGGCAGGACATCTTCTTGTTCTACTGGTGGCCCGACTACGCCGACCCGTACTCATGGTTCGTGAACATCTTCAAGTCCGAGAAGCAGCCGTACTTCAACCTCTCCTACTACTCGAGCCCCAAGCTCGACGCGATGATGAGCAAGGCCGAGCGGCTCGCCGCCTCGGACAGAGCGAAGGCGGTCGCGCTCTACCGGACGATGCAGTCGACGCTGCTTCGTGACGCTCCTGTCATCCCGCTGTACGTGCAGCAGTACCAACGCGTCCTCGCGAAGTCGGTCGGCGGCTACGTCGACAATCCCGCCTATCCAAATGTCGTCTACGTGTATGACCTGAAGCCCGCGTGACGCAGTTCCTCGCTCGCCGAGTGGCTCTCGGGCTGCTCGTCGTGGCGGGCGTGGTCGTCCTGACGTTCGTGATCGCCCGGGTGGTCCCGGGCGATCCGGCGTCCAACTGGGTCGGGCCACACGCCTCCGCGGCGCAGCTGACAGCGGCTCGCCACACGCTCGGCCTCGATCGGCCTTTGCCCGTGCAGATCTGGCGCTACTTCCGCGGCGTCATCACCGGTGACTGGGGCCTGTCGATCCACACCCACCAGCCGGTGCTATCGGATCTGGCGACTCGTGCCCCAGCGTCACTCGAACTGGTCGGCGCGGCACTCCTGCTCGCGCTCGCACTGGGAATCCCCGCCGGTCTGGCCGCCGCCCGCTGGCGCGACAACGCGCCGGATGTGCTCGTCCGCCTCGCCTCGGTGTTCGGCGTGTCGATGCCCTCTTTCTGGTTCGCACTCATCCTCCAGCTCGTCTTCTTCCAGCGCCTCCACCTGCTCCCGGTCTCGGGCGATTACGACCCGTCCCTCAACACGACGCATCCGCTCGCCGTGCACACGCACATGCCGCTGATCGATGCGCTCGCGAGCGGCAACTGGCCCGTATTCAAGAGCTCGATCACGCATCTGATCCTTCCGGCCATCGTGGTGGGCTCCTATCCCGGTGGCGTCATCACCCGCATGGTGCGCGCCTCGATCCTCGACACGCTCGGCGAAGACCACGTGCGCATGGTGCGCGCGCTCGGATTCCCGGAGCGAACCGTCTTCGCCCGCTTCGCACTGAAGCCGGCGCTGAACCCGGTCATCTCCGTGACCGCCCTCGTCTTCGCCTACTCCCTGGCGAACACCTTCCTCGTCGAGGCGATCTTCGACTGGGGAGGACTGGGCAGCTACGCGGCCGATGCCATCCAGTCCTTGGACACGCCGGCGATCATCGGCGTGACTCTCTTCATCGCCCTCATCTACGTCGCCGCGAATCTCCTTGTCGACGTCCTCCAGGCCGTCTTCGACCCGCGGATCGGGCTGCAGTGACCGAGGTCGTGCTCAGCGAGGGCGAACTCGCTCCGCCGCGTTCACTCCGAGCCGTGCTGCGCGCGAACCCGCTCCTGACAGCTGCAGCGGCGCTCGGGGTCGTTCTCGTCCTGGTCGCGCTGCTCGCGCCGTTGATCGCACCTCACCCGGCGGACGCCGGCAGCGCGACCCATCCGCTCGCTACCTTCCTTCCGCCCTCGAGCCATCATCTATTCGGCACCGACCCGGTCGGCCGCGACTTGTTCAGCCGCGTCCTCTACGGGGCACGGATCTCGCTGGCAGTGGCAGCAGCCGTCATCGGCTTCTCGATCCTCGTCGGCCTGCCCCTCGGCGTCATCGCCGGAGCCCTCGGAGGCATCGCGGACACCGTGCTGATGCGCATCACCGACATCTTCCTCGCCTTCCCAGCCCTCCTGCTCGCCCTGGCGCTCGCATCGGTGCTCACGCCCAGCGTCACCAACGCGACCATCGCGATCTCGATTACCTGGTGGCCGTGGTACGCGCGGCTCGCACGCGGCCAGGCCGCCTCCGTCGCCGGAAGACCATTCATCGCCGCCTGCAAGGCGCTCGGACTCTCACCGACGCGGACGATGCTCCGCCACGTCCTGCCGAACTCGCTGACACCGATCATCGTTCAGGCTTCCGCCGACGTGGGAGGCGTCATCCTCACCGCCGCTGCACTTTCGTTCCTCGGCCTCGGAGCGCAAGACCCGACGCCCGAATGGGGACTAATGGTGAACCAGGGGCAAGCCTACTTCGCCACCCAGTGGTGGCTTGTCACGTTCCCCGGTGCTGCGATCCTGATCAGCGCGCTCGCCTTCAACCTGCTCGGCGACGGACTGCGCGATGTGCTTGACCCGCGACGGGTGGTCGAGCGGAGGTGAAACTCGCGCTGCGAGACCTACGAATCGCGTTCGGTAGACGCACCGTCGTCGCCCTCGATGAACTCGACCTCGAAGAAGAGGAGATCGTCGGCCTCGTCGGCGAAAGCGGCTCCGGAAAGTCAATGACGGCGCTCGCCGTGCTTGGACTCGCGGGGCCGGCAGGCGCCACCGTCCAAGGCTCGATCGCCCTCGACGGCCTCGAGCTGGTCGGGCTCCCGGAGCGGAAGCTACGTGACCTCCGAGGGCGACGGGTGGCGATGATCTTCCAAAGTCCCGTCTCTGCGTTCAGCCCGGTGTTCCGCGTCGGTGACATCTTCATCCGCGCGTTGCGACTCCACGGGATCGCTCGCGGCGATGCGGTTGCACGAGCGCAGGAGGCGTTGCGCGAGGTGCTGCTCGGCCCCGACCTGCTTCACCGCTACCCGCACCAACTCTCCGGCGGACAAGCGCAACGAATCGCGATCGCGCTCGCGGTCGCGCTACGCGCGGAGGTGCTCCTCGCAGACGAGCCGACAAGCGCCCTCGACGTGACCGTCCAAGCGGAGATCATCGATCTCCTACGTCTACTCCGTGAGCGCGAGCGGATGTCGATCCTGTTCATCAGCCACGACCTCGCGGTCGTCGCCCAGCTCTGCGACAGAGTCGCCGTCATGCGCAGTGGGAAGATCGTCGAGGCTGGGCCGACAGAAAACGTCTTGCAGCGCCCGACCGCTGCCTATACGAGCGAGTTGATTGCGGCCGTGCCCCGACTCGGTACCGGGAGGACGGCATGAACACGACGCCGTTGCTCGAGGTTCGCGAGCTTGCCGTGCGGTTCGGCAGCGTGCGCGCCGTCGACGGTGTCTCCTTCGAGCTTGCGCGCGGGCCGTTCGGCCTCGGGCTCGTCGGTGAGAGCGGCTCAGGGAAGACGACAATCGCCCGCGCGGTCGTACGCCTCATCGACGCCGACCGAGGAACGATCCGCTTCGACGGCACCGACGTCCTCGAGCTTGCCGGCGCCGCGCTCCGCCGCTACCGGCAGGCCGCGCAGATCGTCTTCCAGGATCCAGACGGCACGCTCGACCCACGCATGCGCATCGGCTCTGCGCTCGCCGAAGCCGCGACCGCCCATCGTCGGCTTCCGCGCCAAGCTGTCCGCGAGCGCGTCGACCGACTGCTCGACGAGGTCGGACTCGACAATCAGCACCGCCGCCGTTTCCCCCACCAGCTCTCTGGAGGACAGCGGCAACGGGTGGCGATCGCACGCGCGCTCGCCGTCGAACCGCGGCTGCTCGTCCTCGACGAACCGACGAGCGCTCTCGACGTCACCGTCCAGGCGCGGATGCTGAAGCTGATCGCAGACTTGCGTGACCTGCATGCACTCGCCTACCTGCTCATCTCACACAACCTCGCCGTGGTGGAGCAGCTCTGCGAAGAGACGGTGGTGCTCTACCTCGGCAAGATCGTGGAAGCAGGACCAACGGACACGCTGCTCAGCAGACCCGCGCATCCCTACACGCAGGCGCTCCGGGCCGCGGTGCCCGACCTCGAAGCGAAGCTGCCGGTCCGAGACGCAGGCGCCGCAGACACCCCGGCGAGGGTGGACGACTGGGCGAGTGCCTGCGCCTACCACCCTCGCTGCCCGCTCGCGATCGATCGCTGCCGGATCGAGCCGCCGCCGCTGCGAGCGGTCGAGGGACGCCGCGTCGCCTGCCACCGCGCCGAGGATGCGCTCGCCAATGGCTACCGGCCGCTACACGCCGCGAGCGCCGAGTAAAGGAAGGAGAGAACACTGGCGACGCGGATCGGAATCGACGTGGGCGGCACCTTCACCGACCTGATCTTCTACGACGACGCTTCCGGAACGGTCGTCGTTGGCAAGGAGTCGACCACGCCCACGGCGCCCGAGCAGGGCGTGCTCGCCGTGCTCGCCGACGTGCCGGTCGAGGAGTCGCGGCTCTTCCTGCACGGAACCACGGTGGGGCTCAACGCGCTTCTCGAGCGACGCGGAGCCACCGTCGGTCTCCTTGCCACGCGCGGGTTTCGCGACCTCCTCGAGATCCGCCGCGGTGATCGCGCCGACATGTACGACCTCTTTTGGACACCGCCGCCGCCTCTTGTGCCCCGCCGACTCCGGCTCCCGGTCGACGAGCGCATCCGCGCCGACGGCACCATCGAGAGGCCGCTTGACGAAGAAGCCGTCCGGCGGGCGTTGCTTGCACTCACGGCGGAAGGAGTCGACTCGATCGCGGTCGCCTTTCTCAACGCCTACGCGAACTCGACACACGAGCTCGCCGCGGAGCAGATCCTGCGCGACGCCGGATTCGACGGCGACATTTCGCTCTCGCATCGCATCTCGGGCGAGTACCGTGAATACGAACGCACCTGCACGACCGTCGTCGACGCGTTCGTCCGCCCTCGGATGAGCGCGTACCTGACTCATCTACAGGGTGGCCTTCATGACCGCGGCTTCGCCGGGAAGCTCCTCGTCACCCGGTCCGGCGGCGGAGCGATGACGTTCGCCGAAGCGCGCGAGCGGCCCTTCGAGACGATCCTCTCCGGACCCGTCGCCGGCGCCCAAGGCGCGGCCGCGCTCGCCCGCACGCTCGGCCTCACCCGCGCGATCGCCGCCGACGTCGGCGGAACGAGCTTCGACACCTGCCTGATCGCCGACGGTCGCGCGCCCCTCCTCTACGAAGGCAACGTACTCGGGCTCCCGCTGCAGACGCCGTGGGTTGACGTGCGCACGATCGGCGCGGGCGGCGGCTCGATCGCCCGGGTCGACGCGGGCGGTCTCCTGCGGGTCGGACCGCACAGCGCCGGCGCCAGCCCCGGACCCGCCTCGTACGGTCGCAGCGGCACCGACCCGACGACAACCGACGCCGCGCTACTGCTCGGCATGCTCGGCCCCGGTCTGCTCGCCAGCGGCGTGCAGCTCGACGCGCAACTTGCACGCGCGGCGCTCACGACGCTGCGCGACAGGCTCGGGTTTGCCTCCGAAGAGGACGTCGCGCGCGGAGTACTGACAATCGCGACCGCCCAGATGGCCGACGCGATCCGCGAGATCACGGTCGAGCAAGGCGAAGACCCTCGGCAAGCGACACTGATCGCGTTCGGCGGCGCCGGCCCGTTGTTTGCGAGTTTGCTCGCCCGCGAGCTCGGAATCCGCCAGATCGTCATTCCGCCGCATGCCGGCAACTTCTCCGCCTTCGGGCTCCTCAGCTCCGATCTCACCCAGACGCTGGCGCGAACACGAATCCTCCGGCTCAACGACGAGAACCTGGCCGCGGCGGGATCGATGCTCGACGCGCTCTGGTCTCAACTCGAGGCGCGCGGGACGGAGGGAGCGAGCCGTGACGCTCATCTGGACCTCCGCTACGTCGGACAGGAGTACGCGCTCACGCTCCCCGTTCCCCTTGCCGACGGTCGCATCGGCGTCGACGCCGACCAGATCCGCACCGCGTTCGAGGCCGAATACGAGCGCAGCTTTGGGCACACGACGGAGGAGGCAGTCGAGATAGTCGTTGTGCGTGCGTCGCTGATCACGCCTCTGCCGCCACTTCGGTCCTTCGGCGTTCAGTCGGAAAGGCGGCCCCGTCGCGGACACACAGCGGACGAGATCAAGGCGTTCTCGTTCACGGCCGGCGACTGGACGCCGTTCCGGGTCGCCCAACGCTCACAGCTCGACGAGGGCGAGCAGCTGCGCGGTCCGGCGATCGTGCTCGAGCCGACCGCGACCACGTATCTCGACGCCGGCTTCATCGCCCGCTCCCACGAGACGGGCGTACTCGTGATCGACCACGAGGAGGATGAACGATGACCCGGTACGAGCCTGTCGTGTACCGCGCCGGCGCCGGACGCGCGACCGGACAAGCAGATGCCGATCCGATCACCACCGAGCTGATCCGCAATGGACTGAACTCGGCGGCGAACCAGATGAAGCGCGCGCTTATCCGAACGGCGTTCTCGCCGGTCATTTACGAGGTCCTCGACTTCGCCGTCGCGATCTACGACCGCGAGATCCGTCTGCTGGCCCAAGCGCCCAGCCTGCCGACCTTCATGGGCACGATGAGCTTCTGCGTCGACGCAGCCGTCGCCGCTGTCGGCGGAGAACAGGCGCTCGTACCGGGCGACATCATCCTCTACAACGTCCCCTACGGCACCGGCTCGCACCCCCAGGATGCCGCCGTCGTCATGCCCGTCTTCCTCGACGACGGAGAGCTCGTCGGATACGCGACGATCAAGGGCCACTGGCTCGACATCGGCGGCAAGGAGCCCTACTCCACCGACACCGTCGATGTGCATCAGGAGGGAACGATCTTCCCCGGCGTCAAGCTCTACTCCCGCGGCGAGCTGGTCAAAGACGTATTCCGGATCGCAGTCGCGAACTCGCGCGTGCCGAAAATGGTCGCAGGCGACATCAACGCCGAGGTCGCCGGCGTCCGCACCGGTTCCGCAGCGCTGCTGCGTCTGATCGAGCGCTACGGGCTCGAGCGCTTCCGTAGTTCGGTCGAGCGGATGTACGACCATGGCGAAGCTGTTGTCCGCAGCTACTTCGAGCTCCTCCCGGACGGACGCTACGTCGGTCACGGCGTCATGGACGACGACGGCATCCGCCCCGATCCCGTTCCGTTCGACGTCGTAGTCGACATCGAGGGATACAACGTCCGGATCGACTTCTCCAGCTCCCCCGACGCCCAGACCGGTCCGATCAACTGCCCACAGCCCTCCACCGTCTCGGCAAGCCGCGTCGCCATTGCCATGCTCGCCGGTGCCGGCGAGCCCCCGAACGAGGGCCACTTCCGCCCGATCGAAGTAGTCACTCGGCCCGGGTCGATGTTCCATTCTCTGCCCCCGTCGCCCTGTTTTCTCTATGGCTGGGCAGGCGACCAGGCGATCGAGGCGATCTACCAGGCGGTCGGGCAGGCGATGCCTGACGCCGTACCCGCATGCAGCGGCGGCGACATCTGCGCACTCGTTTGGTGGGGAACACGTGAGGAGACCGGCGAGCCATGGACCGACGGCGCGCCGCACCCGATCGGCCAAGGGGGCCACGCGCGCGGAGACGGCGCGAGCAGCCTCATGCACATCTCGGAAGCAGCAACTCGCTTCTCACCGATCGAGGTGTGGGAGGCCAAAAATCCTTGGCTGATCGAGAAGATCGAGCTGGCACCCGACTCCTGCGGACCAGGCCGCCACCGTGGCGGCCTCGGCATCGACCTCACCTTCCGCATGCTCGAAGACGCCTGGCTCACCTCGACGATCGAACGGACGAAGACGGCCCCGTGGGGGCTCGAAGGCGGCGGCGAAGGACGCCCGAATGCGGCGATTCTCCGCCTGCCAGACGGCACGGAGCGGCAACTCGGCAAGGCGACCCGGGTCCACGCACCAAAGGGGACAACACTCGAACTCCGCACGGGCGGCGGCGGCGGCTTCGGCCCACCAGCCGAACGCTCAACAGAGGCGATCGAGCACGACTTGCGCGAAGGCTACGTAACCGAGGCCCACGTCGAGAGACACTACCCGGCTGCGCCGCCGACCAGGGTACGTTCCGGCCCCTCACCCTTGCTTGGACGCGTGCGATGACGGACGCGGCCGCGTATGGCGTTCGCTCGATGACAACCGCGCTGCGCCGGGTGCTGGTCGGCTCACCCGCACGAAGCGGCGACTTCGCCGCAGCGGGCTGGCGGGCACCGGAATTCGAGCTTCTGCAAGGACAACACCAAGCGTTCGTGGAGTTGATCGACTCGCTCGGCGTCGAGGTCGTCGTGCTGCCTGCGACGGATGGACTCGTGGATGCGTGCTTTGTCTATGACCCTGTGTTCGTCACGGGTGCGGGCCAGCTCGTTCTCCGGATGCGCAAGCCTGCGCGCGTCGGCGAGCCTGAGCGGCTGGCGGCCGCGCTCGAGGAGATGGGCGTGCCGGTCGCTGGGCGGCTCGACGGCGGCGCGTACGCCGATGGCGGGGACATGTTCTGGCTGGACGAGCGGACGCTTGCGGTCGGGCGCGGCTACCGGACGAATGCGGAGGCCCACCGACAACTCGCGCAGCTGCTCGGCCGCGAACGCGCCGTGCTCGCACGTTTCGACTTGCCGCATCACCGCGGCCCGGCCGAGCTGTTGCACCTGCTCTCGATCATCTCGCCGATCGCGGACGACCTCGCCGCCGTGTTCGAGCCGCTCGCGCCCGTGCCACTGCTCGAGGCACTCGACGAGCGCGGGATTCGCCGCGTACAGGTCGACGCCGACGAGCTCATGACACAGGGCGGCAACCTGCTCGCAATCAGCCCGGGCATCGTTGTGATGGCCGACGGGAACCCGCGTACCCGCCGAGCGCTCGAAGCGGTCGGCGTCGAGGTGCACGTCTACGCCGCGTCCGAGCTGAACAAGGGCGACGGCGGACCGACCTGCCTCACCCGGCCGATTCTTCGGATCTGAAGCCGAGGCGTCGAGGATCGACGCCGGCTCAGCGTCCGGCACTGCCGGTCGTGGCCTCTGCTTCCGTCTCGGCCCGCGCGGCGGCGCGTCGCTCGGCAATCAGCTCGTCGGCAAACGAGCGGGACGGGTCGCAGCTGCCGCTCGTACCGGCGCGCCGGCACTGCGCCGGCGAAGCAAGCGGCGCTGAGGTTGTAGAAGCAGCCGAAGGTCACGAGCGAAGCGCGTGCGGGATCAGCGCGGGATGGAAGCCAGAACTGGTGTCTGGTGAGACCGAAAAGCCGCTGCAAAACAGGACTCCGGAAGCGGGATGTACGCGGGATTTCAGGAGGCCGGCGGTCGATTGCGTCTCCAGGGGAGACAAAAGAAGCTGATTTGCAGGTCGTTTACGGGAGCGACGGGACTCGAACACGCGAAAGACACCCCATCGAGATCCGCGACTGACAGCTCGATCGGCGCGCCTGGAACGCCTAGCACGACCCGCGAGGCCGGCGGGCGAAGCTTATGAGTTCACGTCGTTGACGTGCCTCCGCCTCATCGGCTCGTACGGGCCGCGCCCACCAGGCGAAGCTACGCTCGACTCCGCTAGGCGCTTCTGAGCTCGCGCACGATCACGCACGCGCGCGGCTCCGGCTCGCCGTCGAGGAATGGCTCGAGCTGCGCGCCGATCTCGGCGCGGACCGGACTTGCGAGCCAGCCCTCGTACGCCTCCGGGCTCGTCCACGTCGCCGTCACGACCACCTCCTCCGCGTCGTCGAGCGGGACCTGCAGCTCGGCGGAGACGAAGCCGTCCAGCTCGCTCGCGGCGGCGAAGATTCCCAGCTGGTCGAACAGCTTGACGAGCTCGTCGCGGCGGCCCGGCTTCACGCGCAGCCGGAGGATGCTGCGCGTCACGCCAGCCACGACACCGCCGTGACCGCGACCACCTCTGCGGTCCGCTCGAGCGACTCGAGATCGACCCACTCGTCGCGCCCGTGGAGGTTCCCCGCCGTCGGGCCGTAGCAGAGGCACGGTCCCTCGACGTAGCGCGCGTCGGTCGTCGCGGTGAACACCATCGTCTCCGCCTCCGTGCCGACAACGATGCGGTGCGCCGCGCGGACGAGGTCCGGCAGCGGGCCGGTCGCGTCGTGGCAGTAGGCCCGGGCGCGAAACGCCTCGAAGCCGACCTCGACCTCGGGCGCGGCCTCGGCGACGGCGTCGTGGATCCTGCGCTGAACCTCCGCCGGCTCGAGGTCGCGGCCGAAGCCGAAGCGGACGCGGGCGACGAGCTCCACAGGCGTCGAGGCCGTCCATACGCCGCCCTCGATGCGGCCGATCGTCACGCCGTACGGCCACTCGGCGGCGGCCGCGAAGACGGGGTCGCGCACCGGCTGGTTGTTCTCCGCCTCCAGCCGCCGGATCGCCGCGACGGCGCGGCAGAGCTGGTCGAACGGGCCGTCGCGCCCCGCGTACGCCGCGTGGCCGGCGGCGCCGCGCGCACCCAGCCGGACCCAGACGACGCCGGTGCCCGCGTGGCCGAGCCTGAGGCCCGTCGACTCGCCGATCAGCGTCGCGTCCGCCGCGTGCGCGGCCCGGAGGACCGACCACATCCCGTTGCCGCCGCACTCCTCCTCGATCACCGAGGCGACGAGGAGATCGCCCCGCACGCCCGCGTCCACTTCGGCGACCGCGGCCGCGGCGACGACGTACGCCGCGAGGCCGGCCTTCATGTCGCCGGCACCGCGGCCCCAGAGCTTCCCGTCGGCGATCACGCCGCCCCACGGGTCGTGCGTCCAGTCCTCGGGCCGCTCGACGGGGACGACGTCGACGTGGCCGGCGAGCAGGAGCGAGCGCCCGCCGCTGGCGCCTCGCCTCGTCCCGACGACGGACGCGCGGCCGTCGTACGGCAGGTACGGGTAGCCGGCGTACGGATCGGCGAGGGCGGCCTCCGCGTCGGGCTCCAGCTGCTCGACGGAGAAGCCGGCCGCCGCGAGACGATCGGCGACGAGCTGCTGCGCGTCCGCCTCGGCGCCGAGCAGGCTCGGCCGGCGCACGAGCTCCGCCGCGAGCTCGTGCAGCTCACCGCGCCGGCGGCGCACCGCTGCGCACACCTCCTCGGTCAGCGCGAGCGCCTCGCTCACGGCTGCGGGTCGACGATCGGGGCGGGCACGAGCTCGGGCAGGTCCACGACGACGTCGGCGGCGCGCTCGGGCGCGGGCGTCCACTCGCCGTTCCGGTGCTCGCGCTGGAAGCGGACGCAGCGGGTCGAGCGACCGGGCACCACCTCGACGAGCTCGGCGGGAACCTGCGAGCAGATCGGCTTCGCGAACGGACAGCGCGGCACGAGCCGGCAGTGCGCCGGCGGGTCGACGGGCGACGTCGGCTCGCCGCGCATCGCGATGCGCTCCTTCACCTCGGTCGGGTGCTCGACGGGCGCGGAGCTGATCAGCGCCTGCGTGTAAGGGTGGAACGGACGCTCGAGCACGTCGCTCTTCGGCCCGGCCTCGACGATCTGTCCGAGGTACATGACGGCGACCGAATGTGCGAGGAGGCTGACGACTGCAAGGTCGTGCGAGATGAAGAGGAACGCGAGCTCCCGCTCCGCCTGCAGGCGGCGCAGCAGGTTGATGATCTGCGCCTGCACGGAGACGTCGAGCGCCGAGGTCGGCTCGTCGAGGACGACGAGCTTCGGGCTCGTCGCGAGCGCGCGCGCGATGCCGACGCGCTGCTGCTGCCCGCCCGAGAGCTGATGGGGGAGGCGGTCGACGTGGTGCGGGCCGAGCCCGACCGTGCCGAAGAGGCGCTCGACCTCGCTCCGCACGCCGCGCTTGGGTGCGATCCCGTGCAGCCAGAGCGGCTCGGCGACGAGCTCGCCCACCCGGTGCCGCGGGTTCAGCGAGTCGAGCGGATCCTGGTAGACCATCTGCAGCTCCCGGCGGAGCGCGCGCATCTCAGACGCCTTGAGCCCGGTGATCGGCTTGCCCTCGAGCAGCACCTCGCCGTCCGTCGGCTCCTCGAGGCGCAGCACACACTTGCCGACGGTCGACTTGCCGCTCCCGGTCTCGCCGACGAGGGCGAGGGTTTCGCCGCGCGGGATCGAGATCGACACGTCCTCGGCGGCGACGAGGTTCGCGTGCGTGAACAGTCCGCTCCGGAGCGGATAGACCTTCTTCAGCCCGCGCGTCTCGAGGACGGGAGTCATACGATCTCCCGCCAGAAGTGGCAGCTCACGCGGTGGCCCGGGGACGCCTGCTCGAGCACCGGCGCCTGCTCGTGGCACACGTCCTGCTCGTACTTGCAACGCGGGTGGAACGGGCACGCCGGCGGCCGGTCGCGCAGGTCCGGCACCTGCCCGGGGATGCCGGCCAGCGAGCCGTTCGGGCCGACGCGCGGCCGCGACGCGAGCAGGCCCAACGTGTAGGGATGGCGCGGCCGGTCGAAGATCTCGAGCGCCGGCCCTTCCTCGACGATCGAGCCCGCGTACATGACGATGACGCGGTCGCAGAGCTCCGCGACCACGCCGAGGTTGTGCGTGATCAGGATCAGCGTCAGCCCGTGCTCCTCGCGTAGCCGCTTGAGGAGCGAGATGATCTGGAACTGGATCGTGACGTCGAGCGCCGTCGTCGGCTCGTCCGCGATCAGCAGGCTTGGGCCCGAGGCGAGGGCGAGGGCGATCATCATGCGCTGGCACATCCCGCCCGACAGTTCGTGCGGATAGCGGCGAAGGACGCGCGCGGGGTCGGGCAGGCCGACGTCGGCGAGCAGCTCGAACGAGATGCGCCGCGCCTCCTCGCCGTGCAGGCCGCGGTGCGCACGCAGCACCTGCTCGAGCGTCACGCCGACGGGCAGCAACGGGTTCAGCGACGCGCGCGGGTTCTGGAAGACCATCGAGATCTGCTCGCCGCGGATCTTGTTCATCTGCCGGTCGCTCAGCGCGAGTAGGTTCCGTCCGCGGAAGAGCACCTCGCCGCCGACGACGCGTCCCGCCGCGGGTAGGAGCTTCGTCACCGAGAGGGCGGTGACTGTCTTGCCGCTCCCGCTCTCGCCGACGATGCCGAGGATCTCGCCCTCGTTGACGTCGAACTCGACGTTGTCGAGCACGGGCAGGCGCGCGCTCGGCGTCACGAACTCGGTGCAGAGCCGTCGCACCTGGAGGAGGGGCGCGGTCGTCACTTGCGCCTCGGGTCGAGGAGGTCGCGAAGGCCGTCGCCGATCAGGTTGAAGCCCATCACCGCGATCGCGATCGCGAGACCGGGGAAGAACGACACCCACCACTCGCCCGACACGATGCGCTGAACCCCGAGCGACACCATCACACCCCACTCCGGCGCGGGCAGGCGCACGCCGAGGCCGATGAAGCTCAGGCCCGCAGCGTCGAGGATGGCGTAGCCGAACTGCAGCGTCGCTTGGACGAAGATCGGGCCCCACGTGTTCGGCAGCAGGTGCCAGCGGAGGATGCGCGCCGGCGGCGCGCCGACGCCGACTGCGGCCATCGCGTACTGGCTGTCGCGCACGACGAGGAACTGCTGCCGCATCAGCCGCGCGTAGATCGGAACGTTGACGAGCGAGATCGCGATAATCAGATTGACGAAGCTCGGGCCGAGCGCGCCCGCGATCCCCATCGCCAGGATGAAGCCGGGGAACGCGGCGATCATGTCCATCACACGCATCGTCACCTCGTCCACCGGGTCGCGGAGGAAGCCGGCCAGCGCCCCGAGCGTGCAGCCGACGAGGAGGCCGATGGCGACGGCGCCGAAGCCGATCGCGAGGTCGTAGCGCGCGCCGAAGAGGACGCGCGAGAAGATGTCCTCCCCGAAGTTGCCGGTGCCGAAGACGTGGTGGAGCGACGGCGGGGCGAGGATGTCCGAGGGGTTGAGCTCGTACGACCCGTACGGCGCGATCACCGGAGCGAGCAGCGCGATCGCGATCAGGCCGAAGATGATCACGAACCCGAATGCGGTGACGGGGTTGCGACGCGCCCAGCGCCAGACGCGGACGGCATGCTCGGCGAGGCCGCTGCGGCCGCGCGCGGCACCGGCTGCGATCGCGCTCAAAGGGTCCTCACGCGGCTCTCGCGCCGCGGCGGATGCGCGGGTCGATGACGAGATAGAGGACGTCGACGAGCAGGAAGAGGAGCACGTAGATCGTCGTCGCGTAGAGGATGAATCCCTGCACGGCGGGGTAGTCGCTCGACGTGATCGCGGTGAAGACGTAGCGGCCGAGCCCCGGCCACGCGAAGATCTGCTCGACGAGCACAACGCCGCCGAGCAGGTAGCCGTAGACGACGGCGATCATCGTGATCAGCGGCAGGACAGCGTTGCGTAGCCCGTGCCGCAGCACGACCGTCTGCAAAGAGAGCCCGAGCGAGCGTGCCGCGCGAACGTAGTCGGACTCGAGCGCTTCGAGCATCCCCGAGCGCGTGATGCGCGCGATCGGCGCCATCACCGCGAAGGCGAGCACGGCGACGGGGAGGATCAGCGCCTCCACCGAGGAGCGCAGCGCCGCCCAGTGCCCGGACGCGAGCGAGTCGATCGTCAGCAGCCCCGTCCACGTCGGCGGCGGCGTCACGCGCGGGTCGATCCGCCCGTAGGGAGCCGGCAGCACGTGCAGGCGGAAGAAGAGGAGGTAGAGCAGCGTCAGACTCGTCCAGAAGACGGGTAGCGCGATGCCGGTGACGGCGAGCACTCGAGAGACGTGGTCGACCCACGAGTTGCGCCAGACGGCGGAGGCGATCCCGAGCGGCACGCCGACGAGGACGGCGACGACCATCGCGTAGAGCGTCAGTTCGAACGTCGCCGTGAAGCGTGAGCTGAGGTCCTTGAGCACCGGCTCGCTCGTCGTGAACGAGGTGCCGAGATCGCCGTGCGCGAGGTCCTTGACGTACACGACGTACTGGTCGTAGAACGGCTTGTCGAGGCCGTGCTGCTTGATCAGCTCCTGGCGCTGCTCGGGACTCGCCAGCGGGCTCACGAGCTGGTCGATCGGGTTGCCGGGGATGATGCGCGTGAGCGCGAACGTCACGAGCGTCACTCCGAGCAGCACCGGGACGAGCAACGCGAGCCGGCGGGCGATGTAGATCAGCATCGACGGAGGGATGTGCGAGGGGGCCGGGCGTGCCGGCCCACTCGCCTGGGGTCTACGGCGTCTTGTAGAGGAACTTGTACCGCGTGAAGCGATCGGCCGAGTAGTAGACGTAGCCGTGGACGTTCTTCCTCATCGCGAGCACGAAGTCCGGCTGGTAGAGGAACACCCACGGAGCGTCCCTGATGATGATCTTCTGCAGGCGCAGGCTGGCTGCATTCCGCGCCTTGACGTTGCTCGACAGCATCATCGTGTCGATGGTCTTCCAGACGGTCGGGTTCTTGTAGTTCGTGTAGTCGCAGCAGTCCGACCGGAAGAGCCAGAACAGGTGGTAGAAGGGATCGTTGTTGATCGAGATCCAGTTGTTGAAGAAGAAGAACGGCAGGTCGTGCTTCTGCAGGCGTGACGTGAAGTTCGCGCCCGGAAGCTGCTGGATCTGGACCTTGACGCCGATCTTCGCCAGCGACTGCTGGACCCAGACCGCGGCCTCGGTCCCCTCCTCGACGCCGCTCGCGACGTAGAGCGTCGTCGAGAACCCCTTCGGGAAGCCCGCCTGCGAGAGCAGCTGCTTGGCCTTCGTCAGGTCGAGCTTGTAGGGGAAGTCCTTGTCGGTGTGGGTCGGCGTGCCGAACGGCACCGGGCTCGTCAGCTGCCGGCCGTAGCCCTGCAGGACCTGCGAGATGATCGTCGGGTACGGCACTGCGTATGAGATCGCCTGCCGCACCTTCACGTTGTTGAAGGGCTTGGTCTTCGAGTTCATCCCGAGGAAGACGACGAAGCGGCTCGGGAAGCGGACGGTCTGCACGTTCTTATCGCTCTGCAGCTTCTTGATGTCCTTCAGCGGCAGGTCGTACGCGATGTCGACCGAGCCGCTCTTCAGCAGCGCGAGCCGCGACGACGGGTCGGGGATGATCTTGAAGATGACCTTGTCGACCCTCGGCTTGGTGCCGTAGTAGTTCGCGTTCTTCGTCAGCACCCACTGGCTGCCCCGCTGCCAGCTGTCGAGCACGAACGGCCCTTGCGCCGTGCCGTCGATGTTGGTGCTGAGCCAGTTGTGGGCGAACGCGTCCTGGGTCGTCTCGTGCGGCTTCACGACGTTCGGGTCGAGGATCGAATGGCCGAACTGCGCCATGTTCCCGAACAGGAGGCTGTTCGCCTTCGTGAGGTCGAACTTGACGGTGGTCGGGTTCACCACCGTGACCGCGTTCTTGTCGGGGACGGCCGCCATGCTCGTCAACGCTGCGGTCACGCCTTTCTGGTCGAAGATCCGGTCGTACGTGAACTCGACCGCGTTCGCGTCGATCGGATCGCCGTTCGCGAACTTCACTCCGGGGCGCAGGTGGAACGTCACCACGGTGTGGTTCTTGTTCCAGGTGAAGCTCTGCGCGATCGCCCCGACGAACGTGTTCGGCGAGCCGATCCGGTGGCCGTTCTGCGTGACGACCTTGTAGTCGATCAGCCAGTCGTAGACGTTCGTCAGCAGCTCCTGCGTCACGACGTCGGCGCTCGAGAGCGTCGGATCGAGGTTCTGGATGTCGCTGGGGACCGCGACGATGAGGGTCTTCGTGTCGGTGGCGCTCCGCTTCGCGACGCGGGCTCCGCCGGTCGACGCAGCGGCGAACGCGACTGCGACGGCGACGGCGACCACGAGAGCCGCGCCTGCGATCCACGCTCGACGCCCCCTCGGTATGTACCTGGTCAATGGCTCCTCCCTCATGGATGTCACTAGGCCTCGTGCACGTCGCGCGGCAGCTCGCTGAACCGCGCACAGCCCTCGCTGGTCAGGTGGACGATCTCTTCCAGGCGGACCCCGAACTCGCGGGGTAGGTAGATGCCGGGTTCGATGCTGAAGACGGTGCGCTCACGCAGCACATCCTCGGATGTGCTCGTGATCCACGGAGCCTCGTGGGCCGAGAGGCCGAGCCCGTGCCCGGTCCGGTGCACGAAGAACTCTCCGTACCCCGCCTCCTCGATCACGGCGCGCGCCGCGCAGTCCACGTCGCGCCCCCGCACACCGGGCTTCGCGGCGGCCGTCGCCGCGGTGACCGCGGCGTCGACGACGGCGTGGACCTCGCGGTAGCGGTCTGGCGGCTCGCCCACGAACGCCATGCGCGTGATGTCCGAGGCGTAGCCGTCGAGCCTCCCGCCGATGTCGACCACGACCGCGTCGCCCTCCTCGAGTACGCGCCGGCTCGTGTGGTGATGCGGAAAGGCGCCGTTCGCGCCCGCGCCGACGATCGTGAACATGACCTCCTGGGCGCCCGCCTCGCGGAACGCGGCCGCGGCGGCCTCTGCCACCTCGAGCTCGCTCACGCCCGGCTTGCACGCCGCGAGCGCGGCGGTCATCGCCGCGTCCGCCGTCCGCGCCGACGCGGTGAGGCGCGCGAGCTCGTCGTCCGACTTCACCGCCCGGAGGCCGCCGACGAGGTCGGCCGCGCTCCGGTAGTCGGCGCCCGCGACGAACGACTGGAGTGTCAGGAGCACGTCGGCGCGCATCTCCGGGTCGACGGCGACGCGTTTCGACGCGTCGCCGTTCACGCTCGCGAGCGCATCTCGCAGCGCGTCGAGCGGCCCTTCCTCGTCCTGCCATCTGAAGGCGGGAAGGCCCGGCGCGGCTGCGGCTGCCTGGTCCGCGTTCAGCGCGGGCACGACGAAGGCGAGGCCCTGCTCCGACACGAGCAGGAGGCAGGCGCGCTCGTCGGCGAACGGCGAGAAGCCGAGCGCGTAGCGGAGGTTGTCCGACGGCGCGACCGCGAGCAGGTCGACGGCCTCTTCGGCCATCGCGGCCCGCAGCGCGTCGACCCGCTGCGCTGTGCCGGCCGGAAGGTCGGCAGTGGACGGTGTCGCAGCCCCGGTCACCCGCTTCTCACTGAGAGAGAACGGCCTCTTCGATGGCGACGACCCTAACACCCTCGCTGCGGAGGGTCAACACGGCCGAAAGGCGGGAGAAAGCGGGCTCGCGCCGGTTGAAACGGCAGCCAGCCGCGATTAGGCTCCTTCTCAGTGAGCGAACCGAGCGTCTTACTCAGCCGCAGCGAGCGCTCACGCGATCGGTCCAGCTACCTGGTGCGGATGCTGCGCGTGCTCGAGCAGGTCGCCGTCTCGGGAGGCGCGCAACTCACGGCCGCCGGCATCGCCGAGCGCCTCGAGATGCCGACCTCGACCGCGTTCAGGCTCGTCTCGATGCTCGTCGACCACGGCCTCGTCCAGCGCGACGAGGAAGGTCACCTCTCGCCCGGCCCCGACCTCGTGCGGATCGCGCTCGCGACGACCGCGCGGATCACGCCGGACTCGCGCCTCCAGCAGGCGGTCGAGCGGCTCGGCACGGAGACGGGCGAGAGCGTCAGTGCCGGCGCGCTCGTCGGCGACCGGATCGTGCTCGTTGCGCGCCACGAGTCTCCGCACGCGCTGCGCGTCGTCGTGCACATCGGCGACGCGGCCGTTCCGCACACGACGTCGCTCGGCAAGGCGATCCTCGCCTACCTCGATCGGGACCGGCAGCTCGAGGTGCTGCGGCGCGAGGTCGGCGCCGCGGCCGCCGAAGCAGTCCTGGCAGGACTCGAGCCGGAGCTCGCCGACGTGCGCCGGTACGGCTTCGCCGTCGACGAGGAGGAGTTCGCGACCGGGCAGCGCTGCCGCGGAGCAGCCCTGCTCGATGCCGACGGCAGGCCGTACGCCGCGATCTCGATCTCGGGCCCGACGTCGCGCTACACCGAGGAGCGCGCCCGCGCCAGCATCCCGCTCCTCCTCAACACGATCTCGGCGCTGGCGCCGGCGGCGCAGCCGGCCGCGGAGCCGCTCGCCCAGTCGTGACGGCCGGGCCGATCAGCGCCACGCGAGCGGACCAGATCACGCTGGAGATCATCCAGAGCTCGCTGCAGGCGACGAGCGACGAGATGTTCAGCGCCATGCGCAGGACGGCGATGAGCTCGATCATCTACGAGGTGCTCGACATGGGCACGTGCGTCACCGACGCGGACGGGAATCTCGCGACCTCGGGCGCGGGCATTCCCGCCTTCGTCGGCTGCCTCGACAAGGCGGTGAAGCGGATCATCGAGCTGAACGGCGGCCGGAGCGAGTTCCGCCCGGGCGACGTCTTCGTCACGAACGACCCGTACTACGGCGGCGTCACGCACCTCAACGACGTGATCTTCGCGCTGCCCGTCTTCGCGGCCGGCGAGCTCGTCGCGTGGACGGCGAACATCGCGCACTGGAACGACGTCGGCGGCATGGTCCCCCGGCTCGATCTCCAACGAGGCGAAGGAGCTCTTCCAGGAGGGTCTGCGCCTGCCGGGGGTCAAGCTCATCGACGAGGGGGCGCCGATCGAGCCGGTCATCGCGATCATGAAGTGCAACAGCCGCCTGCCGGACTTCCTCGAAGGCGACATGTGGGCTGCGATCTCGGCCGCGCGTCTCGGGGCCGCGCGCATCGTCGAGCTCGCGGAGAAGTACGGCGCCGACACGTTCGTGAACGCGATGTCGCTCTTCATGGACTACGGCGAGGACGTCTCGCGGCGCGCTCTGCGAGAGCTGCCGAAGGGGCGCTTCGACCTCGACGAGGAGCAGGACAACGGGCTC
>Ga0137371_10000757_pt1 | contig 24537 bp, 16 predicted proteins | sample SagtaG_7_FD_104919 | JGI IMG/M metagenome (GOLD analysis project Ga0137371, IMG submission 104919) | Vadose zone soil microbial communities from Sagehorn Ranch, Mendocino, California, USA - Sage1_R_40_16 metaG | ecosystem: Environmental > Terrestrial > Soil > Vadose zone | place: USA...
ACGATGTTATTGTAACACATGGTAACAGCCAGTCAAAGCAGGCGCAAGCCTGAGGAACCCCGCCCTGTTAGGACTGGCGAGTCGTCACTGTAATACAAATGGAAAAGATGTTATGCCCGCGAGGATGCAAGGCGGTGCGGTAAATGAGAGAAGAGGTAGAGGAAGAAGACATGCACTTCGATATTTTCACCCTGTTCCCTGATATGTTCCAGGGACCATTTTCTGAAAGCATTCTGAAACGCGCACAGGAGCGAGAGTTGCTCAGCATTGCCTTGCACGATATCCGTAAAGCCACCTCCGATAAACACCACGTCGTTGATGACTACCCCTATGGCGGTGGCGCCGGTATGGTAATGAAACCCGAACCGATTTTTGCGGCGGTTGAGGCCGTTTACCAGGGTGAGCCCAGTATCGTCTTGAGCGCGCAGGGGCGGCTTTGCAATCAACAGATTGCCCGTACACTGGCCCAGGAAGCGCGTGTGACACTTATCTGCGGACATTATGAGGGCATTGATGAACGCGTTCGCGAGCATCTGGTCACCGATGAAATATCTATAGGGGACTACGTGCTGACAGGCGGAGAACTGGCGGCTATGGTCGTAGTGGACGCGACAAGCCGGCTCATTCCTGGCGTACTGGGAGGCAGCGAGTCGACATTGGAGGAGTCACATAGCAGTGATTTGTTAGAGTATCCGCATTATACCCGTCCGCTAGATTTCCGGGGCTGGTGTGTTCCCGATGTACTGCTATCGGGAAATCACGCAGGGATCGCTCGCTGGAGACGCAAGGAGTCGCTAAGGAGGACGAAGGAGAGACGGCCTGATTTGTTCGAGAAGCTGGATTTAAGCAGCAAAGAGGATCTGAAGCTGTTGAGGGAGTTGGAAGAGGAAGGTTGGAAATAATTCCTGGACTTATTGTGTGTAAAGGAGAGGCCCCGCACGTCCATTTCGACGGCGGGGCTATTAGCGGAGGCGCATTCTCTGGATTGAAGATTGCTGGATCCTCTCTTCTCCGTTGAGAGGAAGAGAGGATCCTGGAGCTGGTCCCTGTTGGATCCAGGGCAATCCGGGATCCCGAGGGATCGAGCACCACAGCCAGGAACCGCTGATCTGGGTTATCTGGTCGCCGGTATGCGGCGGCACACTATCAACCTATGTCAACGTGTGTGGCAGTGATGCTTCCATCGCTGTTCCGCGTCCCGGTAACGTGAATCCGGGAGCCAACCGTGATGGCGCTCGCGGAGACGGACTGACCGGCCCGGGTGTACTTGGTGCTCGCTGTCGTGTGGATCGTAACCGTGCTGCCATCCGGCGCTTTGGTCACGATTGTACTGCCATTCACGCTCGACACAGTCAGTGCTTCGCACTGGCCGCGCGCTCCCGGCGTGACAGCCAGGGCCTGAGAGCTATTGGCGTCACTCCTCGTGGCAGCCAGCGCCTGAGAGTTATTAGCGCCACCCGTCGCGAAGCTCGCGGCTTGGGCGCTATTGGCGGCGCCGGCTGTCGAGCCCAGGAGAGCGCCTACCCCCAGGGTGAGCATGAAGGCGAGGGCAAGGCCCCCAATCAGGAGCCACCTGCGCCCATGCCGGCGCGGAGCGGACGGCTGGGCCAACCGAGTCGATGCCTCATCTCCAAGATCTTCCATTGGTATACCTCCTTTCCTTACAGTGAACTGGTGGTGCGGCGTATTCGCTCACCACAATCACAGTATAAGGAGGGAAGGTGAGAACACCATTGGAATAAAATGTGATTTCTCTCATCAGGAAGAACCATTCCCAAGCCCCTGTCCGGGCTGCCGATTACCTCCTGTGCCGTGCTTCCTCAAAAACTCTTCCCGCGCCCGCTCTTCGGCAAGAATATCGGCAGCCTCGTCAGCAATTGTGCGTCCCTCGCCTCCGCCATATTTCACATCCCGTCTTTCAAACACTTCACGAGCGCGGCTACCAGCTTCGGATCGTCCGATAACACCGCGTTCCTCCAGCAGGTCAATCAAGCGCGCAGCCCGCGAATAGCCGATGCGCAGCCTCCGCTGCAAAAGCGAGATAGAGGCGCGGTCGTATTCATGCACTACCTGCTCTGCTTGCTCCAGTAGTTCGTCATCCAGTTCATACTCATCAGAGACATAGTCACTCACGTCCCAACCGGGTTCGACGGCTGGCGGTACCACCGCTGCATCCTGTCTTTGCAGAGTTTTGCCAGCATTGGCCTCCACAGTGGTAGCATGCTCCATCGCCTGCTGTTTCCAGTATGAGATGAGCCTGTCAGCCTCGTCATCGGCAACAAATGCTCCCTGGATGCGTTCGGGCTTGCCAGCATCGGCCGGGAGATAGAGCATGTCACCACGGCCCAGGAGACGTTCTGCACCACCCATATCGATAATGATGCGCGAGTCGATCGCAGAGCTAACCATAAACGAGATACGCGTCGGGATGTTGGCCTTGATGAGGCCTGTGATCACGTCAACAGAGGGGCGTTGCGTGGCAATGACCAGGTGAATGCCAGTGGCCCGCGCCAGTTGCGCTAAACGACAGATCAATCCTTCGACCTCTTCAGGGGCAGCCATCATCAGATCCGCCAGTTCATCAATGATAATCACGATGGCGGGTAGATTTTTCAGAGCGGTATCACCCCGTGCCATTCGTTCGGCCCGCAGTTTGCGATAGCCATCCAGGTTGCGCACGCCTAGTTGCGAGAAGATACGGTAACGTTTCTCCATCTCGTTAACGGCAATCTTCAGCAATGCTACCACCTTATCCACCTCAGTCACCACTGGTGAGAGCAGGTGAGGAATGCCGTTATACATGTTCAGTTCGACCATTTTAGGGTCAATCATCAATATGCGCACGTCATCAGGGGTAGCCTGGGTGAGGATGCTGCCAATGATCGCATTGATGCTGACTGATTTCCCTGACCCGGTTGCTCCGGCGATCAGCAAGTGCGGCATACGCGCTAAATCGCCGATACGTACTGCTCCCGCAACGTCCTTACCCAGTGCAATAGTTAACCTGGATTTTGCTTTTGCCACCTGATACTCTTTACTTTCCAGCACTTCACGTAGGGTCACGAGGCGGCTATTCTTATTAGGGATCTCGACTCCGATATAAGGACGACCAGGCACAGGAGCTTCCATGCGGATGGTTTTGGCTTCAAGCACGAGCGCGAGGTCATTTTGTAAGGCCATAATGCGGCTCACACGAGTACGCTGTTCATAGACAATGTTGCCATCAGCGTCTTTGATTGGAACCAACCGGCCTCTCTCATCCTCTTTCAAAGCAGCTTTGCCCGTTGGACGGATGCCAAAACGGATGACAGTTGGGCCGATGCTGATGTCTTCCGCCCTCACTTCGGCTTCAACGCGGAAGCTGCGCAGGGTGTCCTGAATAATTTTTGCCATCGCTGTAGTATCATCGCCCAATAAGTGCAGTTTGACTTCTTCGGGGTTGTTCAGAATGGTCGTTTCAGGAAGTTTCCATAGCGACTCGACCACAGCAGGCTTTGCTGAGCGGGCGGCCATTTTTGGCTGGTTAGCGTGTAAAGGATTGGGCGCGAGCGGTTCCATCTCATACTCCGCATCGCTTTCTGCTGCTTGCCTGGCGCGGTCAGCCTCCTGGCTTTTTTCGTCGAACGTCAAGGATTGCTGGCGTGCTCCCTGGACAGCAGCTTCATGCTCTTCACGGTTGAGCTGTTTGACCGGAGGCGAACCTCGAGGCACCATGCCCACCTCTTGCTTGTGAAGATTAATATCGTTAAGTGGGTCGTCTTGATTGCCAAAATCAGCTTCAAAATCGATATCTATCTCGTCGTCAAGCTCATCATCTTCATCTCCACCGATTCCTTGACTGACTGGATTCCCTCCATAGCGACTAAATTGGGGTCGCTGCCCAAGAAACGGTGAAGGGTTGGCCGCATTGCCACTTGATGACCTTCTGGGAACAGCCGAGACCATTTTTTTGATGAAGCCAGTAACCTGCCCGAAGGTGATGCGGAAGGTGACGATGGCAAAAATTATGAACAGTCCCATAACCAGCACATGCTGAACAGTTACAGGCCAACCGAGTAGAGGGCGTACCAGCAATGCACCAATCACCCCCCCTGAAGGACTTCCCAGGATCAAGCGGCTCTCGGCGAGCAGCAATAGCAATAGTGTGATCAGTCCGGCTACAAGGGTCCAGCGAATAAAGCGCTTATTTTGCATGCCCTCGATGAGCTGAGCCAGGGAAAAGACTATCATACCAAAGGCAAAAAGATAAGCGCCCCAGCCAAAGAAGGTCAGAAAGAAGTCGCCAAGCGGTCCGAATAAAGGGATAGCGCGCCAAAGTGTAAGCGCACCAAACAGGAGAATCGACAAGCCGAGGAGCATGATACTAAGTAAACTCTGCTGCTGATGAGGCGCCAGGGATTGCCACTTATGATGCATGCGGCCGATGATGCGCGAGTCCGCAGGAGCAGGTGCAGGGCGATTAGCAGGAGCACCTTTTTTTGGTGCTTGCTTATTACCACCTGATCGTCTTGCAGGAATGGGATTATCGGACCTTTGTTTCGTCCCAGGACCGTTGGAACGTTGCTCAACACGCATGCTTTCAGAACCGATGCTCCCGGCTGCCCTGCTGACACGAGAAGTCTTGCTCGCGTCTATACTCGGCCCAACACGTCCCTGCTTCCTTTGTTCATTTCTCTTATCATCTGCCGCCATGCTGATTCTCTCCTTCTTGCAAGGGACACGAAAACACTTGTATGATAGCGCATATGTTCCAGAGAAGCAAGAGGAAACAAGGACAAAATGGGGCACCGCTTCTTGCTTATACTTCCATGACGAGCGGCAGGATCATCGGGCGACGATGCGTCTTCTCGTAGAGGAACTCGCTGAGTGTATATTTAATCTTGTCTTTGACAAAAGACCAGTCCGAAGCGTGACCATTCAAACCGATAAACGATTCCAGCACGCGCTCTCGCGCACTCTCCAGAAGTTCTTCGGCATCACGCATATAAACAAAACCACGCGAGACAAGATCTGGTCCAGCCACGGGATGCCCCGTTTCTTTATCGACGGTGAGCACGACCATCAGTATACCATCCTGTGCCAGCACCTGGCGGTCACGCAGCACAATTTCTCCGACATCCCCAACCCCAAGTCCATCGACGAACACATTGCCGCAGGGGACATGCTCCCTGACTTTGACTGACTCCGGTGTCACTTCGACAATGTCTCCATCCTCGGCAATGACAATATGATCTTCTGGGATACCAAGCGAGTAGGCCAGCTTTGCATGGAGGATAAGTTGGCGATATTCACCGTGGATGGGCAGAAAGAAAGTTGGGCGAAGCAGGTTCAACATCAACTTTAGTTCTTCCTGGGAAGCATGACCCGAAACGTGTACATTGGCGATAGCCTGGTAGTACACATCTGCCCCCTGGCGGAAGAGATTATTGATGGTACGATTGACCATTTTCTCGTTGCCCGGAACTGGTGTCGCCGAGAGGATAACCGTATCGTTTTGCTGGATACGCACAAGTCGATGATCCTGGTTAGCGATGCGAGTGAGAGCTGAAGTTGGCTCTCCCTGGCTGCCAGTGCAGATGATAACGACCCGCTCTGCTGGAAACTTGTTAATGTCTTCTGCACGAATGAGCATACCCTTAGGTATATTCAAGTAGCCAAGGTCAATCGCCATTTGCACATTGCTGACCATGCTGCGCCCTACAAGGGCAACCACTCGCTCATAGCGAGCGGCAGCATCAATAACTTGTTGCACCCGTGATAGCAGAGAAGCAAAGGTGGCGATAATGATACGACCTGGGGCATTGGCGAAAAGTTTATCGAATGAGTCGTTAATAATGCTCTCTGAGGGTGTGTACCCGGGTGTTTCGACTCGCGTACTATCGCCCATCATTACGAGGACTCCCTGGTTGCCAAGGCGGGCAAAGGTGCCAAAATCAGCAGGTCGCCCGTCAGTCGGGGTATGATCAAATTTGTAATCGCCAGTATGCACAATAGTGCCCAGGGGTGTATGAATGGCAAGGGCCACAGCATCGGGCACGCTGTGATTGACACGAATGATCTCAACCAGGCACTCACCTAATGCAACCTGGTCTCCAGGTGTAACGACGTTGATGACGGTTTTATCGAGTAGCTTATGTTCTTTGAGTTTGACGCTGATGAGGCCCTGGGTCAAGCGAGTCGCATAGATGGGAGGAAAATCGAGCATCGGCAGGACATAGGGTAAACCGCCAATATGGTCTTCATGTCCATGCGTAATGAAGATACCGTGAATGCGGTGCTTTTTGTCATTGAGATACCTGGTATCAGGGATAACAAGATCGACGCCGAACATTTCATCGTCGGGAAACATCACCCCGGCATCTATAATGATAATATCATCACCATACTCTACGACCGTCATATTCTTTCCGACTTCCCCCAGGCCTCCTAGCGGAATGAGTCGAATATTTTCTGTTGTCAAGGCAATAAAAACCTCCTCACTACACCAACACATGTAGCGTTGCTATTAGTATTTTTTATCTATCTCCCCTTCTGCCTTCGCCTGCAGAAGTAAAAAGCCAAAAATTAAAAATATGCTTAAATTAAGTCCCATTGCCCCATTAGAAAGTGTATCACACGCCAGGCTAAATGGCAAGTGGCTTGACTGGCATGCCATTCAGGAAGTGGGGGTGTAAGGGACTCCGGCCATTGCGGGAGAGTGTGTTGTCTTACATGGATAGGGGTTTTGGAAACAGGGTCTAGGGACAGCGCCCTGAGCGATGGTTTGGGAGCGGGCAAGCCGGGGCGCTTGCATTCCCCCAGGCTTCTCTCTCCTTCGTCATGGCACCGAAAAAACTGGCCTGGCAATCTCTGCGTATAGGTTGCCAGGCCATCTCTTTGCGTACGTGGGCAATTATCTCATTGCTACCAAATCAGAAGCGAGCCTGGCAGCATTGAATGTTCCCCAGCCTGTTGCCATATCATAGCCACGAGTAACTGGATAGGCACCACTATTGAAGCCTTCATCATTATTTGACGGCGCACTGGAATTACTGGAAGGCGTGATATCATGGAAGTCACTGCCGTAATGAGAACCACTGCCAATTTTATAAAGCGCAGGATTCAAGAAACCTAGCGGACCTTTGCCCGCTCTTGCAGCCTGTTCGTTGGCAAGAGCAACCATAGCAGCCCACATTGGTGCTGCCGCCGAAGTCCCTCCAACAGTCAGCCAGCCGCCACTCGTACCGCCCCCAAATACGCCTCCACTACTATTACAGGATGAACCCGCTGTACAATAGACCGGGTAGCCAGTTGCAGGGTCAGCATCCAGTGAGACGTCCGGTGTCTCACGCATACTATTCGAGTACTGTGGATTATTGACTCCGGGACCGGTTTGCCACGAGGGACGCTTCCAGAACTGGCTGATGCCACCACCACCAGCGCCGCCGAAGAATCCGCCATTCCACACAGTCTCCGATTGGTAGCTATTATCACTGTTAAGCGTGAGGTTCGTGCCTCCTACTGCTGTTACAAATGGCTGCGCGGCGGGATCATCAGCGTTAAGCGAGGTATCGAAACCTCCCCCCATCAACTGGAAGCAGCTAGAACTCCCACTATCCCCAGATGCGACAAGAATGGTCTGGCCCTGGGCAGCCGCTTGCTGGAAGAACTGGTTTTCCTGGTTCACCTCTTGCTGGCCCATGTTCTTCTCGCAATCGCCCCAACTGACACTAATCACTGGTGTACGATCTTTGACGATGCGTGCAAATTCATCGTTGTAGCCTTGTGTAGAATTGGGAGCCTCGTAAACGATTAACTTTGCTAAATGCGGGGCCATGCTCAAAATGACTTCCACATCAAGTTCGACTTCAATAGCGCCCGCTCCTGGCTGGCCATTAAAGCCGTCCAATATGACATTTTGAATAGGCACATTTCCGCCGCCAAAGCACTGGCTATACGCCTGGATATCGCTCTGTGAGTAACCATCCAATTCAAAGACGCCGACTGTCTGGCCTTCACCCTGCAAACCTGCATTGTGCAAGCCATCATAGTTATAGGCCCTGGCCAATTGGCTAGGAATATAGGCTACCTGACTACCACCGCCCTGACCGGCAGCCGGGCAGTTACTCCCGGCTCTGGGATGCACCCTCGGTGCATTTTGTCCAGGGATGGGCGGATGAGAGAACTGATTGGCATTATCCAGGCCACTTATGGAAGTGACATATGAAGCGAGATAGGTTGGGAGGGTCGGCTGCGTTGCATTGGCATAAAAAACGCGCCCATCAGGCCCCCGATAGTTGTTGATGGTTACACCAAAGACCTTTTCTGCCAGGGATACTGAGCCCCTGAAGTCAATCAGAGTGGGATACGTCCGTGTTATCGTAAACCCTTGCTGGGTCAAATAGTCGATAACTGCCTGCCGCTGGTCGGCTGTGGGGCCAAATTGCTGCGCAAACTCAGCAGGCGTCAAGAACTGGTGATAGTTAGGAGAAGATGGATTATACAGGCTCTGCAATAATTCACTGAGTTGGCCCTGGTTACGCACCGAAAGGCCAATACTCATTTGCAATGTCCGATTTGACCGATCAGCACCCCGTAATTGACTGACTCTCAATAATGGTGGAGTGCCGCCAACAGACATTGGCTGAAGACGAGCTTCTGCGTTTGCCGGATGGAAGAAACGACTGGGGAAAATAATGCTAGTGGCAAGCAGCAGAACAGCTAAAAAGGCGAAAAATACGACTACTTTTTTACGCACGATAACCTCCTTACAAGAAACAACTTCTCTGTCTGCTTGAAAGAACGCTATCGTAGAGATAAATTGGAGAACTCTAGAATGACATTCTCATGTCAGGCCAGCAATTCCTCTTCGCTCAGGGGACCCAATGCCGTGAGCACCTGTTTCTCATGCACCGGGAAACGACGTAGAGCGCGCATGGCATCCTCTGTCGTCACCTTCTCAATACGCTCCACCTCCTCATCGACGCTGATCAGGCGGCCCTCGGTCACCCAGTCGTTGGCAATGGAGCGCATGCGCGCAAAAGTTGACTCGCTGTTCAGGACAAGATTGCTGATCCATTTATCTTTGGCGCGGCGTAGCTCATCCTCGTATGCACCATCTTCTAACAGGCTATCAAGTTCGGTGCGCAGCAACCTGAGGACATGGGGCGCCTCTTCTGGTGTCGAGTTCGCCTCCATCATCAAAATACCTGTACCCTCCATTGCCCAGATGCCAGCGCTGGCCGATTCCGCCAGGCCCTTTTGATAGATGTTCCAGTAGAGGCGCGAGCCGTCGCTATCCCCCAAAATACTACCGCCCAGCACGGCTGCATAATAGTCGGGATCCTTCACGTCTACGGCTGGCATCGCAAGAATCATGATCTGCTGCTTGAGTTTCTTATCAACTATAATGTCATTAATCGCGTTTGCCGGCTCGTAAGGCGCAACATCGCGTTCGGAATCTCCAGTGCGCCAGGTAGTACTGTGTTTTTCGGCGAGATTGACGATATGCTCCCAATCGAAATTGCCAGCAACCGCCAAAATTATGTTGTTCGCGGCATAGCGACGATGCCAATAGTCCCGCATCTGCTCAATGCGCATATTACGAATGCTTTCACGCGAACCAAGCACATCATGCCCTAGCGGATGATCACCGAAGTAAGTCTGCATCATACGCCGGAAGGCCAGGTTATAGGGTTGATCTTCCGAACGTGCAATTTCGTTGACGATAACCTCTTTCTCTGTTTCGAAATCGCTTTCAGCAAGACGGGGATACATCATATCGCTGAGCAGTTCGATAGCACGCTCCAAGTATTCGCCCAGGATTCGGGCATAGTAGACGGTAGCCTCATGCGAGGTAAAGGCATTGAGTTCGGCGCCAATCTTATTAAACTCAAGCGTTATTTCCTGCCAATCCAGCGTTTGTGTGCCCTTAAAGACCATATGCTCCAGGAAATGGGAGATACCTGCAATACTTGGGTCTGGTTCATCACGGGAGCCAGTACGCACATAGTACGACACAGCAACAGACTCAAAATCGGCCATTGGCTGTGCGACGATCTGCAGACCATTAGAAAGACGGTGCGTATGAAACACAGTGCCGTTGTTGGCTGTGGATTCAGTCATGGGGCAATCCTCCAGGGTGCAAAGGTATTATTTCTTTATAGCATGATAGCTCTAGGGAGTGAGGATTGTCAAATTGTGCTGCCTGGCAACATTTCCCCGTCACGAAGGTTGATATAGAGTAAGCGCCTATGATATGCTACTCCATATGAGAATGGCACAGTAAATTTTTTCAGTACAGCATACCAGTAAAAATGCCTGCGTTTCCTAAGTGCTTCCCGCCAAACATTTGAGGAGAAACAAATCGGATGTCTACCGCTATATGGGGAGAGTCTGAACCACATACTACAGCAGAGGTCTATCCGTTATCATTACTTAAAAAACTCTTACAAGAGATGATCAGGCAGTTTGGGGCTAGCGGTGGCTGTGTTGCCCTCTATGATGAAAGCATCAACCAGATGGTTATACGCCTGCATTTGCGCTTGCGTAGTCCCACACCTGCTCCCACCGGCAGCTACCCAGCAGGTGAAGATACGGCCCCTTTCCGTCGCCGTATCACCATCGATTTAGCCGACCAGCCTACCTCGACCCAGGGAAAAACGAAACGCATCTCGCAACCATTGAGCGCAGATATGTCAGGTCCGCCAGAAAGAAGTTCGCTCTTTCCCATCGGCACTACATATCCCTATGGACAAGGCTTGATCGGTTACACATGGCGCAGAAATGAACCTTTCATAATCCGTTATGATGAGTACATCTCATACTTTCAACCGCTTGGCCAGGTACCTTTTCCGGCGGATATCGTCCCTAGCTATTATCTCTGCGCACCCATCAGGATCCCTGAGCTTGCATTTGACGTGCATAGCAAGAACCAGCATGCCACTGTGCTAGGCATAGTCATACTCTATCAGGCAAGTCCAGGGATCGGCTTTCAACAGAAACAGCGTAGTGAGGTACACCAATTTACCGAGCGAATAGCCCTCTATATCCAGAACTACCAGTTGCGACATTTACACTTGCGCACAAGAGACTATATGAAACGCCTCCAGCAGATCAGCACGGCATTCCCCAGAGCTGTCAGGCTATCAGAATTAGTTGAGGATGTCTACCAGTTTGTTACCAACGTAGTCGATGTCTCCTCAATGTTGCTCACGCTCTACGACCGCGACACTGAGAAGATCTATGATGTGTTCGCAATCGATCATGGAAAACGTAATGACATGTTGCTGAAGCAACCCGTAGTCGCTCTTCCTGAAAACCGTCCGTTGTGGTGGCAAGTTACACAGGAGGAAAAGAGTACCCTGTTGTTAACGCTTGCCAGCCAGGAGCATGGAAATTACGGTAAGTACGAAGAATTGTTGAAGGGCGTCTGGGGGGATCAAACCAAAGCAGAGACATTTTTATTACTTCCAATGAAGATGTTTACACGAGTTATTGGCTCGCTTTGCCTCACCAGTACGCGTCCGGATGCATATAGCCTGGAGGAGATTCTGCTTCTGGAGACCATGGTACAAATTATTTCGGTCAGTATTGAGAATGCCAAGCTCTACGATCGTTCACGCCAGGCCTTACTCAAAGCAAAGCAGCGCCAGGAATCCCTGGCTGCAATGTACAGTGCTCTGCAAGCCATTAGTACCGTATTGAACGTCGCCGAACTGCTGCGCAAATTTGTCGAGACCGTAGCAAACCTGGTACAGGCAGAGATGTGTACCTTTTTCCAACTCTCAGCCGACAAAAAAGAACTGATCGCACAGGCCATTTACGATATGACAGGCAAATGGAAGGATGCGAACAAAGGCAGAAATAAAGACGAGAATCATAATGATCTCATAGAGATGATCCGCCTTCCGTTCAAAGATTCAATGCTGGAACAGTTAGTTGAATCACAAGCATATTTCTATCTTGACCAAACTATGGTCGAAGAACTTGCCCAGCTAAGCGGAGAGGGCGGCGCAATCTTTCTGCACGAGACGCACATACAACAAATGCTGATGATCCCAGTGCATTACCAGACGGAGATCGTTGGTATCCTGGCGATACATACACCATACTCGAATCGCAAGTTCCGTCCAGAAGAGTTGGGAGCGCTCCTCGCCATCTCTGGGCAGGCCGCAAGCGCTATCCGAAACGCTCAGCTCTTCGAAGAGATCGAGGAAGCCTATGCCGAGTTACAGCGCATGGATAAGCTCAAGGACGAGTTTATCGTGACAGCCTCTCACGAGCTACGTACGCCGCTCAGCGCTATTAGCGGCTACTCATCGTTGCTCAAGCGGCAGAGTGGGCGCATTACACCGCAACAGATTCTGCGTTTTGCCACAAAAATTAGCAGTGCCACTCACCAATTAAGCGACCTAGTGGCCAACATGACCGAGGCAGCGAAAATGGGGCCGCTGGACAAAAAAATGGATTTGCAGCCAGGACCAGTACAGCTACTCGCAGCGGTGGAAATGGCGTCAACCGTACTCAGCATCAATATTGAACAGAAGATCACTATCCAGATAGCAGGCGATCTCTGGGCGTATTGCGATGCAATGCGGCTGGGGCAGGTGCTGAGCAACCTGTTAGATAATGCAGCCAAATATTCACCACCTGGTAGTCGTATTCTCATTACGGGTCGCGCCACTACGCTCTCGCAGCTACCAGAAGATCAGGTCGATTACACTTTGCTGGCAAATGGTGATGATCCTCCGCTGGCCGTGGTGCATGTATGTGATGAAGGTGAAGGCATCGCTCCCGAAGACCAGCAGAAAATTTTCGAAAAGTTTGTACGGGCTTCTCGTTCATTGACAACTCCAATACGCGGGTCCGGCCTGGGTCTCTACATCTGTCGCCGCTACATTGAGGCGATGGGTGGCAGGCTCTGGCTTGAACAAAGCGTCCCTGGCGAAGGCTCTATCTTTAGTTTCTATCTCCCACGTATTGAGGCACCCATTGATATGAGTAAGGACGATGAACCAGAATTACAAAACTCGCAAGGTTTTAGTGGCTGATGATGATCCAATTATCCGCGATATGATGAAGGATATTTTGGATTTTGAGGGATATTCGATCTCGGTAGCACGCAATGGGTATGAAGCATTGCAGCTGCTGCGCGGTGAGCAAGATTTTCTCGTTTTTCTGGATATTTTGATGCCTGGAATGAGTGGCAAAGAGCTATGCATTGCGCTCGAAGCTGAACCTCAGTTGCGTAAGCGCCATATTATCGTATTAATGTCAGCGTTAGATAACGCTGAGGAGGCAGTCTCGCTCGATGCAGACGCGATCCTACAGAAGCCGTTTTTCGTGGAAGATGTGATTAATACGATGGAACCATATATGCAATAAAGTATGGTGCCAAGGGACGGAATCGAACCGACGACACCAGCATTTTCAGTGCTGTGCTCTACCAACTGAGCTACCTTGGCTTTCAATTTCTATGCGCCCCACTATAACATTCCCCCTACGAGCCGTCAACGCCTTCACTGTAGCCTTTTTCTCCTATGTTTCAAAATGTATCAAGCTCATTCACAGTATAGGATAAGCTAATATTCTTTCCTCTTTGCTTTATTTGATTAAAAGCACTCTGACTTGTGCTGATCCACAACAACTTACAGAGGAGAAGTTAACTTGCGTATGCAAATGCACCAACCAATCTGGTTCAATCGTCTAGGCCGGGGTAGCGATGGAGAGGAGCGAGGATCATTGTGGTCACCCCTAATACGGCATGCAAGCCTCGTGAAGGTGGTGATTCTAGGATTGGTTTTACTTGGCAGCGGCCTGGGCATTCGCGCAATCGGCGTATTTGCCCATTCCCCATGCTCTAGCGGCGACCAGGTGTACACTGTTGTAAGCGGTGATACGCTAGGAGGCATCGCAGCCCGGTACCACACGACCTGGCCACGTCTTGCCTCCTATAACCATATTGCCAATCCTAACCTGATCTATGTTCAGCAGATAGTTTGTATTCCCGGTAAGCAGCCTGTGCACAATGGACCGTCCCCTGTCAAAGGCACTGGAAATTATTTCCCCTATGGCCAGTGTACCTGGTGGGCAAATCAGCGCTATTTTCAGTTGCACCACATCTACGTGCCATGGACGACACAATCGGACGCCTGGCAGTGGACCGCCCGTGCTAGAGACTTCCACTGGAAGGTTTCAAGCAAACCTTCGCCAGGATCTATTGTTGACCTGCAACCCTGGGTTCAGGGCGCCTACGGTTGGGGACATGTAGCGGTGGTGGAGAAGGTTCTCAGGAATGGACATGTGATCGCCAGTAATATGAATTGGGGCGTGTACTACTGGAAGGTGACAAATGTAGAGTTTGCTCCTGGCCCAGGAGTGACGTTCATTTCCTAGTAATCAAAGACGGGAGAGGTCCCGCAGAGGCGTTCACGTAAGGCTCATGGCGGACAGGCCTTGCGAGGGCGACAGCGAGGGGATGCCATCCAGAGCCCGGCAGAAAGGTACAGCCATGTCATCCTGAGCGCGCCCATGTCCTGCTGAGCTGCGCTCAGCAGGACATGGTTAGGTCACTTAGGGCGATGCCTAGTGGGGACCCTGGCAGACGATTCCCCTACCACTGTCATTCACCAACTAAGTCCTTATTATGCCCCCGATGGCAACGCACTAATCGTATGGTTCTGAGAGCCTCTATCAGATTCGAGCAGAGGATGTGAAATGAACCATTGCTGGCTATCAAATGGCGACTCTCCAGGCTCGGGCTGTACTCGTAGATAGTGTCCATCTGGCAGCAACTCACGGGCATTCGCCGTATCAGCGAGTGCAGGCTTCAGCAATCGTTCGCAGATTGCAGTGCGTAATACAGGATCTTCGATGGGAAAGAGCGTCTCCACACGGCCGTCCAGGTTGCGCTGCATCATATCGGCGCTGCCCAAAAGTATTTCCTCATCACCGCCATTCCTGAAATAGTAAATGCGGCTATGTTCCAGAAAACGCCCAACGATACTTCTTACACGAATAGTCTCACTCACATCCGCGATCCCTGGGCGTAGACAACAAATGCCTCGTACAAGCAGGTCAATACGCACACCTGCTTGCGATGCGCGATAGAGCGTGTGAATGATCGCAGGGTCTACCAGCGCATTCATCTTAAATATCAGATGTCCATTGCCCTGCTCGCGGTGCAGGGCAATTTCGCGCTCAATGCGTTCAACCATGCCACGCCGCAGCCCCAAAGGAGCAACCAGCAACTTGCTATATGTGCTTTGACGCGAGTACCCAGTCAGCAGGTTAAAGAGGGACGAGGCATCCGCCCCAATTTCGGGGCGGCAGGTCATCAGGCACAAATCCTCATAGATACGCGCAGTAGTAGCATTATAGTTTCCGGTTCCCAGGTGTACATAGCGCTGCAAGCCATCAGGCTCCTTACGCACCACCAGCGCGATCTTTGCATGCGTCTTCAAGCCTATCAACCCTCTCAACTCTACCAGTCCATATACCACATGGACACCCGCACTCTCTAACGCCCTTGCCCATTCAATATTATTCTCCTCATCGAAACGTGCCTTCAGCTCGACCAGCACTGCTACCTGCTTGCCGTTTTCTACGGCCTCCAGAAGTGCATTGACGACAGGTGATTTCGTCCCTACGCGATAAAGCGTTTGTTTAATCGCCAGTACGTATGGGTCACGTGCGGCTGCGCGAATGAACTCAACCACAGAGTCAAAAGTATCGTATGGATGGTGCATCAGCAAATCATGCTGCCGAATAGCACCAAAAAGATCATACCCTAGGCGTAGTTCTGGCGGAGTGCGTGGCGAAAACGGCGGATCCTTTAAATCTGGTCGATCCAGGTCGTGTAATTCCATGACGTCGCCCATACCAAGTGGCCCATCGATAACTGTCAGATCTTCCTGAGTGATCTCCAGGTTGTCAAGCAGCAAGCTGCGAATACGCGGCGGCATCGACGGATTAACCGTGAGGTCAACCACCGAACCAAAACGCCTTTCACGCAGTCCTTGTTCAATACTTTCAAGCAGATCGGCGGCGTCGTCCTCCCTCAGCTCGATATCTGCGTCACGCAACACGCGAAATGGATAAGATTCCCATACATCAAAACCTGGAAAAAGCGTGCTTAAGTGAGCGGCGATAACCTGTTCGATCCACACAAAAGCCCTAGCCCCCTGTGTGTTTTCTGCAAGTGGCACAGGTATCAGGCGTGGCAAAGTAGGGGGAACTTTGATACGCGCAAATAATGGCTCACCATAGGCGCTATCAGTAATCACAACCGCAAGGTTTAGACTGCGGTTAGAGATATGCGGAAAAGGATGGCCCGGATCAACAGCAAGAGGGGTCAAAACTGGGAAAATCTCACGCTCAAAATAGGATCGCATTGCAGCACGCTGCTGCATGTCCAATTGTTCATAATCAAGGATATGGATGTGTTGTGCCACAAGCAGTGGTACAAGTTCATCCCGCCAGCACTGACGAACCTGTTGGATCAATGGTGCCAGGCGTTGACGCACAGCCTGCAACTGCTGTCCTGCGGTGAGGCCATCGGGACTAACATTGGTGACGTGAGCAGCCATTTGATCTTTCAGTCCAGCCAGACGAATCATGTTGAATTCGTCGAGATTGGTTTCGAAGATGGAGAGAAACTTCACGCGCTCCAGCAACGGGTGGCGGCTATCTTGCGACTCTTCAAATACGCGGCGGTTAAACTCGACCAAACTCAATTCACGATTGATATAAAGATCGGGTTGATGCAGGTCTGTAAAGGTGATTCCAGATTCCGGCTGATGCTGCATAGCTTAAACTATCCTGTCCATCCCTGGGAGGAATATACCTCACCTTATTCTATCATTCTACGGGAGCGTGCTGCAAACATTGCTCTTTGTCCCGGGTGATTTTAACATTTTTTCGCTCACAAGAATGGAGATCCCTAAACATGCGAAGTAGCCCAAACGGAGTGGTACCCATAGTTATCTTGACAGTAGCTTGTGCGCTGATGTATCATCGTGGAGTGAGATTTTTTCTATTCTCAGGGGAGAATATGGGCGGTTGCTGAAACTGGTAGACAGGGCGGACTTAGGATCCGTTGGCGCAAGCCATGAGAGTTCGAGTCTCTCACCGCCCACTTCAGTAACAGCTCTGGGTACAGCGCCCTTTTATTTTCGCAATACTTCCCAATTGAAGTTTGCCTCAGGTATAATCAAAGTAACGTATATAAGTATGTAATAGAGGGGCTACCCTTGTGGCTATCGCGCAAGATAGACATACCACAAGACACATCTGGAGGATACGTGAAGGTTTCGGTTGAAAAGTTGCCAGACAGCGAGGCACAGGTTGAAATCGATTTTTCCTGGGATGAAGTGGAAAAAGCTTCAGATAAGGCATACCGCAAGCTGGTGCAAAAGGTTGATATCCCTGGTTTTCGGCGGGGGAAAGCTCCCCGTTCACTGCTAGAACGTAGACTCGGCAAGGAGTATATCTATCAGGAAGGTCTCGACGACTTGATGGCTGAGACTTATCGCAACGTTCTCAAAGAACACGATATCACCCCTCTTGCACAGCCTGAAATGGATGCGCCAGCCTTTGAGATTGGCCAGCCCTACCACTTCAGTCTCAAGGTACCTATCCTGACCCCTGTTGAACTGGGTGACTATCGCGCGTTGCACTTCGAGAGCGAAGAAGCTACTATCACTTCCGAAGAGGTTGAGCAGGAGCTCGAGTCACTGCGTAATCGACAGGCACGTTGGGAGGTTGCGGAGCGTCCTGCTCAGATAGGCGACCGCGTCACGATGAATCTTAAGCTAACAGTAGGTGACGAAACCATTTCTGACCTGAAAGACAATCCCTTTGAACTGGCAGAGGAACGATTTGGTCTCTTTGCAGGTATGGATGCGCATATTGTAGGTATGCAGGCAGGTGAGAGCAAAACATTTACCACCATCATACCAGGCGATTACAGCAATGAGAAACTCGCAGGGAAAGAAGCCCAATACGCAGTCACCCTGCACAAAGTGGAATTCAAAGAACTTCCTGAGCTTGATGATGCACTCGCGGTCCAGGTAAGCAACGATGAGTATCAGACCCTAGAAGACCTGCGCAAGGCTATCGGCGATAATCTACTCGAAAGCAAGCAGCGACGTATACGCGATGAATTACGAGAGAAGGTAGTCAATGCAGTCATCGAGCAATCACACTTCACACTTCATCCTGTGCTGATCCAGGAAGAAGTGGAGGCTATGTTGCACCAATTCTCGCATTTACTGGAGCAACAGCGCATGTCCCTGGATCAATACCTGATGCTAGTTAAGAAGTCACGCGCAGAATATTTGAAAGAACTCGAGCCTGATGCCGAACAGCGTGTGAAACGTCGACTTGTGCTTGACGAAGTCATTAAGAAAGAAGAGATCACTGTAACGCCTGAAGAGGTAGAGTCCCTCTTCCGTGCTTATGCTCAGATGGGACAAAATCTGTCCCGAACAGAAGGGCAGATTCGAGCGCTGGCAGAGAGCCTTCTCCATGAAAAGGCCATTACACGCCTGGTAGAACTGGCGACGGGCCCTCATCTCGAAAGCAATGAGGAAGAGTCAAGCGTAGAGGCCCAATTCATTGCGCCCGCCGATGCAGGCGAAGAAGAGGTTGCGGGTACCCAGGAGCAAGAGGAGCCAGGTGTAGAGACCCAAAACATTGCGCCCGCTGAGGCAGAAGAAACTGGAACAACCATCACTAATGAATCAACCGGTGATACAAGTATAGAGGTGCAATAAATCGCGACTGCGGGCGCAAGAGCATTGATATGCGCTCCGCAGAACTACCGCTGAAGCCGTTACAGGGAAAGGTAACAGACGTGGCAAATTCGAAAAACATGCGAACTACTTACCGCTGCTCTTTCTGCGGCAAGAGTCAGGACCAGGTACAGCGACTGATTGCTGGTCCTGGAGGTGTGTACATTTGTGATGAGTGCATCGACCTCTGTCGAGAAATCATCGAAGAGGAGCAAGCGACTATCACGAAGCCACGCCTGCAAACAGGCAAGATACCTCCACCCAAGAAGATTTATGAGCAGCTCAGCCAATATGTAATTGGGCAGGAGCGAGCCAAGAAAACCCTTGCAGTGGCCGTATATAACCATTACAAGCGCATCGGGGTAGGCAATCAAATTGACGATGTAGAGCTGGGCAAGAGTAACATCCTTCTCATCGGCCCTACAGGATGCGGTAAAACGTTACTGGCGCAAACACTGGCAAAGATATTGGATGTGCCTTTCTGCATCGCTGATGCGACGGCGCTAACAGAAGCAGGCTATGTCGGTGAGGATGTCGAAAACATTCTCCTGCGACTGATCCAGGCGGCAGACTTTGACGTGGCACGAGCAGAGCGAGGTATTGTCTATATCGATGAAATCGACAAAATCGCACGTAAGTCTGACAATCCCTCCATCACCCGCGATGTTTCGGGCGAGGGTGTACAACAGGCTCTGCTCAAGATTATCGAGGGAACGGTCGCCAACGTACCACCTCAGGGCGGGCGTAAGCACCCTCATCAGGACTTCATTCAAATCAACACGACCAACATCCTGTTCATTTGCGGTGGCGCTTTTGAAGGCCTTGACAAGATCGTCGAGCAACGCCTGGGCAGCAACAAGACTTTGGGCTTCAGATCAACCGCTGTTCCTGAGCAGCTTAAAGAGTCTATTTTAACCAACCTTATTCCTGATGACCTGCTCAAATACGGCTTGATTCCTGAGTTTGTAGGACGCTTGCCTGTTGCCGTTGCATTGGACAGCCTGGATAAAGATACGTTGATCCGTATCCTGACTGAACCGAAAAATGCGATTGTCAAGCAATATCAAAAGTTTCTACAGCTTGACCGGGTTGAACTCGTGTTTACCCAGGATGCGCTTGATGCTGCCGCTGAGGGTGCTATGAAACAACGTACAGGGGCCAGAGGTTTGCGCAGTATCATCGAGGATCTACTGCTTGAAGTAATGTACGAAATCCCATCGCGTGCAGATGTGAAGAAAGTTATCATCAACAGCGATGTGATTACGCAGGGTAACAAACCATTGCTAATTACGCGCACAGAGAGAGCAACTGCGTATTCTGAAGATGAGTCTGCTTAATGCAGGCTCATCCGTTTTTAGTGGGCGGGACTACTCGGACCCTAGCAAGGCTGAAATAGGTGAGCGAACAAGAACGCCAGAAAGCAAATATGGATACCCAGGAGATGTATCCTCTAGTGGCGTTAAAAAATATGGTCGTATTTCCCCGCACACGTATAACACTGTCAGTGGCACGCGAAAAGTCGGTAAGTGCAGTTGAAGAGGCGATGATGCAGCCCGAACACCTGCTGGTGGCCGCATCTCAACGCGATCCAGCTATTGATGATCCTCAGCCAAAAGATATTTTTCCCACGGGCACCCTGGTAGAAATTACTACTATGCATCGCCAACAGAGTGGCAGCTTCCAGGTACTGCTAAGCGGTGTACGTCGCGTGCAGATTGAAGAGTACTACGACCTGGAACCTTTTCTACGCGTCAGCGTGACTACTCCACAGGAAATTCAAACTCGAGGCCCCCAGGCTGATGCACTTGTACGTCATGCCACTAATCTCTTCGAGCGCTACGCGCAACTAAACCGCCGCTTTTCAGTCGAAGATATTAACTCGATTGTCGCCCTCAAGACCGCTGCCCGGCTATCAGATATGCTCGCAGCGCACCTTGTTACCGATCCCGAACAGCAACAAGAGCTGCTGGAAGCTCTGGACCCGCTGGCGCGCCTTGAGAAGATCTGCTTGATCATGGATAATGAAATCGAAATTCTAGAACTGGAATCGACTATTCGCAGCCGTGTACGTTCGCAGGTAGACCGGACCCAGAAAGAGTTTTACCTGCGCGAGCAGTTGCGTGCGATCCAGGAAGAGCTGGGCATGGAGTTATCCGGCGAGGTGGACGAACTCCGCACCAGGTTAAACGAAAAGTCGCTGCCACCAGATATCGCGGCCAGAGTACGTAAAGAGATCGGCCGCCTGGAGCGCACCCCGCCTCAATCAGCCGAAATTACCGTCTTGCGTTCATATATAGAGTGGATACTCGCACTGCCCTGGAGCGAGCGCACCGACGACGCTTTCAGTATTGAATTTACGCGGCGAGTGCTGGATGAAGATCATTACGGACTGGATGGTATCAAGGAACGCATAATTGAGTTCCTGGCTGTACGCCAGCTGCGCCAGGAACGTGCCTCCCTGGCTGGATTCAACAAGAGTAAAAGCCAGGGACAGATTCTTTGCTTTATTGGTCCTCCAGGAGTTGGTAAAACATCGTTAGGCCGTTCAATAGCCCGTGCTCTTGGTCGCAAATTTGCACGTATTTCACTGGGTGGTGTACATGATGAGGCAGAAATTCGTGGACATCGCCGCACCTATGTGGGCGCTCTTCCTGGCCGTATCATTCAATCAATGAAGACTGTAGGAGTGCGCAATCCTGTTTTCTTACTCGATGAGATTGATAAGCTTTCTGCAGAGTACCGGGGCGATCCTGCTGCAGCGCTCTTAGAAGTGCTCGATCCTGAGCAGAACAGCAGTTTTACCGACCATTACCTGGAAGTGCCTTACGACCTTTCAGAGGTGTTTTTTATCTGTACTGGAAATGTAAAATATCAGATTCCACGTACCTTAGCTGACCGCTTGGATATTATTGATCTTCCGGGCTATATGCTCGAGGAGAAAGTGAATATTGGTTTGCGACATCTTTTGCCTGCTGTAATGGCAGAGCATGGTCTGGCCCCTGAGCAGTTGAAGATTCCACGGCATGTAATGCAACAAATCATTACAGAGTATACGCGTGAAGCTGGCGTACGCAATCTTGAACGGCAACTGGCAACGATTTGCCGTAAAACGGCACGCCGTATCATTGAGAAACCAGAAGCACACTTGCGGCTTACTAGCCATAGCCTCAATCAGTATCTGGGTACGCCCCATTACATTGAAAGCCCTATTGTGCAAAAAACGCAGGTTGGCGTGGCAATAGGCCTGGCTGTGACCGAGATGGGCGGTATATTGTTGCCCGTCGAAGTGGCTACTATGGCCGGAAAAGGGGAGGTGCTCGTTACTGGTCAGTTGGGAGAGATAATGCGCGAGTCTGCGTCTGCAGCACTCTCCTTTATCCGCTCACGCGCCGAAGAGTTGCAGATCGATCCTAATTTCCTGGACACAACTGATCTGCATATCCATATGCCCGAGAATGCCCTTCCCAAGGATGGTCCATCCGCAGGCATTACAATTGCTACGGCCTTGATTTCAGCTTTGACTGAGCGGCCTGTGCGAGCGGCTATGGCTATGACGGGTGAGATAACCCTACGAGGACGTGTATTGGCAGTAGGTGGCCTGAAAGAGAAGGTATTAGCCGCACACCATGCGAACATTTATAACCTGCTCATCCCCTCGGAGAATAAGAAGGACCTGGCTGATATCCCGGCCAAAATTCGCCAGCACATCAACTTTATTCCCGTTGATTCTATGGATCGCGTGATCGAGGCTGCACTTTTAGAAGCACCTGTCAACGAGGAAGATTGGAAGCAAAGCGAGCAGGATGGCCCGCAGGTGCGACCTTTGCACTCAGATGGGCGAGAATTGATCGTTCACGAACCCATCATGCGTCGCCCCTTTACGTCCGATGATCAACAGCGAGAGGATGAAGAAAACGAGCATTCTACATTATTGATTTCTACTGGAGAGCATTTATCAGGCGACCCTTACCCACCTGTATAGGCATAGGATAATTAGCTTGGTAACTATACAAATACAACCCCTCAGCTTATACTACGTAGTAAATAATGTAACTGAGCGATTACGGCCTGGCAGGTAGTTCGTTCATCTGCCATAAAGGATTCATCACTTATTTGTGAGAAAGAAATGAGGTATACTCCATGTCATGGAATCCGAACCAGGGACAGGACCCTAATCAACCTGGACAATATGATCAGCAAGGTGGCCAACAACAAGGTGGTTATCAGCAGGGTGGTTACCAACAACAAGGTGGCTATCAACAAGGCGGCTACCAACAAAACCCTTACCAGCAGGGTGGTTACCAGCAGCCGTATGGACAACCCGGCTATCAACAACCTTATGGAACGCCTGCTATGGGCACAACAGGTGCTTATGGCCCTAGCTCGATGAATATGGACGCCAAGACTGCTGCTGGTTTGAGCTATGTGCTCGGCTGGGTAACTGGATTGATCTTTTTCTTCTTAGAGAAGAGGAATCGCTTTGTTCGCTTTCACGCCATGCAGTCGATCATCTTCTTTGGCGGCTTAAGCATCCTGGGCATCATTTTCAGATATGCCTGGCTGGCTTTCCCATTTCCCTTAGACACGGCTTTCCTCTGCCTTAGTAGCCTGGTGGGCATAGTAGGATTCGTGGGCTGGATTGTCCTGGTGATTAATGGCTTCCAGGGCAAGTACTTTAAGCTGCCCGTGATTGGCGATTACGCTGAAAGGTATGCAAACCAGGGTACATTCTAGAATAGCTCTAATAGAGTATACTCTAGCATGGCGGGTCTTGCGGCTGTCATGCTAGACCCAGGTTGCCCACGATTGAAGCGAAATCAATAGGGCTTATGACAACAACCATAACCCACGAAACTTTCAACACAACCAGCAGCCGCGGACTGCGTCATGACGTTCTGCCAATGCGCCTCTACCATAAGGCCAAGAACCTCGGAGTATGGGACCCGCTAAGCATCGACTTCTCACAGGATATCCTTGACTGGCAGCGCTGCACTGACATGGAGAAGGCAACGCTACTGCACCAAGCCTCGCTCTTTCAGGCGGGTGAAGAGGGTGTGACGCTTGACCTGTTGCCGCTCATCCTGGTGATAGCACAAGAAGGTAGAATCGAAGAAGAGTTGTTCCTGACAACGTTCCTGTGGGAAGAAGCCAAGCATACTGAGTTTTTCCGGCGTTTTCTGGACAAGGTGGCACACGAACAGAGTGACCTGCACCACTACCACCCTGCTAGCTACCGTAAAAATTTTTTATGAAGAGCTACCACAAGCCATGCATGCGCTACTCGCTGACCAGTCACTTCAAGCCTAGGCAAGAGCTTTTTGAGGGTTACGAAGAACTCGATGTTATCCCCTTTGGATTGAAAATGGAAGAGTATCTTAACTACGCAACAATGCAGTTTAGCAAGCGGTTTCAACGTATCCAAAGAGCGCGAGAACAGACTGTAGAGCAGCTTTACCAGATTGACGAAGAAGAGTAAAAATGCAGGGCCAGATTTGCCCCGGCCCCGCTCCCACCCGATTCATCACCCCCAAAATTATGCGCTTTGTGCCTGCGCTCGCAGCTCTTTCAACATTGCCAGGCGTTCGCGGGCAATAGAACCGTCAGGGTTCGCCCTGGCGAGATTCTTATAAACGCGGCTGGCCTGCTCATACTCGCCTACCGATTGGTAGGTCTGACCGAGCATATCGTAGGCCTCGTAGTTGGTACGATCAATGGCGATTAACTGTTGAAGCTCAGCGACGGATTCTTTGACCTGGTTTGTCTC
>Ga0137371_10000774_pt1 | contig 24373 bp, 15 predicted proteins | sample SagtaG_7_FD_104919 | JGI IMG/M metagenome (GOLD analysis project Ga0137371, IMG submission 104919) | Vadose zone soil microbial communities from Sagehorn Ranch, Mendocino, California, USA - Sage1_R_40_16 metaG | ecosystem: Environmental > Terrestrial > Soil > Vadose zone | place: USA...
AGAAATACAGCGTCGTCCTACACCATCCAGCCCCTGATAGCTTCCCCCTTTAATATAGCGGCTGGCTACTACCAGGTCCGCATCCTGCGCGATCGCCTGGTCATACAACACACGCAACTGCTCCGGAGGGTGCTGAAGGTCAGCGTCGATGACCGCGACATATGCAGCTCGTGCTCTGTTCATGCCATGTACAACGGCAGTCGCCAGTCCACCAGCACGTGCATCACCAGCTACACGATGCTCCAGTTCAAGATGAAACAAAGACGAACTCATCGTCTTTGCAGCATCCTTGATGACTTCTGGCGTATCATCATCACTATCGTCAACGAAGATGACTTCCACACGCAAGTCATGCAAGGCATGATGCACCGCTTCTACGAGAGGCCAAATGTTATCGTGTTCATTTCTGGTTGGAACGACGACACTCAGATCATAAGTAGGAGAGAGAATAGCCTGCGCGACAGCCTGCTTTCCACCCTGCTGCTGCCTCTGAATATACTTTTCTCGCGCTCTGGCGACAAGTTTTACTGTTGGTGAACTATCAAACTTAGACGGGCTACTTTCAATTTGCATACTCGTTCCCATTCTAGGCAAATATTCATGGCCTTGAGTCGGTTCATAAAATAGAACATTTTTTTAGAGATGGGGAAAAACAGTTCAACCTCTCCCACAAACAACAGAAAGCTATCCTCTGGATGAATCACAGAAGATTTCTGTCTCAGAGACCTGTAAAACAGGTGCTCCCTCAGTGTTTTACCCCTTTTCGTTTAGTTATTAGTGCTGGAGCAGATATTGTAAGATTCGTTTAATAGAGCACCTTTGCTTCAATGAAAGCAGTGAAATCTCTCTCAACTCCTGTTTTTGGGCAAAAATCTCACTGTTAGTAGTGTAGAGAAATGCGTAGCAGAAGATAAGTTGCAAAGGTATCAGGGAAGAGTACTTTCGTATCTTTGACATTTTTGCCTGATTGGACGATTGGTCAATCTAGCTTGTTATTGACGACAGGATAGAGATGGGATTCTTGACAAAACGGATATTATATAGGACTATACCCCTGGATAGGAGTATTTTATCAGACGACGCTGAGAAGTACTTTCGACTACTGCTTCGTCCTTCATCCTGCCACAACTGCATATCCATAATGTGGTGTTGACTAAACAAGGGAGTCTATCCTCTTGATCGAGACTTCTCCAATAACGACACAAAAAAGTACAGGCAGCTACTCTGATTTCAAGAGTATGCTATTGCGGTTACCGTTGCCACTCATTCTGCTATTGCAAGCCGGCACTTCCCTTCTCGCTCTGCGCAACACGGCTTTCCAGGACGAAGCTCTCTACCTGCTCGCCGGACGCGAGATTTTGCTGAGCTGGATGGGCAAGGTACCGTACCTGGAACCCTATGGCCTCTACTTTTCTGGTTATCCCTCCTTTTATCCGGTCATTGGAAGTATGCTGGACTTCCTGGGGGGACTGGAAGCGGCACGCCTGTTTAGCTTGCTGTGTATGCTGATCGTGACGACCTGTGTCTATTTCATGACGATCCAGTTTTTTAATCGCCAGAGCGCACTGATCGCGGCCTTCCTCTTTGCTTGCGAAGGATCAGTGTTGTTTCTCGGACGCCTGGCTACCTACGATGCCTTTTGTTTATGTTTACTGGCTCTGGCGCTGATGTTCTCCTTACGGGCCAGTAAGGCAGCTTCAGCCCAGACGCTTCTGGCGGTGGGTCCTCTGCTGGTGCTGGCAGTCGCCGCCAAGTACGCTGGACTGCTGTTCGTGCCGACCGTGTTGGCACTTCTTGCCTGGTGGAGCTGGAAACACAAGGGATTGGAGGAAATGCTCGTTCGCCTGGGGATCGCACTCTTTTCGTTGGTGGTCTCAGGCTTCATCGCTTTTCTCAATCTGGATAAGCAGGTGCTCACCGGTCTGAGCTTTACGACCACCAATCGCGTCAGCTTTATTGAGTCCGCGCCAATTGTGGTCATACAACACATTGCGGTGATGGAAGGTATCTTCTTCGGACTCGCTTTCCTGGGCCTGCTTCTGTGTGGCAGGCAGCGGCTTCTCCCTGGGCTGCTCCTCTTCGGCTCAGCCCTGCTGGCCCCGCTCTATCACACCTACAAGGGAGAGTTGGTCTCGCTGGACAAACATCTTGCCTTCAGTATGTTCTTTCTTGCTCCTCTGGCAGGCTTTGCCATTGCCTCCCTCGTCGGCTGGTGGCAGAAGCGCTCCGTTCGTCTTTCCTGGTTCACCGCACTGGCCCTCTGCCTGCTAACCTTCCCGCTAGGTCTCCAGCAAGCGCGCTATCTCTACGATGGCTGGCCCTCTAGCAGCCAGCTCACGACGTTCTTGCGCCCAAGAGTACAACCAGGGATTGGTCACTATCTGGCGGAAGATTCCGATGTTTTGCGCTATAACTTGAAGAATGAGACGAACATCTGGGAGTGGAATAGCCTGGACTATTTCGTCTATACGGATAAAAAGCAACATGATCTTTCAGGAGAAGCTGCCTACAAAGCTGCGCTTCAAGAAGGATACTTCGATTTGATTGAATTGAGTTATGGTTATCACGCTTCTCTGGCGACACAACTCACTCAAAGTCTGACTGCAAGTAAACTCTATGACCTGGTTGCCAGAATCCCTTTTCACAATTCTTATGGCTCTGGCTACTACTGGGTGTGGAGTAAGCATATGACGAGTAGCATTTCGTGTACGCAGCCGCCGCCTGCACCGGGCAAAATCAGTCTGGCAGGTCTCGCCTACAGTCCTTCTCATATAGGAGAAGATCCGACGCAAGGCGGCTTTCCCTCAAGTGAAGAAATTGAGGCAGATATGCTTACCCTGGCACCCCTCACCCGCTACATTCGTACCTATACTGCCACTGGCCCTGCAGATGAGATCGTACAGGCCGCTGAAGGGGCTCATGTCTGCGTGGCTTTGGGCATTGGGTTGGGGAGCGATCCTCTTGTCAATGCGAGGGAGATGACAGCTGGCGAACAACTTGCCTCAAAGAGTGTCGTGCGTAGTATCATAGTAGGCAATGAGGTATTACAGCGCGGAGATTTGTCGGAGGCACAATTGCGCTCCGACATTGAGCAGGTTCGCACCAAACTTGGTCGTGCAGTCCCAATTACAACGGCAGATACGTATACGCAGTGGATGAAGCATCCTGAGTTGGCAAAAGCTGTCGATTTCATTACCGTTCACATCTATCCTTTTTGGCAGAAGATACCCGTTGACGCTGCCATACCCTTCCTCGATCAAGTATATACACAACTCCAGAAGACGTTCCCTGGTAAACAGATTGTGATCGGCGAGACGGGGTGGCCTTCTGCTGGCCCAGCCTATGGAGCGGCAGTGCCGAGTGCTGCCAATCAGGCTCGCTACTTGAGAGAGTTCATCAACTGGGCTCAAGCAAAAGGTGTGCAGTATTTCTATTTTGATGCTTTTGACGAGGACTGGAAAGTTCATGAGGAGGGAGTTGGTACACATTGGGGACTCTACCAGCAAGATGGGAAGGTGAAGCCGGCTCTAAGTGATATGCTGCCAAAACCTGCTTCGGCTACGTTAGTGCAGCGGAGCTATCGTGATGTGTTTGTTGGTGGACTGATATCACGATTTGATGTGGGAATGGAAACTTCAGGACAGCGACGTCAATGGCTTACTGCCAACGATAAGATGATGGTACTTACCTATCCTGCCAACCAGCAGTGGGGGGTCATGTTTATCTCCGTAGGTCCACCCGCGCCCCCAGGGCATCGTCCTTCGCTCGATTTGAGCGCGTATCACTCGTTGGTCGTTGACATGCGTTCAGCAGTTGATGGGCAATGTGTCCACATAGGTATCAAGGATAAAAACCAGCCTGACGATGGTAGTGAGACCACCGTGCAGCAGTGCCTGACGACGCAGTGGTCTACGATTACTCTCCCGCTCAGCGCGTTCACCGGCGTCGATCTCAAACATCTCTATGTCGTGTTCGAGGTACTCTTCCACGGCTCGTCGAGTGTCACTGTGGAGGTTCGCAATGTTCGTTACTCTCCCGCATAACGAGCCAAGCGGGTCCAAGCTCACTGGGCCATAGCCGTAAACGCGGTAATGTGCGCTGTTGTACCATTCTGCACCAGTATGCGCAGGCCACAGTAGCCTGATTGGAATGTGCTATCTGTAGCTGTCGCCATCCAGTTGCCTGGCTCAGAACTACCAGTCTGCCAGACTTTGGCAGACAGTGTCGAGCCAACAACACTAAAACGCAAGGTATAGGATATGCCAGCTTGTGCGACAAAGGCTGTCTCATTGAGGATCGTTGTGGAGCCATTGACCTTTTTCTGTATGACAAGATTGGCACCGTCGATATATGCCTTGTACCAGTTGTTGCCGTCGGTCCAGCGCAGCACTGCCCCCATATTCGTATTATTGAAACTGCTCATTGACCCGCTGAACAAGATCTGAGCATTGGTGGCAGTAGGCCCAAGCACCGCGCTATAGGAAGTGTAGCCATTGGCTAGCTGCCCGCTATTGCCGACAATAGAAAAGACTTGAGAGCTATTGGCATCACCACCCCATTTCTGTCCATCTGAAGCTGTTCCCCAGTAGGTTTGATTTGCGCGTTGGAACGTGTCCTGTGCCAGGGTTACTCCCGCTGTTGGTGAGGGCGTCACCGATGGAGAAGGTGATAGCGTTGGAGGGGTTTGCGATGTCGTATTCAGAACAAATGTTGTTACAGAAAAAGGGGTAAGCTGATAGGTAAAAGTTCCGTTTTGCAATGGTAGTGTTCCTAGTTTTATCGGAGGATTGGGAAAAATAACCGATTCATCTTTTCTCCAAACATCGATTGTTCCAGACGTTACTCCACTAAGGCTCACTGTTGCAGTTTGGGTAATCGAGGGATCTTTATTGATCACGACAATGTTTTTGGGATTGTCTGAAGCAAATACCTCAACATTTGGAAGAGTTGTACTTGCCCTCACCATAATATTTCCAAATCCTCTGAATAACCCTTCCCCTGTGAACATACCAATGCCATGATAGGCAGGATTGGTATCATCCGGCTTAATATTTACTACATGTCCATACGGATCAGTAAATGTATGCGGATTTCCATAGATGGCATTGCCTTTATCTGCATAGAAGAGTGACCATCCGCCAGAACTTAAAATATGTCCCAGCACTGAGGCAACCCATACTGCGTGAAAATTGGTGTTATCTTGTACACTCCCTCCCCAATTTAATTCCCATTCCCCAACTTCAATATTTATTTGAGAAGCACGGGCAGGTGCGATTTTTTGAATAAGAGACCGAAGATTGTTTATACTATCACCATATGCTATTGCGTTTTGGAAAAGCGCCGTATAATCCCCCGTCGCAGTGCCCTCTTGCGCATATCCATGAAAATCAACAAAATCAACTCTGCTGCCAGATTGCTGTAAAAATGTCTGTAAAAATGGGGCATCATACCAGGCAGTCGTTCCACCACCGATTTTAATAGTTGGATCGATGGCTTTCATCGCATCATAAGCCTGATTAAAATTCGTACTATACATGGCTGCAGATATTCCTGCCCGATCCGGTTCATTTCCCACAATCCAGTACTCAATATAATTGTTGGTGTCTTTATTAAAATGCTTTACCATATTTGCTGCATCAGCAGCACTATAGGGGATAATTATTAGCGGTTGTGCATCAATTGCTTTAATTGCCTGCACCCATTGATCGCCTGTCCATCGAGTATCACATCCATTTGCGGCACACACTATCTTGCTGGTTGGATCTCCCGGAGTAGTGTATTTTAAGTCCATTCTCATATATGTAATACCCAACATCTTCAATTTCTGTTGTTCTACCTGGTCATTCGCAAAAACATTTGGATATCCATATCCGCTCAGATCCATTCCAATTGCAGTAGGATCAAGTTTCCATCTTGGAGAAGTATAATCAATAACAATATTTCCTAAACCCACAGCATGCTGTGGGTTTAAGACAGCATGCTGTCTTATTTCCTGAAGGGAAATTAAAACTGTAAGAAGGATACCAGCAAGAAGACCAACAATCCCCAGAAAAGTGACTATTTTAAATTTTATTTTCAGTCGTTGGTGCTGCAATCATAGTCTCCTCTATCAGGGGGCTGCTGACAGTCACCCCTCCATGCCTCGCCTTCAAGGCAAAGGTAAGTGAGCTATAGGCAACCGTCACTTTGACCTCCCGACCTCGCATGCCAATACGTACAGCTGTCGCTTGAACTATCTCCTGGATACGCGTGGCCACGAGTTCGGCTCCGTGTTGCTCCGCACGAATGACGGCAGTCATAATGCCAGGCCCATTGATCGAGAGTTTGTCTCCTTTGCGAATCTTGCTCCGCAACAATGGTAAGAGCTTACGTGCTGCCTCAGTTGCCTCACGATCTTTACGCTCGGGGTTGACATCATATTCTTCGGCATCTTCAAGAATGAAGCGAAAGACGATGACACTTTGGGCGTTACAGATGCGCCGCACTTTATGCTTGCCTGCCTCCAGGTTCTTCGTCGAGTCCACCATTTGCCAGATGTGATGTTCATGCTTACGACGGTAGTCATAGTAACCTTGCAGACGTGCAAACCCCTCCAGGATGACTGTACCTAGAGTCCACATAGCTTGTTTGGGGGTACTCATCGTAAAATCGCGACAGGCGAGAAGTTGGCGGACAATGGGCATCACCTTCATCGTCGAGGCTGCGTAGTTCTGTTGCTCCTGTACTTGCAAGTGCCCTGCATAGATACGGCGGCGTTGCTTAAGAAAATCGCGAATAGTGAGTGGGCCTTTGTTATAGACAATACAAGCAGATTCATAGATCAACTGGTAGTCAAGCTGGGAAATGAGCGCCTCGATAGAGATTTCATCAACAGGACTATCGGTTGGGATACCGGAAATGACGTTACGGAAGGCAATCACTTCCCCGAGTTTGGGGTGGACACGAGCCAATTGGTCATGTAAACGCCAGAGCAGATGGACGGCATGGCCCATAAACGTGGCCTGGTCATTCACTGGTACGGGACGACCGCCGACCATGCCAATTTTTGGATCTTTGAAAGGAGCGCACATATACTCGAGAGCCGAGGCTTCGGGGAGAACATCCGCTCCGATTAAGACAACGACTGGGCTGATCGCCTCTTTGAGAAAGAGGTTGATGGCAGAGGCTTTGCCTTCACGCTTCTCCTGAAGACACAAGCGGACTCGAGGCTCTTGGAGCGCCATTTCAAGTACAATCGGTACAGTGCGATCTGTACAACCGCTGGCAACGACGATCACTTCCTCAAGGCGCACAGATGGACCTTGCTGTTCGAGCACAGCGCGTATGGTGCGGCCAATATTGGCTTCCTCATTATGTGCCATAATGCCTACGCTACACCCAATATATTCATCACCTGGCTGGGCCTGCCGATCCTTGGGCATTGATTGGGACTCATTTATGATCTTCGCTACCATGATAAGCCTTCCTTTGCTCGTAAATAACTTGAGTTTACTTTCCTAAAGTAGAGTATCATGCATTATCGCTATACAAACAATCTCCCAATGGGTCAAAAAAATATGCTTTGGTATCTACTTTTCGTAACTATTCAGGAAAATCCTATTGACAGTATTGACGGGAGCCTGACGGGAACGTAAACTTACAGGGAACAGATAGCAACGTCTCAAAAATGGAAACCTACGGGAAAGAGAATGGCGTCATCTTCTAGAAAGCGCTTCCATGTACTAAGTATCGCTGCATTTCTTTTGCTGCTGGTTATTATTCCCCTAACGGTCATAACGAGTGTGCAGCGACAGGACCTGAAGTCTCGTGTAGCAGGAAGTCTGTTTGTCACCAAATCAGGTTCAAACTTGATGGTGAATGGCTCACCGCTCCGTCTCATAGGATATAACTGGCATTGGATGGGAACCGGCTGTGGGAAACCAACGAATAAAGAAGTTGATACAACTTTTTCTCAGATCAAAACTGCTTCACATGGTAATGTCGTCAGAACGGCATTTTATCAGAGCGGCAGCAATAATAGTGCCTATACCGATTTTGATCGCTACATCGCCTATGCAAAGAAATATGGTTTGTATATTGTTCCAGTGATCGTAAATCACTGGACAGATTGTGAACCTTCAACAGCGACGAAAACATCTTCCTGGTATCAGTCAGGATATAAACAAACGAATGATGGGTATCCACTCTCGTTCCGCGATTATGCAATAAAACTAGCTCGACATTATGCCAATGAACCAACCGTTGCATTCTGGCAACTCGTGAATGAACCGGATGCCGGTCCGTGCGGCTCTGTTGGCGCTCATATTTTGCGCAGTTTTGCCGATGATATGACGGCTGCTCTTAAAGCAGTTGATCCCAATCACATGGTAGATCTGGGTGTTCCAGGAGGATGCGCAGGTGATAATACCACAGACTACACAAGGATTGTCAGTGGTCAGGTCGACCTCTGCGAGGTCTGGCATGATTATGAACAAGCCGCAACACCTTTGCCCTCGCAGATGCAGCAGCATATCGGCGTCTGTCAAAATCTCAACAAACCATCCTTTGTCGGTGAAGCAGGCATCTGTGCTGATATCACAGCCAACGAAGACTGTTCTGGAACCGTAACAACAGTCACCCTTCATCAGCGGGCAGCCTTTTTTGATGCAAAGCTGAGTGCTGGATTTAACGCAGGACTTGCAGGTTACATTATTTGGAATAAAGGGAGTCAGAGTGTTCAGGACGATATCGGACCTGGTGATCCGACGGAAAGTGTTTTGGCAAAGTATGCCTTTGGCACTCTGAAAGTCACTCTTTACACCTACCATGGCCATACGAGTCTAATAACCGGGGTGGCCTGGCCGCCCGATGGCAAGCGTATTGCCTCGGCGAGCCAGGATGAGACAGTACAGGTGTGGGATGCCGCCACTGGAGTCCACGTGCTGACCTATCGAGGTCAAAGGAACAGGTAGAGAAGAAACCCCACGAGCATAATTGTAAACGGGATTGGGTAGTACACCCAATCGCGAAGTGAAAACCAGTATGCGAGGAAATAGGCCAGAGACGACAAACTCACAACGGTTAGCACGGCGAAGATTGGGTAATCCCACCACTTGAAAACTCGCTCCGTCATCACGGCGGTCTGCCTCTGTACCAAGGTGATTGTCGCCATGAAATCCTCCCAGGATTGCATGCTGCTGTCTCCTCAATATAGAGCATTACCGTCGTGTCAAATACCCCAATAGCGGCAAAGGCGATGGTCCGTGAGCAGACTGGATGGTATAGGTCGCGCCGGCAGCGGAGAGCGCCCATTCCGGTGATACAGGCTGAGGTGATATAAGCTGTAATTGATACTATCCGGCTCCTGAACGACAAGCGTAAATTGCGACAGAAATGCTGGGCTCTTCAGATCGATGTGCTTTGCTATGGGTTCATTTAGCGCGTCTGGACTCACGATGATCCATTCCACCATCGATGCTGGATCGCCCAGTGCCTTCTTCCACAACCCACCGGAGCCTTCATAAATGGTATTCTTGAGGTCAATTCCAGCCTCTGATTCACTAATATAGACGGCGTTTGCATCTTCTAGAATCCTTCCCCCATCATAGTGTTGCGCAAGATAAACGGTTATAGGCTCTGTTAGTGCACAAGAAAAACCATACTGGCCATCTTGCAGTGAGATAATACCTCCAGAAGCAGTTAAAATGGTCTGTATAACGATAGCTATTACAAGGACAATTTGTCCGATTAGAGGCCTAATACGCGCTGGCATACTGATAGGCCAAAGCCTTGCTAGTATCGCTAGAAAAAGTGCAGCAGGCGCAACGGCCTGCACACCAAAGCGTACATTCCACAAGTAGTGCCATGTATTGGCTGGACCAACCCCTGGCACATAGATGGTATCTTGTCCGAAGTAGAATATAAGGATGTAAAAGACGAAAGGTGTGAGAAATGCTATTGCCCCAAACATGTCTGGCGCCAGGCGACGTCGAAAGACAAAAACGACGACGGCAATGGCCGCCAGGACAAAGAGGATCGGTCCGACAGTCTCTATGGAGGTAAGCATGTAGGAAAGAATAGACTGCAGGAGGTTATGATACGTATAAAACCTTGCGTCGGCGGCAGATGAATACAGGAAGTGATGGAAGTACAACGCATCACCGAAAATGACCCAACCCCAAAGGAACCACAATCCTATTCCCAGACCAGCTAGTGTGACGAAAACGATCAGGATCCCCTCGATCTGTGCCAAGTGCTGACGTTTGATCCATCCGACCACCACAAGCAAGACAAGCAATACTAAGAACAAGCCCCAGCCATCAAAGCGTGACAGGGTTGCCAGGAACGTGCCTGCCGCCACTCCCACCAGGTGCTTCGGATGATTGTCCTGTGTCCAGGCCAGGAAATAGTAACAGGCCATTACCGACGTAGCGATGCATACTGTTTCACTAAGTGGTGTGCTCTGCAAATAGAGAATATTTGGGTTCAGGATGAAAAGCAGCGTACCCACAAAGCTAGCGCGGCTATCCTGCGTCAAACGACGTGCCGAAAGAAACAGGTAGACTACCGCGACGAGATAACAAAGCATTGACGGGAAACTTCCTGCTAGACCAGTACGCCAGAGATAGTCATTCCAAACGAAAGGCAGCATCAGCAGATGTGGCAAAGGGAGCCAAACACCTCCAAGTTGAGCAAGACCTGGAGTCGTATTATCGAAGACCCTTCGCGCAATCCTCAGATGTGAGATGGCATCGCCATAGAGCAATAGCTGATGTTGTTGGAAAAAATACCAACAGGAGGCGCTGCTAGCAATGCAGGCTACGACAAACGCGGCTATTAGCCAGGGGTCTTTGAGCCACTGTTGCCATGCCGGGCGCTTTGGACGACGCACGGATAGACGCTCTGCGCTCGTGAAGGCAGGTAATTGCACGGCCACCTTCGACTCGAGTTCCCCTGTCTCCGCTGTGCTACGGGAAGACAAGCGAGACGCAGGCAATAGCGGGGACACATGCTTTGTGCTCGTGAAGGCAGGTAATTGCAGGGTCACCACCGACTTGGCTTCCTCTTCCACAGTTGTGCTACTAGAGAACAAGCGAGACGAATGCAGGTGCAAGCCGTGCTTAGTCTTCTCCCAGTAATGCGGTTTGAAGATGAGCTGAAAGAGCGCCAGGGATGCTGCTATGCTCATCATGAGCCAGTAGATGGGAACAGACAACGCCCACTTGATCAAGCTATACTGACTACGCTTCATGCAACCCACGAGGTGGGAGTAGATATAGAAGAAGTTACCAAAGATGAGACAGAGCGTGCCCATATAGAAGACAGGCCCTGGGAACAATGTATGATACACATCGCCAACGATCGGTCGGAACAGGATATAGATCGCCAGCAGCGCCCACATCAAGGGATTCACGAACAACACCGCCGTCTTGCCACCTATCACCAGTTGCAGTGAGAGAAACTCACGCAGACGTCCCCGGCGCAAATAACGCAGAGGCTCGCGCATATACACCAGGTATGTTAGCAGGTAACCCTTGATCCAGCGTGACCGCTGTCGTATCCAGTTCTTCACCTGCGAGTTCGCCTCCTCATACGTCGTCGAATCCAGCACGATAGTCTTAAGGCCGGAGCGGGCCAGGCGCAGACCCAGGTCGCAATCCTCAGTAACGTTGAAGGGGTCCCACGCACCTATCCTACGCAGCATCTCCATACGAAAATGATTTGAGGTGCCTCCAAGCGGCAGCGGCAACTTCGTCTGTTGCATCCCCGGAAGCATGAGATCAAACCACAAGGAATACTCCACGGTGAACCAGCGCGTCAGCAGGTTCTGTTTGGTATTGTAGTAGTTCAGCTTGGCTTGCACACAGGCCACATCTGAGTCATGATTCGCAAACGTCAGAACGGCTTTCTTGAGTTGTAGGGGCTCGGGGATATCCTCTGCATCGTAGATGACCAGATAATCCCCCGTCGCCTGCAATAATCCAAAATTACATGCACGAGGCTTTGTACGCGGCTGACCATCAGGCACTGTCACGATGCTGAAATGTTGTGGCAGGTGCATCGCTTCGATGGCTTTGCGTGTCTGCACATCGTCTTCCTCAGTGAGGAAGAGAATCTGCAACTTGTCAGCCGGGTAGTCCAACTCCTGCATTGCTTGCACAAATTGGGGCACTACTTCGGCCTCGCGGTAGAGTGGGCAGAGGATCGTATACTGTGGCCAGTCCGCATCAGCAAGCGCGTGTACGATCGCATCGCCGATTTGTTCTTCCGTTGACTGGTTGAGTGCCAGCATGATTAGCAAGAAGTCCAGGAGTAGAGAGCTAAGGTACAGCAAGGTAGTCATGGCAATAATCACTATGACCAGCTTCATACCATAGAACCGCAGGCTGAGCACACACCCGAGCATAATTAAGCTCAGGACCACAGCTTGCCCGCGCGTCAGAGTTTTGGACGCAGAGAGTGCATGCCGAAAAGGGGCGAAAGGACGAAATTCCTGGCCTTTAATAGTAACAGTTCTTAAGGCGTCCTCGGCATACTTTTTGCTTTCCTCCTGGTGACTGCCGTTGTTATTGCACTTAGCCTCGGTAGTCAGCCACTCAGCATAGCGCATAACCTCGAATTGTTCGTCGGTAATGGCATCGACGATGGGAGTCGTTGGGATAGTGATGCTCTGGTTCATGCTCGGCGGTGCACCTGCGCCGGATGGCTCACTGCCGGGGAACCCCCTTTCCACGCTTATCTTGTGAGAGAAAACATGCCAGGCCTGAGTGTTGCTGGAAGGATCGCCAGCAACATCAGCTTTGAAGAGAGCTTCAGAGCGAGTCAGGACGTTTAGAGCAACCGCAGGGGTCTGCATCTCAGATTCCACCTCTCCATTGCATTCCTCTTGCTGGAACACATCGTTGCTGGCTCGTGGTGGCATGGGCTGATGATCAGGAGGGGGGGTAGCCGGTACGTCCCCTCCAGGTTGAGCAGGTAGGGCAGGGTAAGCAGTTTGAGATGGCTCTTGTGGGTCTTCAGTTGGCGTATAGAAAGCTGGCATGTCTCTCTCTTTCTGACACTACAAGGGACAGGTTTCTGGGCCAAACACCTGGATCGTGGGGTTATTCCAGACTATTTATTCGAGGATGTCCACCTCAGGCCATCGAGGCTAACAAGATAGCAAAAATATGATCTTCGTTACCATGATGGGGCTTCCTTTGCCCGTAGATATCTTGAGTTTACTTCCCTCAAGAAGAGTATCATGCATTATCGCTATACAAACAATCTCCCAATGGGTCATAAAAATATGCTTTGGTATCTACTTTCTATTTGGAATAGCTGCTAGGGTATCTTAGATACCCCATAAGCTTGACAAAAAAAGACAGTGGCTCTAAACTAGAGTTCGTATGAGTTTCTTAGGAAGATAACAGAAAAAAGGCATAAGGTGAATAACGTGCAAGAAGCACAAGCTCCTCTCCCTACGGGGACAGTGATACACAAGCATTACATCGTAGAGAGCTTGCTTGGCAAAGGTGATTTTGGGAACGTCTATCTTGTACGGGATCAGAGTGACAAACAGGAGCTTTTTGCCTTTGCAGAGGTGATCAATCCGGCTGAACAAGAAAAGTATCGCTTCGCCCTTGATTATGTCTCGCTCACACCACTTGATCAGAGTACTTTGCCTCACGTCCAATATGTTTTCAATGATAACAAGCTCAGTCGGACCTACGTGCTGATGCAGTATATTGAAGAACCGAATCTGGAGTTACTGCGATTACAGCAAACGGAGAAGCGTTTTCCCTTCCCGGAGGTTATGGCTCTCATGACCCCGGTCATCCATGCAGTTGCCCACCTGCATCACCGCCACCCCCCTGTTCTTCATGGCAACATTCAGTCGGCCAATATTATCGTACCACAGAAGGTTGATGCGCCTGTGCTGGTGATGCTTGACATCGTGAAGGAAAACAATGCAACGACCAGCAAGCTTCCTTACTTTGCGCCCGGCTACGCTGCACCTGAACAATACAAGGGAGAGTTCAGTGCTCGTACAGATATCTATGGGCTGGGTGCAACATGCTATACGCTCATAACTGGCATTGTCCCCCCTGATGCGCTCTCCCGGTCAAGCCAACTGAGTAAGGGGGGGAGCGAGCCCTTGAAGCCAGTCAATGAGGTGATACTTGCTATTCCTCTATTTATAGCTGAGGCTATTCAGCGAGCAATGTCTATAAATGCTGATGACCGCTTCTCGTCGGTTGAGCAGTTCTGGGAGGCATTGGGATCCCCGGAAAGGCAATCCTTGCTGAGCTTATCACATGCTATGCCATCAACCCCATCGCCTGCGCTTGCGCCTATGCCAAAACTGCCAGATACTCCCCATCCTGGGGAACTCAATGGCTTACGGCCTGTGGCGTCCAAGCAAGCAGATGAAAGACCTGCTCTTGGTACTCCCCACCCTGAAGAACTCAATGGCTCACGGCCTGTGGGGCCCAGGCAAGCAGATGAAAGACCTGCTCTTGGTACTCCCCACCCTGAAGAACTCAATGGCTCACGGCCTGTGGGGCCCAGGCAAGCAGATGAAAGACCTGCTCCAGCACCTGTACCAAAGCAGCCGCGTGCTCCCCGTGTTTGGAGACTCGGCACCTTATGGCCTGTAGCATCCAAGCAGACGGTTGCAAAACCCGCTCCAGCACCTGTGCCAAAGCGGTCGCGAGTTCCCCGCACACCACTGCGAGTTCCCCATGCCCGCAAACTTGGTGTAGTCTTCATCGTCCTTGCCTTACTGATCAGCTTGGGCATCGGCGCGGGTTTCTTGTCTCATACGCGAAGTCTTCCTGCTGCTCGTTCTGCTATTCCAGCCCCCACTGTAATGCGATCCACGCCTACACCGACGCCCACTGCTACTTCTTTGTCATCCATCTATCCAAGGCTAGCTGGAACGTACATTGGCACGATTGGCGACCTATCAATGCGTGTAAGCACAAGCATGTCCCTCACTGGTATTCGACAAAGCCAGGGAAATATTAGTGGCTACCTCGCCTTAGGTCCTAACATGCAGGGCAGCGGCTCTTTTAGGGGAACTATTAATACCGCTAAGCACGTTCAGTTCATTGTCACAGACCCTGCAGGGAATGCAACGCTCTTTTTCGAAGGGGACATGCAATCAGAGAACAGTCTGGTCGGAGATTATTATCGTTGTAGTTCTGCTCAAGGAGGTCGGTGTAGCCAGGCGCCTGGTAGCTATGGTATTTGGAGCGTTGTTGGGACCTCATAGAGAAGTAGGTGCGTGCCATTCCCCTATTTCTTTCTCCTCAAGGTTTGGATCGTATGGGTCTGGGAACTTCAACCGCCCCGTTAGCATAACACCCAATGAGCTAAGTACAATTATGGCGGTGCCGATATGGAGCAGCGGGTTGCTGATATGTCCAAGTATCATCCCGACTATCCACGCTGTACCCACCAGGCTTACGATCAGAATATGTGGAACGAACAAGATGGAATTCTTTGGAAAAAGCTTGACATAAACGGATTTGTTTTGTATAATCTCTGCGTAGGTGTGATAATTAATCTCCGTTAGACATGTTTGTAAGCACGTAGTACAAAAAAAGTAAGATTTAGTTCATTGATTGCTACTAGGTTTTGTGAAGCACCTCTATAGTGCATGTCGTCATGTGTATTTGAAATTCGTAGACTTTTTTCATGTAGTGTAAGTGAATAGTGCAGAAAACTATATCTTGTACCACATTTAGAAAGCAAAATTTCTTGCGATGCGTCCCACACTCCATTACGGTATTATAGCGAACCGGGAAAGGGTTATACAACAACCTGTGGTCCCTGAAGCTACCTCTGAAGGCTATTTCAGGGTACCGGTTATAATAGGTAAGATTCTTGCCATTATCCCTCTATTCTCCAGGCACAATGAATGCGCTTGGAGGATACTCACTGCTTTTCCCTCTAGCAGGCGATGTGAATAGTTGGGGAAAATGAACCAGTCATACCACTTTTTAGGTTGGTTGACCTTTCCACGCCCGCCCAAAGCTCTAACATCTTGAATAGTAGTGGGGTCTGCTATTCTGCCTCGGACGAAGTCGCCCGTGTGTCATTGTGGATTGTCATAGATCACATGCCATAATGTGCTTAATTCTGATGTCGCAGCCAATGTTGATCCCCGGCAACTTAAGAAAGCCTTAATGGCGTCTATGCATCATGGTTCAGGTTGCCTTGTGAGTAGGCCAAGCTGAATCACTACAACTATGACGCTATAGCCGACTGTTGATTCCTAACTTTACTAGGATATCTCCATATATGTCTATTTTTGCGTCTGATAAGTACTGTTGCAGCAATTTCTGAACACAGGGAGGATAAAGGCATGGAGGCACAAATATTGGAACATGAAAATACTCCTATCCGTGTACTAATAGTCGATGATCATGTAATTCTGCGTCAGGGAATCCGCGTGATGCTGAAGGAGGAAGGTAATTTCGAGGTTGTAGGAGAGGCCGAAAATGAGAGAACTGCTCTCTCGCTAACCACGGAGTTAAGTCCTGATATTGTCTTACTCGATACCTTTCTGGGAACAGCCAACGGATTGGACATAGCAAAGCAGTTGCTGCGCCTTTGTCCCAATACCCATATTGTGTTATTCGCCGGTTCTAATGATGAAAAACTTCTTTTCGATGCTATACGCATCGGGGTACATGGCTATTTGCAAAAAACATTGTCCATAGAGGATTTGTGCAAAGCCCTCCGTGCTGTACAATGTGGCGAGCGAGTTCTCGGTGACTCCCAAGCGGTTACACAAGTGGTGATCGAGTTTCATCGACTGACCAAAGAGCAGAATCGCCTATGTCATGGACTCAGCATGGAGGAAACCGAGTTAGTACAACTTGTATCGCATGGATATACGAATAAAGAGATCGGAAGGCAAAAGTTCTGGAGCGAGATCACGGTCAAACGTAAGATGCAGGATATTTACCGTAAGCTACAGGTCGCTGACCGGGCACACGCAGTAGCAGTAGCTATACGCCAAGGCCTGATCTGACCACGAGATGAATTGAATAGAAAGGAGACGATCATGACAGAGTGTCCACAGTGCGGAACCATGAATGAAGATGACGTCAAAAACTGCAAGAGGTGCCGCATCAATATGTACTGGGCCTTCCAGCATCATGAGGAACTGACCGCAATACGCGAGGCGAACAAATTAGCAGCCCGTCCCGAGACGCCTTCCTTCTTGGTTGAAACCAGCCAAAGAATCGATGAAGGACCCACCGTCGGTTGGCTGCACAACACGATCAAGAAGTTTGGCTTCAAAGGTGCAGGTAAAAAGGTCTCTACAATGGCAGAGTGAAGATACAATTTGGGACATAGAAGTTAAAAGGATGGAGATGTGTTTGTAGGGGCAGCCTTACTGCCCCTACAAACACATCTCCACTTGCGGCATATTCATCATAGCAGGTCTATTTCCCCAACTTCTTCTGCCGTTCCATCTCACGTAGTTCTACCCTACGTATCTTCCCGGAAATCGTCTTGGGCAGGCTGTCCACAAACTCGATCTCACGCGGATATTTGTAGGCAGCCGTGACCTTTTTGACGTGTTCTTGCAGTTCGGTCGCTAACTCCGGCGAGGGCGTGTAGCCAGGTGCCGGAATGACATAGGCTTTGACGATCTCGCCGCGCATCTTATCGGGACTGGCGATGACGGCTGATTCGGCGACGGCGGGGTGTTCTTTCAAGGCACTTTCGACCTCGAAGGGGCCGATGCGGTAGCCAGCACTGATGATCACGTCGTCGGCGCGGCCTACGAACCAAAAATACCCGTCATCATCTTTATAGGCGCGGTCGCCGGTGATGTACCAGTCACCGCGGATGCAGGCTTGTGTGGCCTCCGGGTTACGCCAGTATTCCTGGAACATCCAGGTAGGACGCTCTGGCTTGATGCGCACAGCAATGTCACCTTCTTTATTGGGTGGCAGTTCGTTGCCATCGTGGTCAATCACGCTGACATCAAAGCCAGGGGATGGTTTACCCATGGAGCCGGGCTTCACGGGTATAGGAGGGAAGTTGGCGCAAAGCAGGACGGTTTCGGTCTGGCCGTAGCCATCGCGAATAGTTAAGCTAGTGCTTTTTTCCCAGGTGCGAATAACTTCAGGATTGAGTGGCTCCCCCGCACCGACGCAGTGGCGCAACGCCTTGGGTGGATTGGCTTTGAGATAAGCTATTGGCTCATCCAATACTAGCATACGATAGACAGTGGGTGGGGCACAGAACGTAGTTATGGGATACTCATGCAGCATCTCTAGTGTCTCAAGAGCATTAAACTTGCCACGCGCATCCTGGATGAACATGGCCGCGCCCATCAGCCAGGGACCGAAAAGATTGGACCACGCTGCTTTTGCCCATCCAAGTTCACCGACGTTCCAATGTAAATCATTCTCGCCTAGATCCAACCAGTATTTGCCCGTAATGGTGTGCCCGATAGGATAGCTGGCCTGGGTATGTAGGACCATCTTGGGATAGCCGACGGTGCCGGAGGTGAAATAGATCAGGCAAGGATCATCACTGCGCGTCTTCTCTCCGGTAAATTCGGGCGAAGCGTCCCGCAGTATGGCTTGATAATTGAGCCAGCCTTCACGCTGGGCACCCGCATGTATATGCTCAACCAGGATTAACACGCGCACCGTAGGACACTGCTCGCGCACCTGGTCAAACTTTGATGCACCCTCGCTATCGGTGATGATTGCCACAGGTTCGGCTATTTCTGAGCGGAACTGCAAATCTTTGGGCGTTAACAGCGTGGTGCAGGGAATAGGGATGGCCGCTAGTTTCATCAGGCCCAGAGCAGCCTCCCACCATTCAGGAATACGCGGCAGCATGAGTAGCACGCGTTCCCCTTTAGCGATGCCCGCGCTGGCAAAGACATTGGCCGCACGACTGGATCGCTCGGCGAATTGGGCAAAGGTGACCTGCTCTACCTCATTGTTTTGCCCAACCCAGAGCATAGCCAGCTTGCGGGGGTCTTGTGCCCATTTGCCAACGACATCGGTGGCAAAGTTGAAATAGTCGGGGACTTCTAGCGAAAAGTTGCGGCGTTCGGCTTCGTAGTCGGTCATATTGGCGGTCTTGTAGGCGGTCATAAACGAAACTCCTTCCAGAATATGACATTGAGCAATACACAACAGCGTGAGTTTGCGATCGTTACCTGTATCATATCATGTTCATAGAATGATCGTTATTCTTTCCTTTAGTGACTTTTTATACAGCCATAAGACGACCGCCTCGCTGTGTCGCCACGCAGTACCTTGCAATGCAAACGGGGTTGCCTCGAAACTACAAGGCAACCCCGTTTTTTATAGCCTCTACCTCACTGCTATAAGCATCTCTTCCTGTTCGAGGTCTCCATTTTTCAGCTACCAATTGCTCGCATAGGATGCGAAGGCTCAGACGAATGACAGCAGGAGAATATTCCAAATATACGCCAGACGACTTTACCAGCGATATAAAGAAGTTCGATTTATTCGTGGGTAGTAAATCCTATAGCTTTGACAACTGCGCAGTTGCCATACTACGATACATTATAAGAATTGAATATGTAGCTTAACGGCTACCATACGTCGGTTTTTTAAGGGCTTTAACGTACTTTAACAACCTACGGAAACATATGCTTCTATCACCCAGGCGAAGTATGGTGGAGAAAACCTTTCCCCACCATACTTCGCCTATCTTTCCGGCAAATGGCCGAAAGGTGTTTGGGCGATTGTGAGGTATGTCACTTAGCACCTTTAGCAGCGGTGTTATTGGATTAGTTGCCGAATCGCAGCAAGGCCAGGGACAGGCCGACGTGGCGTATAACAACGTGAAAGTGTGGAAATTCTAGCGTTGTTTCCGTGTCGGTCATATGGGGAGTTCTGGTTGTGGTCATTGTGTGATACTCCTTCGCATCTGTAAGAAATAGACGGAATGTATTTAGTATATCGCACGGAGGGGCTGCGTCGAGTATGGAGGCATACCCAACCCGCATGACGCCCGCAAGGGGCGTCACTACTATACACGGAGAGGACATCGCTTCGCTCGTCCTGATGAGGATACATATGCGAGCAAAGCGAGCACAGCCGTATATAGTAGTGACGCCCCTTGCGGGCGTCATGCGGGTGGGGCGGCATGCGGGTGGGGCGGCATGCGGGCGGGGCGGCACCCAGTATACCCACAAGTCCCATTAATTTGTGCCATATGATACACAATGATATAATGGCAGCCAATGTAATCTGGGATATACTAGAATAGAAGCCCGTTCGAGAGGTAAATAAAGGGATAGATGCGTACAAAATTTGTGATTCTGCTCCTCACGCTTGTGGTGCTGGTAGGACTGTCGGGTGGCTATGTGGTGACTGGGTTGCAAGCCTACTCACGCTATCAGCAAGATAGCATGGCGAATCAATTGCACTGCGGCGGCCAGATACCTGTACATGTGTGTGTACATACTCCCACGGCGGTGTTTAGTGCCTTCTATCCCATGTATGTTGCCAATGAGTATCCCCTTTTCATGATTGACTACAGTAGTACTACGCCTATAACCTTGCTGGTAAGTGTTGGGGTGGTGGGCCTGACAGAAGGGATGCAGTCAACGACAGTCAATGCTACGTCTACTGTTCAGTCAGTCAGTATCATTCCGCCGTTGAACGAGCAGAGTTTTCGCAAGCTCACGAGTGAGGATCAGACTTCGCTGCATATTCAGGTGACGGATACCGCGAAACATCTCTACTACTTGAACGATATTCCCGTGCTGTTCCATTCCCGCTGGCTGATGCAGTGGGTGGCGGCCAATCGTTTAAAAATCGCAGCCTGGGTTACACCAGATGATCCGGCGATTGGGACACTGATCATGAAAGCGGCTCCCCATTTATCATTAGAACCTCCACCTGTACCGTCGGCCATGGTGGGCTATAGCAAAGCCAATACTAAAGAAGTCATTGCTCAAGTGGATGCCATCTATGATGCGCTGAGGCTTCATTATCACATGAACTATGTCCAGGCCAGCGTGCCCTATAGCGGCCCCGGTAATGACACGGTAGCGACCCAGAACATCAAATTGCCCGTTGAGGTGTTGCAGCAGCGTAGCGGCATGTGTATCGAACTGACGATTTTACTAGCTTCAGCGGTTGAACGTATAGGATTGCATGCCGAGATCGTTATTATTCCTGGACATGCTTTTTTGGGCGTAGCCGTGACACCGGATAATAAACATTTTGAATATTGGGATGCCGTACAGGTAAATAACAATGTCGTAGGCGATTCTGCGAACGTAGCGACCGATGATGTCTATACGAGGAATATGCAGCAACACACTATTCTCGATACTATTTTGATTAGTGATGCCCGTGATGCGAATATTGCGGCCATGCTCTAAACAAGTAGGCACAAGGAAAGGAGGACGACAACGAGTACTGTAGATTTTCCCACCTGGTTTAATCTTGGCTGCTACTGCGGTCTGGCGTGTTGTATGCTCGTGATCGCTGTCAACGCCCTCTATACCTCTGTGCGTCGGCGCGGTACGACGCGGCAACTGGCCGGGGCTATTATGACTTGTGTCATCTCGGCTTTGCTGCTACTGCCTGCATTATTTTGGTACAATATGCGCTTCAGTACAGAGCAGGCGGCGATTACGAGTGCGGAAGTCGAAGTTGTGCTGGTCTATGTGACCCTCTTTGGCTGTGTACTACCCCTCAGCGTCAGCACAGCCTACTGCCTCTTTGCCTTGCCACGTACCTCGACTACTTCACTGCATATCCCAAGCCAGAAGCGTGCTACACGCCTCAACACGGCTACCGTGCTGAATCCGCCTCGCCATCAAGCAGGCGTCATAGAACCCTATGTATTTAGCGAAGAAGTGCCGTGGGGTTGGCTGGAATATCGCAATGGACGCTTCCAGGGTCAGCAGCTGGCCCTCAAACGAACGATTGTCACTATTGGGCGTGGCGAGGAGAACGATATCTGGTTGGATGACGACATGGCCTCGCGCAACCATGCCGAACTGGCCTGGGATGCGGGGCAGGTCTATGTTACTGACTGTGACAGCCTCAATGGTGTCTTGCTCAATGGGCGATGTATTCGTAGTGCAGCCATAGTTGAGCCTGAAGATCAGCTAGAGATCGGCTCACATCGTTTCTTTTTCGTACGGGCTGAACGCCCCACCCTCCCACAAGAGCAAGACGATCCACTCACGCGGCATGTTTGGCATTCTACCGCTGACCTGCAAAGTGACAGCGAGAAAATACCCTTGACTGAGCCTCTGGCAGGTGAAGCTTCGCAAGTACCGGCATCAGCGACTGCTTCTGACGCTCATACATCATCGTCCGATAGTGAGACAAGCTCAATCGAGTCACAAGATACGCTGGAACTTCAGCCGATTGTGTCCACCCCACAACCGGCACTGCCGGTAGGAATGTTCGTGCTATGCGATGGAGAGATGGCAGGTCAAAGCTTTGTGTTGGAGCGTCCGGTGATGACATTGGGGCGTGGAGCCGAGAGCGATATCGTCATTAATGACGTATCTATCTCACGCCGGCATGCCCAGGTTTTGTTGCAGGCCAATGGTTGGTATGTTCAAGACCTTGCCAGTCGCAATGGGACGAAGGTAAATGATGAGCCCTTGAATGCTCCCCAACTACTCCAATTTGGTGATATTGTTAGCCTGGGCAATATACATTTGCAATATGGAGAAAATATGCCTGTGGAGTCTGTACAGGCAGAGGAATCGGCACAGAGGCTAGAGCCGATAGCGCTTCCTGTGGAGATGCGACAAGCCCAATTCGGGCATACAACAGGTGGGCCGGGACCATTACGCTTGCCGAGTAAAGCCAAACTAGAGTAGTGCTCACCATTCGACTGAAATATTCTGTAAGGGCCTTTGTCCGAGAATAGGTCTCCCGTGGCCGGGATAGAGATAATGAATATCGAGGCTGCGCAATGTATGCAAGGTTTCTTCTAACTGGCGACGGTTAGTGGCTCCGCGCAGAAGAGGAGCACCACCTTCCAGGGTAATGAGGGTATCGCCACACAACAATTCGTAGGTGAAGGGGTTATAAAGGCAGAGGCTTTCGGGTGTATGGCCCGGGCTGGCGATGACGCGCCACTCGGGATGGAAAGGCAATCCAGCAACGTTCTGCAGCCAGAGATCGACCATTTTGATCTGGCTGGCATAATGAGGTGGAAAGAGATCAAGATGATGGAGTGCGCCTGGTAAGACCTGCCCGGCAAAGTGGCTAATACTGGGCAGGACACGATTGCCCTCAGAGGCTGTTTCTACTAGCTGCTGAGCTACGACTGAAGCTGCTACAGGTACATGATAGGTCTGGCGTAAGGAATCTACTCCGGCAGTATGATCAGGATGCAAGTGTGTGAGGACGATCAGGTCGATGTCAGTCGGGGTACGCGAGAGAAATTGGGTGAGATAGTGCAGAGCCAGGCGCACATTGAGTTCTGAGCCAGGATCAACAACGACAATGCGCTCGTCATTGATGAGATAGGTATTTGCCATAGAAAAGCGGTCAGTGATAGTGTGAACCTGGCGTAAAGGAGGCGTAGGATAGGAGTTGTTCCTTGAAGCTGCGTCCAACGTTATCCTCCGGTGGGTGCAAAACATTTTCCTTATGGTACCATTGACGTCAAGAGAAAAAAATTCCTCAAGTGGCCCGAAATCTACTGTTTTTTTGGCGCGTCTATGATACAATGAGTATGTGGTTTAGGATGGAGAGTCCGATAAGGTAATTAGTGTCCAGGCCCCGGTTTCGTTCCGTCATCCGGCATCCAGGCAGCAACTACCTCATGACCACCGTTCAGATATATTCCTCTGTTAGGAACTGTATAACACGTATATATTCTGCTCGAACCCATGGATCAAGGTTATCTCAGCAAGTTGTCAGGCGGAACGAACAGATTAAAGAAGGGGAATCATCACCCATGATGTCCAATGAGGGATACCAGGACCGTATCCTCACCTGTCGTGACTGTGGTCAGGACTTTACTTTTACTGCTGGCGAACAAGAGTTTTATGATAGTCGCGGCCTAACGAATGTCCCAAGTCGTTGCCCCAGTTGCCGCGCTATTCGTCGTGGGGGACAACAGCCGTCAGCACCTCGCCCTCGTAATACCGAACATTATGAGACGATCTGTGCCAGTTGTGGACGTCCAACCTCTGTACCATTTGTGCCTCGTGAAGACCGCCCGGTTTACTGTAGTGAATGTTATCAGTCACAGCGAGCCGCACGTCCTGCTCGCCGTGATGACTCGCGTAGCTATAGCTACGGTAGTAGTAATAGTAGTAATGGTGGGTACGGTGATCGTCGTGATCGTCGTGATAACCGTGATCGCTGGTGAAACACAACCAGGCTAGTTTCTATAGGGCGACCACAAG
>Ga0137371_10000775_pt1 | contig 24353 bp, 24 predicted proteins | sample SagtaG_7_FD_104919 | JGI IMG/M metagenome (GOLD analysis project Ga0137371, IMG submission 104919) | Vadose zone soil microbial communities from Sagehorn Ranch, Mendocino, California, USA - Sage1_R_40_16 metaG | ecosystem: Environmental > Terrestrial > Soil > Vadose zone | place: USA...
GCAGCGTCCCAACACCTCCCAGTTTCTGATGGGAGAGCCACATCGGTGGCCGGTGAGGAAGGAGAACGCCGCTTGCTCGCTCTTAACTTAATGTCTATGGGGCTTGTGAACCGCGCCCCTACATGAGGCGAAACGAGCGTCATGACAGTTGATCGTTCATCGCACTGGCACTCGGTGATAATCCATTTTCCCCAGGGTGCAAATAAATGAAACCTCACACTATGCATTGCCACGCCGTTCGCGCTACTGTATAATGAAAAACATCGACACACAATAGATAACAGGAGGACGCAATGCACCCATACGAGGTCTTCATCTCTTATGCCCACGAGGACAGCTCATTTCTCCCTAAACTCGAAAATCACCTGCAGAGCCTGAAGCAGCAGAATCTCATCAGCACATGGAGCGATACCGATATTAGCCCAGGAACCGAATGGGAACCACAGATCATGAGCCGCTTGAACAATGCCCAGATCATTCTCCTGCTCATCAGCTCAGACTTCATGGGGTCAAAATTCTGCTATAGCATTGAGATGGATGTTGCCATAAAGCGACACAAAAACAATCAGGCGCGTGTACTCCCGATAGTCCTGCGCTCAGTTGATTGGGAGGGAGCACCCTTTGCCGCGTTACAGATGCTTCCCACGGGAGCTAAACCAATCAGGCAGTGGTCAGACATTGATGAAGCATTTAAAGACGTAGCGAAGGGCATTCGGAAAGCCATCAAGGATCTGGACGAGGAAAAGGCAAAGCCCGCAAACCCTTAGCCAGCTCATCGTCACCCGCTGACCCCACAGCGGTGAGCGTAGCGCAGGGGCCCATATGGCACCTCCCATTCCGGCGCAACCCGTTCTTCACGGGCCGCGAACAGGTACTGGACAACCTGCGTGTCATGCTGCTCGCCAGTGCGTCTGCCGCCCTCGTCCAGCCACCGGCCATCAGCGGACTCGGCGGCATCGGCAAGACGCAGACCGCCATCGAATACGCCTATCGTTACCGGGAAGAGTACGCCGCCGTCTTCTGGGTCCAGGCCAGCAGCCGCGAAACGCTCATCGCAGACATAACTCGCAGCGCCGCACTACTGCACCTGCCGGAGCAAGACGCCAGGGAGCAGAACCTCATCTTGCAGGCGTTCAAGCGCTGGCTCGAAGCCAACACCGACTGGCTGCTCATCTTTGACAACGCCGACGACCTGCACATTGTCGAGGACATCCTGCCTGCGCGCAACAGCGGCCACATCCTCTTCACCACCCGCGCCACCGCCATGGGCGACCTCGCGCAGCGCGTCTCGATCGACGAAATGGATCGCGCAGAAGGCTCGCTCCTGCTCCTGCGCCGCGCAAAAAAACTGTCAACTAATGCGCCTCTCACAGACGCGTCCCCCGCCGATCTTGCCGCCGCCCAGGCCATCGTAGACGCGCTGGACGGTCTTCCCCTGGCCCTCGATCAGGCCGGCGCCTACATCGAAGAGACGGAATGCAGCCTCTCTGATTACCTGCAACTCTACCGGACTCACCTGCTGGAAGAGCGCGACAAACGTAAAGACGCCCATCCCGAGCCGGTCGCGACCACCTGGGCTATCTCTTTCAATAATGTGCAACAGGCCAATCCAGCCGCCGCCGACCTGATGAGACTCTGCGCCTTCCTTGCCCCCGATGATATTCCCGAGGAGATGATTCTCGCAGCACCTAAGGATATTGAGACCAAACTGCAATCTCTTGTCAATAATCCGCACAGGTTGAATATGGCGATCAAAGAACTGCTCAAGTACTCACTGCTGCGACGCAATAGTGACGAGCACACAATAGTAGTCCACCGGCTCGTACAGGCGGTGCTGAAAGGTGAGATGGACGAAGAGACGCAAAAGCAGTGGGCCGAACGCACAATACGAGTTATCGATTGGAGTTTCCCCGATGTTAAGGCCGTGGAGGAATGGCCGAAATGCCTGCAATGGCTTCCTCACGCCCTTATATGCGCGTCATTTATCGAGCAATGGAACCTGGCGTTTCCTGAAGCTGCACGGTTGCTGAATAAAGCAGGTTACTATCTGGATGATCGAGCACAATACCAGGAGGCTGAACCCCTCTATCAGCAAGCCCTCGCCATCCACAAAGACGTTCTGGGCGATCGCCATCCCGATACCGCTACCAGCCTCAATAACCTGGGCCTTCTCTACCAGGCACAAGGCAAGCTGGCCGAGGCTGAATCTCTCTATCGGCAAGCGCTAGAGATCTTCAAACAGGTTCTGGGGCCAGATCACCCCAACACGCGCACGGTCCAGGGCAACTACGATTACCTCTTACAGCAGATGAAACGCGGCTCTGAATAACCTCAGCAGACTGTGTAACCCTCCCTGAAGCATGGATGCAAGCGCCCTCAGAGTAAAGGATGGGCAAAATAGACGTTAAATGGTGGGACATTCGGGCTAATTTACACTGCATCGCGCGGGGGAAGGCGCAACCTGATATACAATAGCACATGTACATATATTTTACACGTATGTACTGGAGTTGATTTGTATATCTTTCTAGTGGGGTGAGTGTCGCAATGGCTTTTCCGCGTCTGTATGCCGCCGTCGCCGTGGTGTTGCTGATCGGGTCGCTGTCGATCGTGGGCATTGTTGCCACGATGACGCTCGGTCCGAAGCTGGCTCATGGGAGCAATGTGCAGCACGTCAGTGGCAAGGTTCTGGCGATTACCGGGCCCGATAGGGATTTTACGTTCAAGACGGCGACGGGAAAGCTATTGCAGTTTCAGTGTCGCAATCAGTGTCGCGCCTCCGCCGGGCACCTGCAACGCCATATTAATGAGAAGGCGAATACTGATGTGTATTATCTACAGGGACCTGGCAATACCCTGCTAGTAATAGATGTGGATTAACATCATGAATTTTCCAACTGCATATATCGTTCCAACAGGTGAGATGGGGCTGAGGGTGAAAACGATTCCCCCCATCGACGGCTATTGGAGGACAGGTTTTCGCCTGGGTAGGGACCACGTTTACGGCGTCTGTGATAGTCTCGATGGACAAACCGATTTCCGTCACCGTAGGAACTACGTTTTTAGCGCCCACGGGAAAACGAATTTCTCCCTGGGTAGGGACCACGTTTACGGCGTCCGCGATTTATCGTTTCCTATCCCTCGCGAACGTTATATCCTGCCCAACGGGGAGGAGGCGATAAATCGCGGACGCCGTAAACGTGGTCCCTACCCCTGGCAGTTGGTGGAACAGCAGGGATATGATCGGGAAGACGGTACCGGGTCGATTGGGAGGAGGGGACGCGATGACTAGCCCGCAGAACAGAGCCATCGTGCCCGCGCAGCAGCAGAAGGCGGTCAAACCATACCTGGATAGCGCCGATATCGTCATTATCGGCAACGGCATCGCGGGCCTGACGGCAGCGGTCGAGGCACGCCGGCACGCGCCCGATAAACGCATCGTGATCGTGACGCAGCAGATCCATCCTACCATCAATACACCGGCGCTGAAGCAGTTCGCCATTGGGAAGCTGACTCGCGAGCAGTTGCTCGCCTATCCCGCCGGCACGGAACGCGCCGAACGTATTCACGTGGTGACGGCGCGCGTCGAGGAGATACACGCGCAGAGCAAGTACCTGACGCTCAGTGGCAAGCGCGGCTTCGGCTATGGTTCGCTCCTGATCGCCACCGGCAGTTCCCCGCAGGGGCTGCCCAACAGCATGCCGGGACGCGACTTCGACGGCGTTCTGACGCTGCACCGCCTGCAAGATTACCTGGATTTTCGCCGTCGCCTGGCCGAGGTGAGCGAGGCGGTGGTCATCGGCGGCGGTGCGCACGCTATCGAGACCGTGATGGGCCTCGTGCATTGGGGCATTCACGTGCACTGGCTGATCCGGGGTGATACGTTTATGCGCGGGATGCTTGATCAGCCGGCCTCCGAGATGGTACTGGAGCGCATTCGCAAGCAGGGTATCGAGATACACACGAGCACCGAAGTGATGGGCGTCATCGGGCGCGTCGGCTCCGTCGCGGGCGTCATCACCAATCAGCAACAGATGATCCCCTGCCAGATGGTCCTCTCCTGCACGGGGACGCAGGCCGCAACGTCGCTGGCGGAACGCTGCACGCTATCCATACGTCATAAGAAGGGCATCATCGTCGACGATAAACTGCGCACCAGCGTACCAGATGTCTTCGCGGCAGGCGATGTGGCCGCGCTCAAGAATCCGCAGACGGGCAACTACGAGCCGCGCGCCCAGTGGTACGCGGCAGTGATACAGGGACGTATTGCGGGTGCCATACTGACCGGACACGACGAACTCGCACGTCAGCCGTTCGGCGTAATGTGGCACGCCACCCATCTGGGCGAGCTCTCCATGCTCACGGTCGGCGATCCCTTGATCGAGAGCAACAACGTACAGACGCTCACTGATAATAGCGCGAATGGCTACCGGCGCATAACCATCGAGGGTGATCGCCTGGTCGGCTACCTTTCGCTGGGCATCGCGCAGCCGGACAGCCTGGCGATCAAGCGCATCATCGACGCAAGATTGTCAGTGAGCAATGTCATCAAGCCGCTGCTCAAGGGGAAGTTCGACGCGCGGCAGTATCTCTCCGCGCAGCGTTCGCGCCTCGCCCAGGGCGTGCTCACGGGCCAGTTGCCGCCCCTGGAGGAGCCGCAGGTCCTGCCGATCAACGACCAGTTGACACCGCTTCCACCCTCAGAGTTGCCTGCCGCGAAACTGGTGAGCAGTCCCGGCAATCCCGTAGAGGCACCCCGCGTCGAGCCGCGCCAGTCCGCCGCCCAGGAACAGCAGATCTTCTATGAGGAGATCAACTCTTTTACCGGCGCGCTGCCACCGCAACCTGCGTGGAACGATGTGGATCAGTATATCGAAGAGCCCAGTCCGTTCACCGGCAATCTGCCATTCATCTCACATAAGGAGACTGGCGAACTGGGTCGCGAGAGCGAGCCTGTTACGCGCACGTACTCAGCAAATTTTCTTAGCAGCCAGCTGGGAGAGTCGGACCCCTTTACGGAAGAGATAAGTCCGTTCACCGGCAATCTGCCGACGCTCGCGGAGAGAAGCACCGACGAGACCAGCGTCGTGGGCCGGGATCAGCGTCACAGAGGCGTCGTCGAGTCCACGCTGGCAGCGGTTCCTGGCGAGAAGGCGGACAAAAAGCGTGGCCTGTGGGCATACAGCAACGAGAAACCACAGAAAAAGCAGCGTCCAGAGCCCGTTGAGGATGATGAGCTGCCGGGCCGCAGTCCGTCGCGCAGCCTCTGGTCGTATACCAGCAAAGAGAAGTCAAGAGTAGGGAAGGGACGCTAAATGCTCAAGATGCTGAAACTCAAGCCCGTTCTATTGCATAAAACTGGACCACAGGTGAGACAGGAGATCAGCGCCTGCATCGGCTGTAACGAATGTATGCTGGCCTGTCCCGCCGTCGCCGAGCCGATCACCATTGACGTGCTCAACCGCGAGACCATCTCTGGCCCCATCTCGCCGGCGGTGGCGCAATTCACGCGCGCGTGTTATCAGTGCAGTGCCTGCGTCGCGCCCTGTCCCGTCGGACTGCACCGGGACGCAATGATGATGTGGCTCAAGGTTCGTTTACTGCATTCAGAGATGGAAGAGGAGTAAGCTATGCGTGCAGACGGTGAAAAAGGCTATCCCTGGCTATCTTTCGAGATGACCACCTCATCGCTGATGAGCCTGCTGGCCGCGATCCTCGTTATCGGCGCGAGTGTGGGCTTCTATATCGTATACAGCCGCCTCAGTCCCGACACGGCACCCGACAGCATAGCGGGCTATGCATACGCCATCGCCGGCACAAGCTTCATGCTGCTCGCCGCGATCCGCTTCAGCCAGTATCGCCGTGCGCGCAAGCGCGCCGTGGGCAGGCTCAATGCCGTACTCAACTGGCATGTCGCCTTCGGGGTCATCGCCCTTGTCCTGCTCTTTCTGCATTCTTTCGGCAACTTCAATCCGCGCAGTGGCACCTACGCGCTATACGGCATGATTGCCCTGGCGATCAGCGGCTTTATTGGTCGCTTTCTCGATCGCCTGATGCCGCGTATGATCAGCGCCCAGGTGCGCAAAGCGCTCACTGTGGAGGGCGAGGATCGCATCGAAAATATCTCACAGCGCCTGCATTCTCTCGTCTCGCACAATACGAAAGAGGAGATACGCGGTTTCCAGGCCAGTCCAACTGGGAGCAGCATGCCGGGCATCCCCGGCCTTGCCAGCGCACCGTTCGCGACTTCCAGGTCTGCTAAAGGCGCGAAGGGAGCTACCAGAACGAGCGATAAGGGACCTGTACTGCAAACGTCCTGGGACCTGGCGTATATCTCGCTGGAGGAGACGCCACAGGAGCTGAGCCGCGACAATTCGCAGTATCGCTTCGTCTCCGATCGCAAGAGCGCACTCGCACAGCCCGGCGCCCTGATCCCTGGCGCCCAGGAGCATATCCTGGCGCTCGAAGATGTACAGCAGGCTTTGAAGCGTGAAGAGTTCTTGCGCTATATCATTCGTTACTGGCGCATCTTTCACATCAGCCTGGCCGTGCTCACCATCGGTCTCACGCTCTGGCATCTCGAATACGCCACGACGCTGCTACTGCCGCTGTTCTTTCACGTATAACTGAACCACTATCCTCCTGCAACTGTTCATAGTATCTGTCCGTATTAACTATGTGGTCTTAGCAGGTGGTTATAGCAGGAGGAATTGATTTCAAAATGATGCAACAACAAGCCATCAGGCAGGACGCCTTGCCGAAGCGCCTGGACATCTTTCTTCACAGTATAAAAACAGCGAAATTGATAGGAGCGTTATTCAAAGATCGGCGTATAGCCGCGTTCCGCAAAGTGTTTTTCGTCTTAACCATAGCAGTGCTGCTGGTCATTCTTCTCTTCCCAGACACGATTGCAGAGCTGGGATTGAGCGCGATTCTGCCTCTCATAGGGACTGCTCTGGGCGTGCCGATCGATGTGGGCGCCGATTGGGCCGTTTTCGCGCTGCTCGCCGTGAACCTGCTCCGCATCTTCCCCGCTGACCTATTGGCCGAGCACTATCAAGAAATCTTTCACCGATAGTAGGGGCACGATTTATAAGCCCGCAGCGGTTCACCAGCCCGCATGTCGGTTACAATGCCCCGCGTGTCGGTCTGGGGGGCGCGGCGGGCTGGTGAACCGCGCCCCTGCATGAGGGGATTCTGTTTACAAATAGAGCATACTTACAGACGTATCTTGTCGGTACCGTTCGATGGCCTGAACTTCTTCCCTTCGTTGATAAATACCGAGATCTGATCCTGTCCCGACAGGTGAATGAGGATCAGCATATCCACTTTGCCATCTCCGGTCACATCGCGAAATTCCAGTGTAATGGGCGCAAGGTTTCCGTTGTCTCCTGCAATGAAAACGGGCGCTATATAGGTAATGGCTTTAGACGGATCGCCGCCCATAAACTCGATCACCACCGCCTGGCGATTCAAGTTCATAGCGATAAAGTGGCTGGGACTCTTTGCACTATCACTGTGGCCCACCACTGCATCTGTCTGGTATGTACGAGGAGTACCGTAGCGCAAATCGTTGTAACGTTGGGTTCCCCAGGCCAGCGCCGCCGATCCAAGCACCCAGGCCACCACCAGAATTATCATCGCAACCCCGAGGGGAAGAAGCCAGTGGTTCTTAGATTGGATTTTGTCTGGACGCGGCGCCCGTGGAGGCGGGGTCGGGCGCGCTTGCTGACGGGTCGGGCTTTTTGTCACGCCCGGTGGTTGACGACGTTGCGGAACCATAGATGCAGGTTGATGTGGGCTGGTTGTACGATTTCTAGAACCTGATGACATGTCAAAACGAATAGCGCTAGTGTTCTGACGCGGTGGCTCTCCATCATCGACAAGGAAACTGTCTGTTTTCGACGTCTGACCTACGTCATCGCTGGTATTGGGGTGAATGAGGATCGGGTCCATTCCCTCTCTAGTACGCCGCTTCTGCAGGGGCTGCTCACCACCTGAGCCCATGGGCTCTCCCTTTCTCTGCTTCGTATACTTATCGCTACAAGGGCCGACCTTCACTGCAGTTCCAAAAAAACTGCATCGAAAGTTATAATATACCCAACAATGCATGAGTGTCAAATTAAAAACATATCAATATGCACGAATCTGTTTCAAGATGTACTATATCATCCCTCACCTGGGACATAAAGGCGTCGTAGCGGCCAGTAAAAATCTCCTTACACAGGGTCACACTTGCGTTACCTTATGTCCAGGAGTATAATTAAGGAAATGTTAAACATGATCGTTAGCGTGGAGATTCCTGCTTTGAGCAATGAATATACATCGGGCGGTGGGGCGTCAAGTAATGGTCATTCGTCTGTCAATCGTCGCGAGATGCGTGCAAGTCATTCGACGGGCGCTCTTCCAGTTATAAAAACGCCTGAGCGGAGCGCGGGTTCCGGCTTCGACTTTGAACAAATGATAGAGTCGCTGCACGAACTCTTCGAGCATGATCGCCAGATGGCGAGCCAGCCTGACGCGACACGTTGCGGCATCTGCTACCTGCACTTCCAGATAAGCGAGCTATACTATCGCGACAATGAGGGCTTCTACGTATGTGCGAACTGCGAACACGCGCTCGGCAAACACACCCTTCCCATGGTAAGACATCAACATAAATTGTAGTGCGGTCGAGATCCATAAAAACTCTGGCCTTCATGCGGAAGCGCCAGAGTTTTTATCGTCTTGCTCATTCTACTATTCCTGCCGCCTCTTCCTCTTCGATCTCGTCGTCGCCCACCTCGCGCAGGTCTTCGGGCCGATCCAGGCGATCGATAAAGAGGATGCCATCGAGGTGATCTATCTCGTGCTGGAGGATGCGCGCGAACCAGCCCTCGGCGGGCACGCGTATCGGCTTGCCGCGTACATCCTGGCCCTTGACGAGCACTTTGGAGGCGCGGCGAATATTCTCGCCGACGTAGCCCGGAATGCTCAGGCAGCCTTCTGGCCCGATCTCTTCTCCCTCGGCCTTCACGATCTCTGGATTGAAGAGCGCGATCTTGTGGTCCTCGAACTCTGCGACGAAGACACGAATCGATTGCGCGATCTGTGGCGCCGCTAAGCCAACGCCGCCGGCTGTATGCATCGTCTCGAACATATCATCGACGAGTTTTTGTAGCGATGGATCGAAGCGATGAATCTTCTTGGCTTTCTGGCGCAGAATAGGATTCTCGGTTGTAATGATTTTGCGAATGGCCATAATTCACAGTACCCCTGCACTACACTGAAGCAAACGATACGCCTCTCATAACCCCGATATGGATAGCAGGTGCTATAATTGTGGCATATATCGTATCATACGGGACTACTAAGCGCAAACATGTTAGAGATCGTCAAGAGCATTGTAACCTGCATCGAGCAACATAGGCTCTTTCCTGCACATAATACAATTGTTGTAGCGGTGTCAGGAGGGGCGGATTCGTTGTGCCTCCTGCATCTACTTCACCAACTCTGCGGCCCCGACCGGCGCTATCCCAATGTGCAGCTACACGTAGCGCACCTTGATCACCAGTTGCGTCCCGAGGTGAGCGCACGGGATGCCGCCACCATTGCACACATTGCCGAGTCCTGGCACCTCCCCGTCACACTCGGTGTCGCTGATGTGCCCGCTATCGCGCGTGAAGAAGGGCGCTCGCTCGAAGAGGCCGCGCGGATTGCGCGTTACCGCTTCTTACGCACAGTCGCGCAGAGCTTACCGGCTCCGACGCGCATTGCCGTAGCCCACCAGAGAGACGACCAGGTTGAAACGCTGCTCCTGCACTGGCTGCGCGGCGGTGGCATCACCAGCGCGGTTGGTTTGCAGCCGAAGCAGCAGGACATCATCCGCCCGCTACTCACCGTCACCCACGCTGAGACGCTCGCCTACTGCCAGCAGCAGCAGCTCACACCACTTGAGGATGAGAGCAACATAGACCCGCGCTTCTTGCGCAACCGCATTCGCCACGAACTACTTCCCCTACTGGAGTCAATGAATCCCGGCATGCGCGCAACGCTCCTACGTAACGCCGAAGTGTTGCAGGTCGACGCTGCATGGATAGAAGCACAGATAGATGCCGCGTGGTCCACCGTGGTCATCGCTGAACAACATAAGTATATCAGCCTACAATGCACAGCCCTGCTTGCCCTGCCGCTCAGCCTGCAACGACACCTCTTGCGTCGTGTCACCGCGCGCCTGGGCGAGGGACAATCTCCATTAGAACTACGTCATTATAAATTGATTGAACAGATGTTGCAACAGGAGACAGGCGAACCATCGCTGGATCTCCCCGGACATCTCTATGCCGTGTGTAAGGCTGATACCCTCACTTTTTCACTAAATAACGACGGCCCGATGGGGCGGGTTGCGCGCCCATTATTTAATAACAACAAAGAGGCCACTCTGCCTATTCCGGCACGCGTCGCGGTACCAGGAACGCCCTGGATCGCGGTCGCCGAAGTCGTCACCGGCGCGCTACTGGAAGCGGCACGAGAAGCGTTACAGCGTGAAGATTGGCCTGCAGTGTGGCGTTTGCTCGTCTCTGATCGTTATGTCGTATATGTCGATGCTGCTGCCATCGGCGCCACGTTGTGCGTCCGCACGAGGCGCGCGGGCGATCGCATGCGCCCGCTGGGCATGGCCCACGAGAAAAAGATACAGGATATACTGGTAGACAGGCATATCGCGCGCGCCGAACGCGAGCAGATACCGCTTTTCTACTCAGCCGAGCATTGCGTCTGGCTGGCAGGGATCTCCCTTGACGATAGAGTCCAGCTAAGCGGCACGACGCGGGAGATCGTGCGCTTAGCCATTATTCCCGATGACTCGTTGACAACCATTGATAGCCGGGCCACGCACACGACGCGGAACCCGCGTCCAGGCATATTTACAGGTGAGGAGCACATGCACGAAGATATCGCTGAGATACTTATCTCTACTGAGCAGTTGAACGCTAAAATCGCCGAGCTAGGCGAACAGATTACCCGTGATTATAGTGGTAGAAACCTGTTGCTGCTGGGAACGCTCAAGGGGGCCGTCCCCTTCATCGCCGACCTGGCACGCGCGATCTCTCTGCCATTAGAGATCGACTACATGGCCGTCGCCAGCTACGGGGACAGCACCCATTCGAGCGGCATCGTGCGCATCATCAAGGACCTTGAGGGGCCGATCGATCAGAAGCACGTCTTGATCATCGAGGACATCATCGATAGCGGCCTCACGCTCAGCTACCTGACAGATATGCTGAGGAGGCGCAATCCGCTCAGCCTGTGCATCTGCACGCTGCTGGACAAAGAACGCGAACGGCTCAAAACGATCGGGATCGACTACGTGGGCTTCACCATCCCCGATAAGTTCGTCGTCGGCTACGGCCTCGACTACGCGCAGCGCTACCGCAACCTGCCCTACATCGGCATATTGAAGCCTGCTGTATACGAGGGACAGGCGCGACCAGAGACGCAGCACCAGAGTCCGGCTGAAAAGTAGCGCTATCTTTCATTCTGCAAACAGGTGTGCTACACTGACAAGGAACATATACCGCCCTGAGTAATTCTGTCTTCACGCGGAGCCTGTTATTATGTCCTGGTCCCAGACACAGCAAGCCGAGAATATGCACGACCAGGTGACCATTCTTGTGGGGAGTGCGATCCGCTTGCTACGTGGTGAGTGTGGCGTCTTTGTAGTTTCGAACGAGGCATTTGACCCACAAAGTAGTTCTGAATATACGCTCTACCGGCTGAACGAGGCCGCCCTACCACTGCTGTTGGCACTGGCACAGAAGGGGCCACAGCCCAACCTGCGCGACGTGCTTGTGGTCGAGCGCGTCTCGCCTGACCTGGCCCTTGAGCTCGGCATCGACGAGGAGATGGTCGCCCAACACGATATAGAGCGCTGTTCACTGCTGTTGTTCGATCTGTCCGGCCTGCTGGGTGAACTGCACTACTTGAGACCCGCCAACGCCCGCTCGCGCTTCGAATGCCACGAGGGCGCGGAGACGCCTGGCGGAGGGGACGCGCTACACCTGCTCATCGCCCAGGTGACCGTCGGTATACGCTTCGCGTTGAAGGCGCAGTCGCTGCTCAGCGAACAGGGCAGGCTGGCGGCTATCTTTCACTATAGCGCCGAAGGCATTCTGACCGTCGATAACGCCCTGCGCATCATCGACTTCAATCCGGCCATGGAGCGCCTGACAGGCTGGCGTGAAAGCGAGGTCCTGGGACGTTTCTACTTCGAGGTCCTGCGACCGAAAGATCGCCAGGGCAATGATCTCGACCTGCAAGACTCGCCGATCTTACAGGCATTCGCGGGACAGGTAGTGGTAGATCGCGAGATGGTCATTACCGCGCGCGACGGACAGCGCTTCGACGTACGGGTGACGGCCTCGTGCGTGCGCTCGGCCAGGGGCGAGCCGGCAAACGGTATACTGAATATACGCGACGTAACACGCGAGCGCCAGCAGGAGGAGCAGCGATCGACCTTTATCTCAGTAATCTCGCACGAGTTGCAGACGCCGATCGCTATCATCAAGGGCTATGCCTCGACGCTGGCCCGCGCCGATGTGAACTTCGAGCCTGAAGTTGTGCGTCCTCGCCTTGTTGCTATAGAGGAAGAGGCGGACCGTCTAAATAAGCTGGTGGGAAACCTGCTCTACGCCTCGCGCATTCAGGCCGGCGGGCTACAGATGGATATCGCGGCCCTCGACCTGGGATCGCTGATAGAAGGCGTGATACGGCATCTAGAGGCCAGCCGCCCGGATGTAAGTGTCACGCTGGACATTCCAGCCAACCTGCCCATCGTGATGGCAGACAGAGACCGTATCGAAGAAGTTCTGTTGAACCTGCTGGACAACGCTGTGAAGTACTCGCCGCGCCAACGCGAGTTGACCATAACGTGCAGCCCGACAAGCGAAGAGGTCATCGTGAGCGTGAAGGATACCGGCATGGGCATCTCGGTCCGGGACCAGGAGCAGATCTTCGCGCGTTTCCAGCGCGTTGGCGATCCTCTGTCACCGGCGACGCCGGGAGCTGGTCTCGGCCTGTATATCTGTCGTGCAATCGTCGAGGCACATGGAGGACGGATCTGGGTTGAGAGCACGCTGCACCAGGGCTCGACGTTTTCATTTAGTTTGCCGCGTGAGGAAAAAGCGCAATTACCAATGGTGGTTTTTTAATGGAGAAAGATGCATTTGATCAGCGAGATATGACGATTCTGATCGTGGATGACGAACCGCGTATCCGCGACTTTGTACGTATGAATCTAGAGCTGGAGCACTATCGCGTCATCGAGGCCAGCAATGGCGTGGAGGCGCTGGACCAGTTGCGTGAAAATCTACCCGATCTTGTGGTATTGGACGTCATGATGCCCGAGATGGATGGCTTCGAGACGCTGCGGGCCATACGCGAGGTTTCTACCGTCCCCGTGATTATGCTCACGGTCCGGCAGAGCGAGCAAGATAGGATACATGGATTGGATCTGGGGGCCGACGATTATATCGCCAAGCCTTTCAGTCCACGTGAGCTGCTCTCGCGCATCCGGGCCTTGCTGCGCCGGTCGTTTATGGCACCGCCATCGCGCAAAACGGAGATCATCGTCGACCCCGATCTCAAGATAGATTTCTCACGGCACGAAGTGGTTGTGCGTGGAGAGAAGGTTGTGCTACGTCCCACAGAATACCGGCTCCTCTATCATCTCGTCAGCAACGCGGGCCGCCTGCTGACACACGAAACGCTGCTGTCCAAGGTCTGGGGACGGGAATACCGCGACGAGGCCCATTATCTGCGTTTATATATCACGTATCTACGTCAAAAGATCGAGAAGGACCCGGCGCACCCGAAATACATCCTGACCGAACGTGGCGTAGGGTACCGCTTTAAAGAATTGGATGAGTAACACTGATATGAATAAGAAGGAACGTGTCGACGCGGCACTGCACAATGAACCGGTGGACCGCGTCCCGGCAAGTATGTGGGGACATGATTTCGAAAATGAGTGGAATGCCCAGGCGCTGGCCGAGTTGATGATAGAGAAATTTACCAGCTACGACTGGGACTACTTGAAGGTCAATCCGCGCGCCTGCTATCATGTAGAAGGCTGGGGGGCGCAATATCGCCCCTCGGGCGAGAAGTACAAAGCACCGATCTGCGCTGCAACTCCCATCAGGAGCGCAACCGATTGGAAGCGTCTGCGCCCCCTGGAACCCGATCAGGGCGCTTTAGGCGAACAATTGCGCATGTTGAAACTGATCAACCATGCCATCGGCTACGACGCGTACTTTGTCCAGACGATATTCTGTCCGCTCGGCGTCGCCATGTATCTCGTTGGACACAAAAGCGGACCCGTACTACAGACGATCCGCGAGGACCGCAAGGCACTGCACATGGCACTCCGCGTGATCACAGAGACCTTCATCACCTATGCCATCGCCTGCCTGGAAGAGGGAGCCAGCGGCATCTTCTATGCAACCAACAAATGGGCAAGCGAAGGGATGCTTACCGCGGACCAGTACCGTGAGTTTGGCGAGGAATACGATCTCGAATTCCTGGACGCCATCAAGAGCCGCAGTAAATTCAACATCTTGCATAATTGTGGCACGCACATCTACTTTGACCAGCTCGCCTCTTATCCGGTGCAAGCGATCAGTTGGGGCGACACGCTTGAGGGAAACCCCGATCTCCGCGAAGGCAAGATGCGCTCCGGCAAGGCCGTGATGGGCGGCATCAGCGCGCGCACGACCATGAAAAACGGCTCAACGGATCAGGTACAAGAAGAGGTTGCACGGGCGCTTGAGCTCACGGCTGGCAGGCACTTTTTGCTTGCACCTGGCTGCACCGTACCACCGGAAGCGCCAGCCGAAAATCTGGCCGCCGTTCGACGCGCGCTGTCTTGACACCAGCAAACTCATTCGCTATACTCGCACGTAACTTCTCACCAAGGTACAAAAATGTTGTATAGTAAACTCTAACATGTAGAGACAATGCAACTCGTAACAATGCGATGCTTACGAGCATGCACATATCCTCTACACTTTGTGGAGTGGGAGACTCGCGCCGCACTTTCGGTGATAAGAGAGAGGGTAGATCGCGAGAGATGGAGCGATATCGAACAATGCGAGCCTATTCTGCGGGTGGCGTCGTTTTTCGCCTTGCTCCAATGTGCTCTTCAGAGAAAGACTTTGTTGCGGAACAGCACAATGCAGGGTCCACGTTTCCTGGTTCCGAAGACATGCTATCCATGGAAGTAGCACTGGTTGGACGTAGCCACGCGGGCATCTGGGCCTTACCCAAAGGGACACCTCAAACGGGTGAGACTATCGAGCAGGTAGCGGTACGTGAAGCGCAAGAGGAGACAGGATTACAGGTCCGCTTAATTGCCTACATTGGAAGCATTTCGTACTCTTTTGTACGCGACCAGGTACGTTACCACAAACAGGTACGTCACTTCTTACTGGAAGCAGTGGGGGGCGACACGAATTTGCACGACGCGGAATACGACATTGTACAGTGGTTTCCACTGCACGAAGCCTGCCGGCGTCTGACCTATCAGAACGAGGTAAATATCCTTTACCTGGCCGAAGAGATGCTACAGCGCTGGTTGCAACACCGGCGTAAGGAAGGGCAAAAGTAGCTATATGCAAAGGCGATCTCGGAACTCACTGTTGCGCCGTATTCTCTTTCCTTATACTGGGGAAGAAATGCTTACACGCAGGCAGGGACTGCGTGTGATCGGTATCTGGGCACTGTTTTTTTCCTTTGCCATGCTGTTGTGTACAACGCCATTCACTCTCGCTTTCGTAGGAGCAGCTTCTCCAAATAGAATTGTTTTAATACTCCTGATCGCGTTTTTCTCAGGAGTCGTCATTTTTGGTGCGCTGGCCTGGTTCGTGGTCGTTATGAATAACCGGGCCGTACAGATTATGCAGCGGCGCGCCGGGACCAACAATACCAGCGGAGGTAGGTATGGATCTTAGTGTTGAAGGTAAATCGGAGCGTATTCCCCCTGGTTCGCATATCTGCCAGCTCTACAGTAAGGTAACAGAGATTCCGGCAGTAACTGCGCGCCTGCTTAGAGTCGGACTCTCACTCTCTGAGAAGTGCCTCTTCGCCGCTGCCCCGGCGCAGATCAAGGAATTGCGCGACGAGTTACGGAAATTGCAGGTCGATGTGGATGAGTATACAGCTTCGGGACAGTTGGTGTTGGAGGAGGAGCGGGAAGGGTTTCTGGCGAATGGAAAGCGCTTCGATCCTTACTTTCTGCTCTCGTCGCATCAGACGTTTATCGCCCAGGCATTGCGAGAAGGCTGGCAGGCTGTGCGCATCTCAATCGATATGACCTGGCTGGCAAAGGATATCGCGACGCCCGAACAGATCCTTAAGTACGAGGCGGCCTCTGATGCCGTATTTACTTTCCAGAATGCACCGATCATCGCTTTGATGCACTATGACCATAGCAAGCTACAGCCGAATCTGGTGGTGGAGATGCTGAAGCTGCATCCTATCTCCGTCGTCGGTAAGTATATCAAACGCAACCCCTATTACCTGAATTCGGAGCAGTATATGCTGAAGATACTGCGCATCAACAAGGAGAAGGGGAATAATCCGCCGCAGGCGTGAGTCGTTTCCCCCTCATGTAGGGGCGCGGTTCACCAGCCCGCGGCGCTCCCCAGGCCGACGCGCGGGCTGGTGAACCGCGCCCCTACAGCGGTCGTTTGATCAGATCCTTTCCTGCAAACAAATGAAACGCACCCCTGCTTCCCTGCCTTCACACATTGCTACGAATTGAACAGGCTGCCCAGGTCGAGGTTGTTCTGACCACCGGCCTGTTGCGCCCCTTCAGGAGTCGGTGGATGGTAGGACATCGATTGTATCCCGACGCGGCCCGGGCCGACGAAGCGGTTGAGGATGATCGAGGCGCCAGCTACCAGGCCGCCGATGGCGCCCAGGAGACCACCGCCGCGCTGTGAACCCGCTACGGTCGTCGTCGTCATCTGGACGGAGGGATCTTTCCACAGCCAGGCGCCAGGCTCGATGTCCAGTGCCTCGCCGGGTGCGAGCATTTTCTCAAAGACATTGCCGTAACCATGCAGCAGAACCAGTCCTTCGCCCCCGCGCGCAGTGAACTGGTCGACGAACAGGCCAGTGCGACTGAAGAGGATATTGGCGGCTCCCTGTACAAAGGTGAAACCATAATCGACGTTGCCTGTAGCGATGAGGAACTGGTGCTCGCGCACTTCGACCATCTGGCCGGGCTGCAGGCGTAGCGCCACGATCTGACCCACAGAGTCGCGCGAGAACGCAATGTTGCCGGGACCCTGGGCCTCGGTGATAAAGATCTGCAAGCCCGCGAAGAACCGCCGTGCCGCACCCCTGATAGACTTGAAGCCGATCTGCACGCCAGGATGCTTCCAGAGCAGGATGTGATGCTCGAAGTAGATGGGCATCTGATTGCCAAGCATAATATCGGCTACTGGCACCAGCCCGCCATCGATGGAGACGGTCATGTCGGCGATCCTCAATGGACCCTTTGGATTGTGTAGCTCTGCCTTTGGTACAGAGGCACCGAACATACTATTGCTATACTCTTCGTACTGATTGGGCGGGACGAACGCTCCCTGTGGCGCTCCATAGGACCCCTGTGGCGGTGGTGGTGTCTGAGCCGCCTGTTGTACCGGCGATCCACAGACGCCGCAGAACTTGACGCCATCGGCGACCTGGCTGTTACAGCGAGGGCAGATCATGAAATAACCTCCTTCTATTGGCACCCTGTGTTTTAAGCCTCTTCACTTCGTAACTGAGCGGGCACAAGGGCCTCTACTTCTTAAGACTGAAGCATTATCAGGTTGATAATAGCAGTATTTGGCGGAATCTACAAGAGGTTGCTCCCCTTAAAGCTCTGATAGGCAAGGCTTGCTTGTTGAGAAATTTTGCTGAGAAGAGTATACTTATATTACTACGGAAATACTTCTTCTATTCTGACAGATTATGTACACTTTCAATATTACTTGAGCAGCCAAATAATACGCGTTGGTATCAGAGAGGACAAAAGATGAGCGATACCTTCTCCGCGCTCGGCTTGATGGGCATACTTGAAACTCTCTGGGAATGGCTTATCGCGGTAGCCCTGACGTTCTGGATCGGGACCCTGGTGATAGAAAGTGTTGTACTCGATGGCAAGGAGCAACGTGCAGCCTTTTTCAGTTATTACAGGCAGCGGGCACGGCCAGCGCAGTGGTTTTGTTTGTCAGTATTACTTGTAGCCGAGGTCGTTGCCCTGTTCCTGCGCTCAAAACAGTTCACGCAATCGCTGCATGGCAATGCCCTTGATTCCGCTGTGCCTGGCCTGGCACTGTTCCAATCAGCCTATGGTTATATCTGGATTGTACGGGAAATTTTGCTACTCGGCTCGCTGGCGCTGCTAATGAGTATTCCGAGCACCAACGGAGCTGACGCTCCTACGGCTACGCCGTCAGGCGCTCGGATCAGAAGCTGGTGGACAACCAGCCATCGGCAACGACCCTTTGTCGTCGCGTTACTGATACTCGCAGGGCTGATCTTGATCACCTACGCCTTGCCAGCAGATGCCGCACGACTATTTGCCTATGTTGTTGCGCTGAATTGGCTCACCCTGGCGGCGCAAGGGACCTGGTTCGGGGGGTTAGCCTATCTTGTTTACATATTCATGCCGCTGCTAGCAGAGAGCGAGCCAGAGCGCAGAAGCGGAACACTGGCAGCTATTTTGTGGCGCTTCTATCCCCTGGTACTCGGAGCGATGTGTGTCGTACTCTTCAACGAACTTTATTTAACTACAACCGGTTTGAGTAATATCCAGCAATTCAGTACTGAACCTTACGGGCGAACGTTGCTGGTCCAATGGGCGCTCATCTTGTTGATGATCTTATTCAGTGTGTATGCGCTTTTCGTCCTGCGTCCAGGGATGGCTAAGGAGGCAGCATTATTGCCACTGGCCAACTCAGGGGCAGTTCGTCAATCCGAGCCGATTCGAACTGCAAGAGACCTGCAAAAGACATTCCGCGTCCAATCATGGTTGGCAGCCGCCGTGCTGCTCTGCTCGGTGCTGCTGGCATTCTTTGCTCCACCGGTTGCTACTAAAAGTCAAACTACTACAACAGGTACGTCCTCCAACCTGCTCAGCACACAAACAAAGCAGGTGGGCAATCTTTCAGTAACACTGGCAGTTATTCCGGGGAAAATACACGTTGCTAATACCGTCACAGTAAAGATAATAGATACGCGCAGCAACCAATTTGTGATGAAGGTTCGCATTATGATGAGTACGAACATGTATCAGATGGATATGGGAACCGTGCGAGCCACCATGATGGGAGGCACTCCGATATATAGCGCGACCTTTGCGCAAGATACAACATTTTCAATGACAGGTATCTGGGAGATCACGCTGACGATCCAGTTGCCGCAGCAGGCTCAGGATACGGTTCTCTTTCAAGTATGGATGAGCTGATAGAGAAGCATGTAGTTAGAGATCACACGTTTCTCTATCAGCAAAGATGTCCGGCTTCCATCAGGAAGCAAAAGAGCAGCCGGGTCTATATTTTTCTTACCGTGCAGTATAGGGCTGCACCTGGAAAGTTGCCATGCGCTGGATATTACTATAAATTCCAGAAGCACCTCCCTGTGGCTGCGCAGGATTAATCGGGCCTGCATACGCACTCTGCGCTGCCGCTACCAGGTCATTGAGAAGAAACTGCGACTGTGGTGTTTCCAATTGCGTACCATTTAAACCTACCATCTGGCTGGCATCCTGGCGTACCTTATCCAGATCGAACGTTACCTGATTTAAAGCGCTCTCGATCTGGTTGGCGAGCTGGCGTTGTCCTGCTGTAGCTTGAGGCGCGGCCACCGCTGCATCCAGGTGCACTCTAATGAGATACACATAGCCGGGCGGCACCTGCCCTTTGCTATTGTACAAGGAGCCGGGCGGTTCCATGGTAATCTGTGGTCCTACCAGGGCCACTTGAGCATCATGCGCACTGATAAGCAGAGGAGTATTGGGCGGTACATCCATAGAGATAGAGCGCGCTCCATCAATATAGTCCAGAATACGTATGAGTTGGCGATGTATTTGATCTGTATCCGGTGGATTACTTTGCGAGTCATCTCTGGCACTGCTCGCCCATTCCACCACCTTTTCTGTATTTCTCCAAAACCAGATGCCCAATCCACCATACAGTTGTCGTATCTGGAGCTCCGGCGAATCGGCCAGCAGGTGGCGAAGGTGGGTAAGGGTTAACAGAGGAGGTTCACTATAGAAGCGCCAGACGCTCTGATCGGTAGAAGGCTGGGTTGGCGGAATGCTGCTATCCTCTTCAGTCACGAGAAAGCTGCTTGCGTTTACGAGCAGGTCAGCGTGCTGCGGGTCCTGATAGGATGAGGGTAACTGAGCATTACCCTGATGTCCACGCAAAGTGCCAAGTAATACCCAGGTTCCCTCGGCGTTGATTAGAGCATTTTTTAACCAGGCATAATAGCTTTTACCGCTAGCGGGATCTGGAACGTTATGCAGGTCGATCTGTACCTCATCATCAACGCCCCGGCTGTTCTGGGCATTCAACTGCCCACTATTGAGAAAAATGACATCTCCTCCTATCGCAGGAGTACTGATATGCCCACCTGTACGCCCACCAGAGAACGCATAAAGTGCGAAGATAGTAGAACCGGCCAACAAGAACAAGATCACAAACAAGATAATGAACAGCCTCTTCCAGTCACCCCAGGGCCGGCGAGTTGGTGGCACGTATGATTGCGCCCCAAACTGCGCGTTTTGCGGTGCAGGCGAAAGCGGAGCAGGAGTGCTACCGGCTGGTCTGACAGGAGACCCCGCCCCGCTGTCAGGAGGCACAGTAAAGAGACGAGTCGTCGCGATAGGGGGCGGAGTTTGTGGCGTAGAAGCCACCACTGGTGGGGGTTGGGACCACTGTACACCTTGCGGCACCACATACGGAAGCGGGCCCATCCTATGAGGGCTCAGATCGGTTGGTTCTGCCATATCAATTGACGGGCGAACAGGTATAAACAGATCCGCAGGAATAGGCAAATTAAACGCTTCGGCGATCGCGGCTGCCAGGGCAGAAGCGCTACTGAAGCGGTCAGCCGGGTCCTTCTCCATGGCCCGCAGAATCGCTATCGTCAGTAATGGTGGGATGGCAGGATTAACAAGAGCAGGAGGTGTCGGCATTAAGCTGATCTGCTGTGCCATAATGGCCGGTACGCTTTCACCACGGAAAGGATAAACGCCTGTGCAAATCTCATAAAGAATGATTCCCAGCGAGTAGATATCGCTACGTTCGGTGCCAGGGTGACCCCGAGCCTGCTCGGGTGAGATATAAAGTGGCGTGCCCAACCACATGCCGCTTACCGTACCAGAGCTGATGCCAGTTATCTTCGCGATGCCGAAGTCAGTAAGCACAGGTTCGCCAATTGAGTTATGGGCTAAATTGCGTTTATCCAGCAGGATGTTAGCCGGTTTGATATCCCGGTGGATCATACCTTGCTGGTGAGCGTAATCGACAGCCTTACTGAGAGACGTAAAGAGACGTAGAATATCAGTTGGAGGAGGAAATTTGCCTGCCCGCGATGTACCCTGTATGTATCGAGCGAGTGTCTGTCCCTCTACATAATCCATGACCATATAGGCAACGGGAACATTCACCTCGGGAGAAGAGGTAGCTTGAAAGTCGTGGATCTGGACAATATTAGGGTGATGCAGGGCAGCGATAACGCGTGCTTCACGAGAAAAGCGCGTTATGAATTCAGGATCTGTTTGCAAGTCGGCGTGAAGAAGCTTAATGGCGACATAGCGATGTAATTGGGTATCAAAGGCTTTCCACACTTCTGCCATGCCACCGCTTCCAAGTCTCTCTCGCAATTCGTATTTTCCCAGGTGTTGCGAGCCTGGCCGTGAATTGTTGCTCAAGTCATCACCTCCTCAAGAAGAGAAGCTTCCTTGCGTAGTTACACGTCACGAATGAATGACAACTCTACATATATATCAGGAAAGCACTCAATTGACGATGTTAATTTGATCAATCCTGAGAAGTAGCTATCCACAATTCGTATCTAAACTGACAATGCTTCTACGCCAAACTTGAGCACAGATTCAAATACCTTGATTATAGTACCATTACAAGTAGAGCTTGTCAATGCAATACTACTCGATAGATGCATGAACTTATTGTAATCAATCAAGCAAAAAAGGAGCGCACGGGAACGGGATAGCCATGTAGATTCTCTAGAGGGGGCAATTCTTGAGTAGGGATGGGGCTGGCCCCATCTGGGACAACTAAATTGGGAATCGAGTTGCAAAGGAAGAGGAAATGGAGGACAATCCTTTCATGAGACATTTGCTTGATCAGAAAGGATTTCCTGCTCTGCAGGATAGCGCATTGACGCGCGTGCACACAAGCGCCTGCACAGCGCAGGTTCCCCCCTCCTCGCCCACGCTCGCCCAGCTCATCGTCGCCTTTTTGCAACAGGTTCTGGAGCAGCCAGAGCAGGAGCACCGCGAGCTGACCGCCTCTGCAAAGCTCCCACGAGGTCGCCCCCCAACGCTGCCGATGCCACAATTGTGGCTGGCGGTGCTGGCGGGAACCATCCGGCAGGCCAGCCACCTCAGCCGCAGCTGGCGGACGCTGTGCCTGGGTCCCACCGGCTCGTTTCCCGCCGTGCAGTTGACCTACGAAGCCGTCCGCAAGCGCTTGCTCTCGGCGGGAACGGAGCCCTTGCAGCAGTTGTTCGCTTCTCTGTCGGTGGCCTTGACAAACTGGACCCTGGCCCCACCGCCTTCGGCCCTGGTGGTCGCCGCCTTCGCCGTTCAGGTGGTGGCCCTGGATGAAACGACTCTGGATGCGGTGCGACGACTCACCCAGCAGCTGCGCGAACTGCCCAAAGGCGAGCCCCACTTGTGGGTCGGAAAACTGGCGGGCCTCTTCGATCGGCGTCTGCAACGGGGGGTGCGCATGCCGGTGCGTGCCGATGTCTTGGCGGGCTGTACCGTCGGCGTCCTCACGCTCTTGGAAGGCTTGCCCAAAGGCAGCCTGATCCTGGCTGATCTGGGCTATTTCAGGTATCCCTGGTTTGATTACCGAAGCTCGCAAGGCTACTTCTGGGTCTCGCGCCTCAAGGAGCGGGCGACCTATCAGATCAAAGAGGTTCTGGCCTACGATGATCCGCAGGGTCTCCTCGACGCGATCGTCTGGGTGGGCAAATACCGGGCCGATCGCTGTGGCCATGCCGTTCGCCTGCTGATCTTCTCCTCGGGCGGCAGGCAGTATGGCTCTTTGACCAATGTGTTGGACCCCAGGCAGTTGTCGATGCGGGAAATCGCGCAATGGGATGCCCGTCGCTGGGATATTGAATTGGCCTTCAAGTTGCTCAAATGCGAGTTGGGCTGGCAGCTCTGGTGGGCGGCTCGACCAGAGCTGATCATGATCCAGGTGTGGGTCGCGCTCATTCTGGCTCCGATCTTGCATGCCTTGCACTTGCACGTGGCCATGCAAGCGGAGGTCGAGCCCTTTGATCTCTCCCTGCACGTGATGGTTGACCTGTTGGGCTCCATGCCTGCCGGGCCCACTCCGGTCGTCGAGCGTCTGATCGACGAGGGACGCTTGCTCGGGCTCCTTCCTCCTTCCACGCGCACGCGCATCATGGTACCAGAACTGGGGCCGCACATGGTCTGTCCTGTTCCTGTTCTGAAGGATCTGACGCGGCAAGCACGCTCTGCCCAAAGGAATGGTCATCCTCGAACGGTTCCTTTCGTCTCTCGTTTTCTTACTCAACTTTTACTTTAGTTGTACCAGATGGGCTGGCCCCCATCCGGCTCTTCTCTCACCAACACATTTTCAGGTGAGACTGCACGGAGTGACTACACCACCCAGGAAAGGTGTATCATCAGGGTAGGCGCGCAAAACATGGGTTCGTGAGAACGGAGCGGTTCTCCCACCCGGCAGGAAACCCTCGTTTTCGGACGCGCGTATGATCGGGGTAGGGACCAGATGGGCGCGCAAAAAATGTGTCAGTGAGGGAACCATCCGGCTCGGAGAGCGCGATCTAGCCGGAGAACTGCATGCCTGGGGAGACGGATGGGGGCAAGCCCCATCCCTACTCAAGTATTACCTCTATTCGGGTAACTCTTCCGGACTCATCGGGGCTCACACGTTTCCTGGTACGGGTGGTGGGAAGGACGGCCCGAGGCCGTCCTTCCCACCACCCGTACAAAAGGCTTGTGAAGCGCCTTTGGCGCTGACGAGTCAGTAGATCCCTACTGAAGAGATACCAGGATAACTCACGTTTTGAGAAAAGAATAA
>Ga0137371_10000777_pt1 | contig 24342 bp, 14 predicted proteins | sample SagtaG_7_FD_104919 | JGI IMG/M metagenome (GOLD analysis project Ga0137371, IMG submission 104919) | Vadose zone soil microbial communities from Sagehorn Ranch, Mendocino, California, USA - Sage1_R_40_16 metaG | ecosystem: Environmental > Terrestrial > Soil > Vadose zone | place: USA...
AGATCCTATGGACGCGCTGCCAAAACGCCGTTCCCATTCCCCTACCAAGCTAATCGCTCGCACGCAGACTGATCGTCAACGGGAATAAGAACTGAAGTAGAGAAGGACAGGTGTCTCACAACTTCTGCTGGTCGCGGCCTAGATCGGCAGCAGGTCCCTCCCAAAGTCGTTCTCTCGCTCCGCTGCCCACACTCGAATCATTTCTGCCCGGCGGTTACACCGAAATCACACTGATTCTCGCCCCTCTGGCCGAAAACTGAGCAAGAATCAAAAAAATCGCTCAATTTAGGTGGCAAATATATCGTCGCGCCCTCCACCACTTCATTAAAATCCATGTTCCCGCCAAACCCACCCGAGTCGCCCGTTCCTGGAGCGCTCGCTGCAGGAGGCGGAGCGGTCGCCACACATCCCAGCATCGGTCGCAGCGGCACGGAGTAATGTGCCAAATGTTCGGATGGTTTCTCCAGTGTTGCCACGCCGTGCGCCGTGTCCAGATGCCAGCGGACGGACTTTCCGCCGTCCTTCATCTTCACGGCAAGATCCGTGTCCAGTCCGCGGGGAACGATCGCGTCGTCGCTCATCGCCCAGTCGCGGTTCAAGCGCACCCGCGTCAGTTGCACCACCAAGGTGTCTCCCGGCATCGCCGTCTCCACATAGAAAGGCCCCGTCTCTGGATTTCCTCCCAGTACACGCGTCAGGCCTTTCTCATCCGTTCCGCCAGCATCCACTGTCGTCGTATGCACCGTGTCCCCCGGCGAAACAGTCAGCACCGGTTTGTTCGCCGCCGAAAATTGCCGGTAAAACGTTGTCGGCGTGAATTCGTGCCGTTGCGGCACACCCACCCGGCGCTGAGGAGCGATAGTCGCCGTGAACTTATGTGCGTTCGGATGCGCCGCGTCGCCAGCATCGGTGAACACGATTGTCCCGGAGACGGTTCCGTCTTTCACTGTGGCTGTGCATTCCTCCGTGCCCCCCTGCTCGTCTTTGGCAACAAAATGGATCGAATTGCCAGTAATTGTTCCTTCGAGCTTGTCGCCCGCAAAATCTCCCATAAGTTTTCCCGCCTCTTCCTTCAAATGCATCTGGTAGAAAAGCGGTGTCCCGAAAACGTCCGCATTGACGATCCATCGGCCGGAAACGCTAGCGTTAGATGTACGTGCTGCATCTTGTGCATCCAGCGCTTGAGAGCCGTTCGCCGACACGATTCCTGAAAAAACTAGAAAGAAAAGTAAAACGAAAAGTGACGATACCTTGGGCATACTCATACCTCGATTGCCTGATTCAACCAGAAAAATCGACGGAATACGAGGAATACGAAACAAGCCGCCGGAGATTCTGTTAAAGCCCAGTGACCTCAAACTGGTCTTTGGCAAGCGACTGAAAGACACCAGGGTGCAAGCAACGGGTCCGAAGCCGTCAATGATCGAATGCGGAATCGAACCCTGCTGACAGATCGATCTAGTCGCGCAACATACGACGCAAGGCCGCTGCGCTTAATGTCGGCAATCTTCTCTGGTCGCAGCCAACTAGGTCTGCCTCTTTAACCAGTCATCGCGCATGAGGACCGCGAAGACTCGGAGCGACAAATGCACGACCAAGCCAGGTGGTCGTGGTCATGGCTGCATCACCTGAAAACCCGACAAGTACTGGGAATGTTGCCTTACGTGGCCGATGGACCGTATGGATACATCGGCAGCTCCTAGTGAAAAGAACGTGTCGCCAAGATAGACCGGTACACGCAACAACGCCAGCGTTTAACAATCGAGAATACTTAGCGGGGGAACAGCCCGCCCAACCCCTGGCAAACGAAGTCCCGGGATGCCGCCTCAAATTCTTTTCCGGGCAGCCGCACAGCTGCTTGCCGAATAGTGACATAAGCGAGCATTGGGACGCAGAGACAAATCTCAACCTGTATCCGCGTGCCTCCCCTTCATTGAGGCTGCTTCGCCGTACTCTCGCCAGTCTCCACCACAAAGGTGGTTTCGCTACGCGCCGACTGGTCTCCATAGCGGAGTGTTAGGACGGCTTCATAGTGTCCTGGCTGGAGCTTTGCCCGAGGCATGCTCGCCAGGAAGGGGGCCGCGGAGTTCGCCTCGACCGGCACGTCGGTCTCGGGTGAACGCATTATCTGCTGGCCATCGCTAAGAATCTCTAAAGTTGCCCGCAGCGTCTTCTGAACCGGCAGGGGCGGGTAACCCACGCCGTAGAAAATCAAGTCGCCAGGGAGGGCCCGATCGACCACCCCGGACACTTCGGGCACGACCTTGCCAGCTCGCGCGAGCAGCGGGTCAGCCGCAGGGTGTGGCTCCTCGGCGGGATCCACGCGCCGCACGAGTACGAGATCGCTCGCCGCCAAGCCATTGGGCGCAGGAGACACCACGAGCACGGAACGGCGCACCCCTGCACGCGCGCTGTCGCGGTCCACCGCCGCGGTTTCAACCGAATAGCGTCCCGGAGGCAGGCGAAATGGCTTGGTGAAGCTGACCACGCCGCGTCGAAGTTCGTCGGCTTTAGCGCGCGGCACGGCATACGGAAGATCCTTGCTGAGCTTGTCCACCACCTGGCCTTGAGCATCTTTGATCAGGGCGGTGATCGAAACGTGTACCTTGGCCCAATCCTTGTCTTCGGCGACCGAAAGGCCGCGCACCGGAACCTGACAAGCGAATGAGAGCTGGCTGCGCTGCGAACCGGGCCGGAACCGGAGCACGTCACAGTGAAAATCAAGCTGCTGCGGCGCTGGGGTCGCATTGATGGCCTGCAACGTCGCCATTTCGAAGGGATAGATTTCCTCGCCGTGCAACAAGGGCAGCGCATAGTACCCGCTGCGGGCGAATACCTTCACACCCGGCCGTACCACCTTGACCGCGATCTTCCGGAAACGACCGTCGTTTTCGGATCTTGCCGGAGAGTACGTCAATTCGTAATGCGTGCGAGCTTCTTCCATGGCGCGGCGAAATGGTTCGCGCAGGTCTTGCACGGGCAGCGACGCTCCGCCCGTGGATTCCGCCAGAACACGCAAGTTGCCGCGCTCGTCCGCCCGGATCGAGCTCTCCGCGTTTTCGAACATCACCACCTGGTCCGGAGTGACTGCCCGGTTGCCGCCGTTTATGGCCGCCGTTTGAGTCGCCATGCTCGAGTTGGCAGCGGCCGCGAGCAAACGCCGGCCAGCCTCCAAGTTCTGACCTATGTCGCGGACCGTATCCACCGAGTAAATCGTGACGTTGGAGCGGTTGGCCGCGCTGATCGCGCTTTTCAGCACTTCGACGGTATCCGGATGCACGATCAGTCCACCGGCAAACAGGAACACCAACTTTCTGCCCGGGAGCTGGGCCTGCGCCTGCGCGAGGCCGCGGATCGCCAGGAGTTCCCGCATGCTCGCGTCGTAGGCGTCCAGGTACTCCTCCATCCAATGGGTGGCCAGCATCGACTCGATTTCCGCCGCAGGCCCCGGGGCGGTCCTCGCCGGTGGTGTCGCGCTTTCCACCGTATCGGGCACGAGGTCGGCGTCATCGATTTTCCGCAAACCCGTCCATTTCACCACCCGTTCCATGGCTTCAGAAATACGCGCGCCATCGTTGGTGTACCCCTGGAGCGTTTGCATCCCGGTGTACGTCCAGGCGAAAACGCCCACAAAGGTGTTGGGGCGCAGCTCGTTTTTGATGAAGTCCCGCACGGCATCCCGCGCGGACTTACGCCCTTCCGGATTGAGGCTGCCTACAACAACAGAGACGACCGTGGCTTCGCGAAGGGTTCTCACCAATGGGGCCTGAGCGGCGGGAGTCGCGTGGGCAAGAGCTGCCGCGGAGGCAGCCGCTGAAGCCGGTCCGGTATCGTCTCCAGGCGCGCGGCCCTCGAACAGCTCGAAGTGGCGGATCGTCTGCGGATCGCCGTCTTCGAGAACCTGGATTTCTTCCGGCTTCAGATCGCGCACAATCTTCGACTTCTTGTCGCGCACGACCACATCGACAAGAACCTCCGTCGTGCCGGTTCGGACCGTGGGAGCCTGGGCATCCGCCCCAGCAGCGAGCAAACTAAGGAGAACGGCACAGATGATGCGTCGCATGTAACCGGCGTCCCTTTTGGAGTTCGAAGACAGTACAACTGTAGATCCGATATCGTCTGTGCGCTTGCCACCGCAGATCTGCGCCGAATCAGTACAAGAGGCCTGCGGAAACAGGACACATTTTGTGGCATGCTTTCTGGTGCTCGACCTAGCTATAGATAGCATCGAGCACCTGCCATGACCCATGGCTTTACCAAGTTACTGCATAAGTTCGTCGAACCACGAGAAACAATCGGGCAGAGGCTGCAAAAGCCCATCGGGTAAAGACCTGTGAGGCCGTGTCCGATAAGCCGACGACAAACAGAGGACTGAGAATTTACTGCAGAGCTAGCTAGGGCGCACGGGTAAATCAGGTGCGCTTGTATAATGCATGCCGAGACCGCAGCATGTTCCGTTTGTCCTGCGAGGTTGCGCCTTGCTTATCCGCCGTTTTATCGCACTTTTCGCTTTTGGTATTTCACTACTATCCTCCGGTGTCGCTATCGCCCAAACGCCACCAGCGCCTGTGCCGGCGCAGGCGCTGCCCTTCAGCCCTCGCGTGCCACATGTCAACGCCCCGCTTGGAGACATTCCGCGGATACCCGGTGACGGGAACGGCGCCTACAAGATGCACGAGTATCACGATCTGTTTTCCGAACTGGGTCACTCGTCGGCCGAGAGCCACGCCAAGATCGAGAAGGCGTTTCAGCAACTTTTCCATGGCGACGGCCAGGAAGAACGGATTTACTTCGAGACTGGAGCGAATGCCAACGGGCCGCTGGCTTACATCACGGATTGGGCGAACAACGACGCGCGTTCCGAGGGCATGAGCTACGGCATGATGATCGCGGTACAGCTCAACAAGAAACGCGAATTCGACGCTATATGGAACTGGGCGAACACTTCTATGTTGATCACGGACGAGAAGAATCCGTCAGTGGGTTACTTCGCGTGGTCGATGAACACCGACGGCACGCCGCGCGCGACCGGCGCCGCACCCGACGGGGAAGAGTATTTTGCGATGGCGCTTTACTTCGCGGCGCACCGCTGGGGAAATGGTCGGGGCATTTACAACTATCAGGCCGAAGCCGACAAGATCCTGCGCGGAATGAGGCACCATCCGGTACTAACCGCGACAGGGCCGTTCCGCATACATCCTGACGATCCGCCCTTTGTTCCGCCCGATCATCCCTGGCCCAGTCCTAACAACAAGCGGCAGGCGGAGGAAGCCGCGAAAAGTGGGAAACCACTGCCGTTCTTTCGTGCCCCTCGGGACATGGCGGCGCGGTCGCAAACCATCGGCCCGATGTTGGATGAGGATCATTACATGATCCGCTTTGTGCCGAACGTAGACGCGAACTTTACGGACGCTTCCTATCATCTGCCGGCGTTCTATGAACTGTGGGCGCGCTGGGGACCGTCGGAGGACAGCGAGTTCTGGGCCAAAGCCGCCGATGTGAGCCGGGATATGTTCAGCAAGGTCACTGGGCCTGAGACCGGGCTTGCTCCCGATAACAACAACTTCGACGGTACACAGGTTGTGCATCACGATGGAACGACGACGCCGTTCGGATACGACTCGTGGCGAAGCGTCGGCAATTGGTCGGTCGACTATTCGTGGTGGAAGAAAGATGTGCGAGAGACCGCGCTCAGCGACCGCATTCAGAAGTTCCTTTATGGGCAGGACATTCACAGCTTTGCCGATCGCTACACCCTCGATGGCAAGCCGCTGTCGATGCGGCATTCCGCCGGTATGGTCGCCACGGCTGCGGTAGGCAGCTTTGCAGCCACCCCGGGGCCGATATCGAAGGCGTTTCTGGAGGAGCTGTGGAACACACCGGTGCCGTCAGGGGAACAGCGCTACTACGACGGCATGCTCTACTTGATGAGCATGATGCACTGCAGCGGGAACTTCCGAATCTACTGAGTCAACGATGCGATGCGTGCCGATAGCCGGACCAGCCATGCGAGGCATACGCTCCTAGCCATGAAACACATCTTTCCTATTGCCCTCCATATGCTTGCTTCAGCGCATCGATATCGAACTTTTTCATTTTGAGGAAGGCCTGGGTTACGCGTGCCGTTCTTTCCTGATCGTTGCTGGCGAGCATCTCGTTCATGATCGTGGGAGTGATCTGCCAGGATAGGCCGTACCTGTCCTTGAGCCAGCCGCACTGTCCGGCCTTTGGATCGGCGGAAAGCCTTTCCCAAAAATAATCGATTTCTCCCTGCGTATCGCAGGGAACCATGAACGATATCGCCTCGTTGAAAGCGAATTTGTGCTCCCGCGCAGAGTCCATGGCCCCAAACTCCTGGCCGAGAAGCGTGAACGAAGCGTACCTTACTGTCCCTTCTCTGTCCGGTTCCTCGCCCGTTCCGTAACGCGCAAGTATATTCACGTTGGTGCTAGCTGTGGCGCCGGCAGGTGAATTCTTGAAAACCTCTGCATAATAATTGATCGCCTCTTCCGTCTTGCCGCAGACCTTGCCCACAAACATGAGCACAGGAGAGATCCTTTGCTTCATCTCGCGCTCGCCTGCCAAAATCACCTGCCACGACAGTCCATACTTGTCTTCCAGCCAGCCGTACCGGTCGCTGAACGGATAGCTGCCAAGCGGCATGAGAACTTTTCCGCCATTGGAAAGTCTCTCGAAGATCGAGTCGACTTCGTCTCTTGCTTTACATTTCACGTGAAAAGAAACCGACGGATTGAACTTGTAAAGTGGTCCCGCGCTTATGGCCATAAACGCCTGCCCCGAAAGCTCGAACGACACCAAGTCGCAATCCCCTGACGGCGTGTTATGAAGAGTTTTTACATTCGCGATCTTTGAGTTTGGAATCTGAGAAGTGTAAAGTTCGGCTGCCTCTTTTGCCTCTTTGTCGAACCACAAATGTGGAGTGATTTTGCGCATAGATGTTGCCTCCCCGAATTTCGAATCACTCAAACAGACTCGCAAGGAGTTTACATCGGTATTGCCAGTTGCAAATGGCCAACTCCGCTTCCCGGCATGCCCATCTGTACCAATGCGGACGATAAGGGTGTTTTGCCGGCATCTATGAGTCAGAGGTTAAGTTGCCTCCGCTTGGTCACGATTTTGTTCCACTTTAATCGCATGCCAAGCAGCAACGAACACCACAAGCAGTTTGAAAGCACAATGAGCCGGTTAGCCCACCCGTCTAATCCAAGCACTCCAGGCGGCAATGATTTCGGCGCATGCTGGGGCAAATGGCCGCCATTTGCCCGGGCGAGTTGCATGGTCATCAGAACCAACGTCGCAATCAACAGCACCACACTTATCCAACTAAGGTTCGCGATCCAGAGCAGCGCCCTTCTAGCGCCAAGCCACTCCTCGGTGTGGCCAAGGTCTACACTCAAAAGCAACGCAGCGACGGGAAAACCGCCAACTCCCAGCAGCCCTGCGATAGCGTGCCCCGTGTAGTGAGTGACATCAAAAACGGAGGCCATCGCCTCCCCTATGCCAGCAACGATTAGAGACCACAAGCCCACCTTGCCGGCTTTGGTTTTGACTTGCGATCAAATCGCGACTGCCAGTGCCCAGGAGCTAATGCCCCACGATAGAAACATCAGCGCCAGCAGCAAACCATGATGACCGAAGGCGTATTCACTCACCATGTGCCAAGAAGGCGCAAATTCTGGGCTCAAAACATGCAGGCTTGCTAGCAGCAGGACTGTTGCAGTGGTCATAATGATCGCCAGCCAAGCCGCCGGCGCTACCATCGTGGATGGGGCGCGAATATTACCGTTGTGCATTAGTGTGATATCCCGTTACCAGGCCCTCGATGTCCGCTCGAGAGTTCACCAAGATACGTCGCCCATCCGACGACACTTGATATCCCTTTTGCCCCGAGGTTGGCCCAAAGTCGTAAAGAGGCGGCCCCGCCGCCAGTCGCAGATGGAACAGCCCAGGCACCGCGATCCATCCACCGTTCGGACAGAAGTGGCCCTACGCCACGTTGGAATTATCTTATTATGGGAATGGATTGAGCGACGGAATTGTCGACAGCTGTCCCAGGAACAGAGCGAGGTAAAATGCCCGTGGCCCTCGATGAAGCCTAATACGAAGTAGGTGTGGCATGAAGCCTGAACGGTTTCTCGAGACGGAGATGCTCGTTGCCGTGCTGGCGGCCTGGGCCTTTGCCACAGGTTGCGGCGGCGGGCCAGGAATACCACCAGGGCCCCTTACGGTATCCCTTTCTACAAGCACGGTGGTTGCGCCTCAAGACGGCACCCCGGCGGCTGTCGGTGTCACGGTCAGCGGGGCAAGTTCGGCGAGTTCGCTATCTGTTACGGCGAGCAATTTGCCGAGCGGGGTCACTTGGCAATTTGTACCCGCGGCCGGTGGATTGACCGGGACCCTTTCTTTGGTCGCTACAAGCACGACACCGTCTGGAACATACTCTGCGAATGTCGTAGTGACAGAGGGGACGCGGACCGCGAGCCAGCCGTTGGTGCTGGTGATTGCGATTGCCGCTTCCGTCGCGAACGCCGTCGATACGACCCTTGGTGTTGGCGGTAAATTGGACGAATTTATGTCCACATCCTTCCAGCCGTCGGAGGGGAACTACCAATTCTTTCAGAATCACACGGCGACTGAGCCGACGCAGTTGACCAAACTTGGTCCGCAACACATTCGGCTCCAGGCGGTCAGCCAGGGCGTCCCCATGAAGGTGAACACTGGGGCCGCGACGGACTGGAACTTCGCCACCTTGGATGCCGTTGTGCAGCCCGTGCTGAGCGCGGCGGATAACAGCCCGGAGTTTCAGATCGCCGTGGCGCCGGCGTTTTTGAATGATCCCACGACGGGGCATTTCATTTTTAACTCTGCAAATGTGCAAGCTTTTGCCGATTACAGCGCGAACCTAGTGAGGTATTACAACAAGGGTGGTTTCACCTGGGGCGGAACTACTCTCGTGTCGCCGAGCTACCCGCAACACCCGATCACGTGGTGGGGCATCTTCAACGAATACAACATCAACGGCCTGACGGCGAGCCAGTACATCCAGCTGTACAACACGGTGGTTCCCGCGATGCTCAGTGTCGACTACACGATAAAGATTTCCGCATTGGAACTTGCGGTGGCGGACCCGACAACGGACCTGCCGCCGTTCGTGGCCGCCCCCGCCAACGGAGGAGTGAGCGCGCAGGTGAATGTCGTCGCTACGCATTTCTATCCCACCTGCAATCAGCAAGACGTGGACGCGACGTTGTTTTCTCGCGTGCCGCAGATGGTGCAATACATCAACTACGTCTACCAGCAACTGCGAACGCGATCAGACCTGGCAAGCGTGCCGCTCTGGGTCACGGAAAACAACGTGAACGCGGACTATCCCAATCCCGACGGAACGAGCAATTGCAATCCAACGATGAAATTCGTTTCCGACCCGCGAGGGACGAACCCGTTTTTTGCGGCATTTCGGCCCTACGTGTTTTCGGAATTTGGCAAAGCGGGGAATCAGGCGCTGTATCACTGGCTTTACGCCGCGGATACGCAGTCCGGCGAAGTGGACTTCAACACCGGGAGCACGTATCTGAGCTACTGGGTGGATTATTGGTTGGCGCAGATGTTTCCTTCCACTCCGACGTCACCCGGGCCCGACATCCTGCAATTGTCTGCGACCGAGACGTCGAGCGTGGAGATTGTTGCGACAAAGAGTAGCGATGGATCCGTGGTGCTCATGATTGTGGATCACGCGGTGCATGCTCCCACCGACAATAACGGGCCTGGAGATCCGCGAACCGTGATTGCCGATGTTTCGTCCTTGGGAACATTCTCCAGCGCTACGTCCATAACAATTGATGCAAAAACCAACGCGACTAGCGGCCCGACCGCAGTTGGTATCACGCCCGGCCAGAAAATATCGGTGACGCTGGGCAGCTACGGAGTGACTTTTCTGAAGTTGAAGCCTTAGCGTCACCGATCGAAGGTTAAGCACCCCCGACACCACCATCCTCGTTTCAACGACGAGTCGAAGCGAAAATTATCTGCGCCTGGTGTTCTTGTCGCAGCGCTAATGGTGCCGTCCATTTGCTGCGAGGTGAGAGCATCCGTCCCCTTCGCCTTCGACTCTTCGCCAATGATTCGTGAGAGCCTCGGGCTTTAGAGCTGCAAGCCGTACATAATCGCGGAAACTAAGCACCATCGCCCTGGGCAGCTTGGCGCGAGCAGAGCGCCCCCCTCCGAAGATGAGAACTGTTGGGTAAACACGCGACAAGGCGAATTTGCGAGCGAGAACGGCGCCAATGGCACAACTTCGGGCGTGGAAGTGCATCCCCCTTAGCGGCCAGAGGCGAGACGCCAAGCCATCTCAACGCCCCCCCACACGGCGAAGCCTAAGAACGCCAAAGCGACAATTGCAATGGCGACTTTCTTGCTTTTACTCAAAGAAGATTCCTCTGCCTGAAAGAGAGTATTCATGCCTGCTCCTCGCGTGGCTCGCCGTGCGGGGAGGCCGGCGACCTTTCCCCTACGTTGCAGGCACTCTCCATCGGTTTCGATGCGGAAGCGCAAGCATCTTGTAAGTTTCTTGTAAAGCTTGTGGCTTCCAATCGAAGAGGCCATGCCCCGCGCCTTAAACGACGCGCGCCGTCCCTTCCATTCAAGGTGTTGTCCAGTTTTCGTTTCGATGACTAAGTTCTGAACTCGTCCCAACTCGTGCGTATTGTTCGTGACACCGGAAGCTGGCCCGGAAGATCGCAGTTGGGGTACAAAGCGAAGTTGAACGGCGCGGAGCTCGTAATAGCCGGTCGCTGGCTCCTGAGGAGCAAGATGTGCTCGGTGTGCGGTCGCGTGGTGGAAGACCTCCCGCTGTCAGCCCGAGAGTGCACCTGCCAGTGTGATGCCGTCCACGACCGGGAGACCAACGGGGCGACGAATCTACGTCAGTACGCACTCGACAGGGCGAGTTGCGCCCGAATTAACACCTGCGGAGACGAAGGCTCTGGCGCGGACCGCAAGGCTCGCGTGAAAACCTGCCTCAGTGAAGCAGGAAGTCAGCGCCACTTGTACCCATTGGTAGAACTGGGTAGGTCTGACAGAACGGCACGTTGCGACTGTAACCTCTGCCTTAAGTCCTGTTATTAGTTTCCAATTTTAACCGGCGTGGACTCGGACGCTAACCGGACATAGGAAGCTTAGTACGAACCTCTCCGGTTTCGGCGTTTACGAAGAGTTACTAAGGAAATGAAGCCTTGCAATAGGTTGGCTCTCATCTTGAGCCTCGATTCATAACGTAACGCGACCATGGGATCGACGCGCGCTCTTTGCGTGCGAACAAACAGCGACCCGGGAAAAGCGCTGGGCGTCGTGCGCTCCACGGTGCAATCCCTCATCCCGAATGTTCCCCTGGTTGATCTCTGATCCACCAGGACCCGGAGCGCGTCAAAGAAATTTGGAGGGTAACGGCACGACTTCACTCCTATGAAAATAGCCGCGTATCTCATTGAAAAGATTGGCTCAACAGTGAGCGGCTATTTTCATCCTTCGTTGTGGCTCTCCGAGAGCCATGGGTTACTCGTATCTTAACGCCTCCAGCGGATCGACCCTTGCTGCCCGGCGAACCGGTACCCAACAGGCGAGTAGCGCGACTACCACGAACAGCACTCCAACAACGATCAACGTGGCAGGATCGTTGGGTTGCACCTCGAACAAGAAGGACCTAAGCACGCGCGACAAAGCAATCGCCAGCGCAACTCCGGCGAGCACACCTCTCGAAATCAATTGAAGTCCCTCGCCGAAGATCAGTTTGCGAATGTCCTTTTGCTTAGCGCCAAGCGCGCTGCGAATGGCCAACTCCCGTCTCCTTGAAGCGACCGACAGTGAAAGCACACCGTAAACCCCCACGAGCGTCAGGGCGCCTCCCACAAGCGAAAACCCCATGAGAAGCTGCATCGCAAAGCTGCGGGACGCCAGCGAATCATCGCGAATCTGCTCCAGGGTCTTCACGTTTTCGATAGCGGCCGTTGGGTCAATGGCGTGCAGTTCGCGTTCCACCGCAATCACCACGGCGCGTGGGTCCGCCGTCGTTCGCACCACTAGATGCTTGGAAAACGCGGTCGCCTGCCATAGCGGCAGATAAATCTCCGGCGACGCTTCTTGTGTGAGGTCATCGGTGCGGCTGTTGGAGATTTCGCCGATAATCTCCATGCCGGGCTTATTCCGACCGTTCATCCAGAGCTTCCGCCCGATCGCTTTCTCATGCGAAAAGTAACGGTCCGCGAACGCCTGGTTCATGATCGCCACTTTCGGCGATTTATCATCATCCGTCGAGCGAAATTCCCGACCCTCAATCAACGCCATGCCCATCAATTTGAAATAATCGGGCGTGACGGCGCGCAGGGGCACAGCCGTCTTGTCGCTCTCCCTCATCGCCGGAGGCTGTCCTTCGATTTCCAAAGTCGCCGGCCAATTGTTGCCTGTCAACGGGACTCCCCAAGCAAACGCCGCGTTCTGTACACCCGGAAGCGCAGCAACTCGCTCTAAAGCCTGCCGATGAAAGCTACCCCAAGTCGACCGGTTCTGCACTTCTGTGACGCTCATGGTCAAAATGTGTCCAGTGTTGTAGCCTGACGGGACCCTCGCAATATTCACCATCGTGCGAATCAACAGCCCGGCGCCTACCAGCAGCGCTAGCGTCAGTGCCATCTGCACCATCGTGACTCCGCGCAGCAGCCGCCGCTCGCCGATTCCTGCCGTCCCTTTCGGCCCGGCATTCTTCAGCACCTCCATCGGATCCAACCGGAAAGCCCGCAATGCTGGAAAAGCTCCTGCAAAAACCGAAGCCAGCACCGCAGCGCCCAATCCCCAGCCCAGCACTGCCCACCCAGCCGTCACGCCATCCAGCCGCGGAATAGCGTGTCCGGCAATCAGCTTGAATAACTTCACGACGCCGAAGGCCAGCCCCACTCCAACTGCTCCGCCCATCAAGGCCAGCAATAGGCTTTCGGTCGAGACCTGTCGCAAAAGAGCGATGCGCCCCATCCCGATCGCGCTGCGCACCGCGTACTCCTGCTGGCGTTGCAGTCCACGCACCAGCAGCAGCGCTGCCGCGTTTCCGCAACCGATCAACAAAACCAGTGTCGCTGCTCCCAACAACGGAAGCAAAATCCTCCGGCCATCTTGATTCATTTCCTCGGTCACGGATGCGAGCTGCGGCGTAAACCCTGCAAAGTCCTTCTCCGACTGTGCCTCTCGCGCGGCAAAGAGGGCCAGTTCCTGCTGTCCCTGCCGTTCGGTCGTTCCATCCCGTAGTCGCGCCACCAGATTCCAATATGGGTCCTTGAGATACTTCGGGTCCGGCGCCGCGGGTATCCAAAAATCGACCGTCGCATTGACGTCGTAATTCGGCTCCTTGGCCGCCCCCGGCGAAGGCAGAAAGCGCACTCCCGGCTGCATCACGCCGATCACCGTAGGCGGTATATCCCATCGGCTGATGCGCACTGTCTTGCCGATAATTTGCCGATCGCCGTTGAACGCGCGCTGCCAAAACTCGTACCCCAAGAGGACTACCTTCACCGGCCCTTGCCCAAAATCTGACTCCTCGAAGCCTCGCCCCACAACTGCTTTCAGTCCCATGACGGGCAAATAGTCGTTCGTGACCCACATGCCCTGCATAGATTGGCTGCCATCGTTGCGGATCAGAAAATTGAAGGTCCAGTCGTAAGCGGCAATTCCTTGAAAGGCTTTCGCTTCTTTTTGCCATTCCATCCATTGCTGGGCTGGCCAGCCGCGCGGGCTGTCCATTTTTTGGCCGTCTGTTCGTGCGGTCGTGACGAGCACCAGCTGCTGTGGTCGCCGGTAGGGCGGCGGTGTTAGAAGCACGCCCTGAATCAGGCTCAAGACCGCCGAGGTGGCTCCAATTCCCAGCGCCAGGGTTAGCATCGCAATCAGGCTAAAGCTCGGTTGTTTTAGTAGAATCCGAAGTCCGAATCGCACGTCTCGCAGCATCTCTCCACCTTGTGAATAGCCTTCTGGAACCGCTTCTGGAATCTGTTCGAGAGCGTTGCAGGGCCTCGCCAGGTTCCTCAATTGTCTCCGTTTTGACGAATGAGTTGATCCCGGGGTTAGGAGGTGTCGCCTAAGTTTGCTAGATATCTCGCGGCAGGCCTTCGTTGCGACTTAATTTTTGTAGGCATGCAGCAATCTACTCAAATCAAGAACCCACTGTATGGCGTCTTGGAGAGAAATGAACACGAGTGCCTTCAAATCGTACAAGTATCGACGAGTACCCAAGTTGCCGGGAAGCTCGTTACCAGGAACTGGTGTACGCGATCTTCTATTTACTCCTATGAAAATAGCTGCCTATCGCGTTGAAAACAAAGCATAGGTGCCTGGGTCCATTTTCATCCTTCGTTGTGGCTCTCCGAGAGCCATGAGTTACTCGTACCGCAGCGCGACTAGCGGATCGACCTTGGTGGCACGGTGAGCTGGAATCCAACAGGCCACCGCGCCCGTCACGAGCAGCAACGCGACCACAGACACCAGCGTGGCCGGGTCGTACGCCGACACTCCCCATAACTGCGTGGCGATCACGCGCGCTATCGATAGGCTGACGATCAAGCCAATGACTGTGCCAATGGCCACGAGTCCCACACCCATGCGAATGATCAGCTTCAGCACGTGGCCTTTCTCCGCGCCTAACGCCATGCGGATGCCGATTTCGTGCGTGCGCCGCGCGGTGGTGTATGCTAGCACGCTGTACACACCAATAGTCACCAGCACCAACCCTATGGAGCCGAAAATAGTCATCAGGAAGAAACCGAAGCGCGGTCCAGCGTAGGAAAACTTGCTGATATAGCCTTCCAGCGTTCCGGTGAAGGTGAGCGCCACGTTGCTGTCTGTGGCCCAAATTTCATGGCGCACGTCATTCAATAGCGACAGCGGCTCTTTCCCGGTGCGCACCAAAACGCCGCGATAGCCGGTGCCGGTCATGGTGTACGGCACCCAGATTTCCGGCTGGATTGGCTCCTGCAAACCTCGGTTTTTGACATCTGCAACCACGCCGATGACTTCAAACCACGCGTCCGGCAATTTATCGGGCAGAGTTTCAAGCTGGGCAATGTGCACACGTTGCCCGAGCGGATTTTCGCTTGCAAGATATTTGTGCACGAAGGTCTGGTTGACGACCGCGAGCTTGCGCTTGCCTTCCACCTCCGCCTCGGTGAAGGGCCGCCCGTCGATAAGCTGGATTTTCAACGTGGGGAAATAACCTTCGCTGCACAGCTGGAAAATCGCGTCCCACTTCTCCGCGTGCGTTTTGCCTGGGACATCGATGTCGCTGGGAATTCCACCATACGGAGGCAAGGTGCTCGTTTCTGTGGCATCCAGCACGCCGGGCAAGACTGCAAGCCGCCGCAACAACGGTCGATAGAAGCCGGCAACTTGATCGGAGGTTTTGTAGCGGTCCTCGGGAAGGGGGAGCCGCGCCACGAGCACGTGGTCAGGCTGCAGGCCGAGATGCACTTGGCGAAGCGCGACGAAGCTGCGCATCAGCAGACCGGCCCCAACGAGAAGCGTTAGCGAGAGCGCCACTTCCATCACCACCAGCGCGTTGCGCAACCGGCCGTGCGTGGAACTGCCGCCAGTTCCTTTGCCCGTGTCGCGGAGAGGGTCGTTCAGGTCACGGCGAGCCACTTGTAACGCGGGCGCCAAGCCGAATACGAGCGCCGTGAGTACAGCGACGCACAATGTGAACAACAAGACCGGCGTGTTCACGCGAATGACCGCCTCCGCGGGGATGATCTGCGCGGGAATCAGCGCAACGAGCGCCTTCAGCCCTCCCCAAGCGAGCAGCGCGCCCAGCACCGCACCTCCCAGCGCCAGCAGCAAGCTTTCCACAAGGAGCTGACGGACCACGCGCCACCGGCCGGCTCCTAAGGCAGCGCGTATGGCAAATTCTTTTTCACGGGCCGTGCCTCGGGCCAAAAGCAGATTGGCTACATTGGCGCAGCCGATCAGCAGCAACAGCCCAACCGCTGCGAGCACGATGTACAGGGTCGTTTTAAATTGTCCTACCACGAGATTGGTCAGCGATTCGAGATGCACGTTGAAATGTTTGGGGTAGTCCTTGGGATACACCTTCGCGAGTCGGTTGGCGATGACCGTGAAGTCAGATTGCGCTTCGCGAATGGAAACCCCGCGCTTCAAGTGACCCAACATGAACCAATATTTTGGGAACCCGCTGCGGAGCTGTCCTTCCGCGCGGCTGGGCTTTTCGGGGAGCCACAAGTCCGCATCGCCCCAGGCGAAGCGAGGCGGCATGATGCCGATCAGCGTGCGCGGCGTGCCGTTCAAGATGAACGCGGTATTGAGTATCTTGGCGTCTGCGCTGAAGCGGTTGACCCAGACCTTGTAGCGCAGGACAAAGACCGGCGGTGCGCCCGGCTCGTAGTCGGCGGGCTGCATCACGCGCCCCAAAAGTGCCGGCATGCCCAGGAACTCAAACGTCCCCGGCGTCACCAGGTTCCCGTTGAAACGCTCCGTCCCCCCGCCCGATCGGTAGAGAACGTCTTCGTTGTCGTTCGCGATCACCCGATCAAATGCGTGATTCTGCTCGACATAGTCGAGGAATTCGGGCCCCTGAAAGCCGGCGCGGCCCCCCGGCTCATTGCGCTCCGTGTCGTGGATTTGCAGGGACATCAGGCGGTCGGCATCGGGGTACGGGAACGGCTCCATGAGCACGTTGTCGATCACGCTGAAGATCGCCGTGGAAGCTCCGATGCCCAACGCCAGCGTGATCACGGCTACGACGGCGAAACCAGGGCTCTTTGCCAGCGTGCGCACAGCGAATCGAACGTCCTGTCGAACCGTGTCCATCGAAACCCCTTTTCGCGCGATGAGCGATAGAGAGCTATACGGGGCACGAGACGAAAAGTTCGTCAAAGCTGGGTCAAACTCTTCTAAAATCCGCGAATTGATGTTGAACGACGAGGGATCGTCGAAGAGGGTGGAAGCGGGCGAAGTCATCCTACGGCAGAAACTGCCGACGACCTCGGAAGCGATGAGGCGGGCATTTGAAAAAATGCCCTGGAGTTGCATTGCCCTGGAGACCGGAACGCATTCTCCTTGGGTCAGTCGGCTGTTAACCATGTTGGGGCACGAAGTCATCGTCGCCCCCACGGAACGTACGCTTAGTCAGGGATAGCAGTCGAAAACCTTCTCATCGAGGGAGTTGGCGCGAGGTTGGAAAGACTCAGATGGCCTTCCGTAACATTCCTATCTATGGGCTAGTTTCCTCTGGACCATCTCATGTTTGAACGCTACACGGAGAAGGCACGGCGTGTGGTTTTCTTTGCGCGCTACGAAGCGAGTCAGTACGGCAGCCCCTACATCGAGACCGAACATTTGTTATTGGGGCTTCTACGAGAGGACAGAGCGCTTGCAAAGCGGTTTCTAGGTGAAGTCAACGCCGAAGAAGAAATTCGTTCAGAAATCGCAAGGCACATCACATCACGCGAACGCATCTCGACTTCCGTGGAAGTGCCTCTGACATCGGAATCCAAGAAGGTCCTGAACCTGGCCGGTGAAGAGGCCGACAGACTGAGACACCGCCACGTCGGGACTGAGCACCTACTGTTTGGTTTGTTGCGCCTAGAGCGTTCGTTTGTTAGCGAAATTCTTAAGGCAAGGGGTCTCGACCCGGCAATGCTTCGAGAGCAAATGGCAAAGATCCTGGGCGCTGAGAGGACCAATGTACAGCCAAAATCAAACACGAGAGCGATAGCTACGTTGGACACTTTCCTTGCTGGGCTTAAATGGCATAAGGCGAAGGAACTGCTGACTTTTTTCGCAGAGGATGCGCAATTCGTTGATGTCTATGGAAAACGATGGAATCGAGAGGAAATCTCTAGGGAATCTGAGACCCTCTTTGCCCCTTACACAAAGAAGAATGCCACGTACATCATTGAAGAAACCATCGCGGACACGAACAACCTGCTAGTTGTTATTGTGCTGTGGAAAAATGCAATCCTCGCTAGCCTGGAGCGGGTCTGGATTCACAGGATGAGCGTGGTCCTTGTTCCTCAAGTCGACGATTGGGCCATCATCTTGGTGCAAGTGACCGCAGTTCAACCGAAGTAGACTAAAGCCTTATCTCGTAGCCCACACCGGCAATACCTGCATGGTAACCGGCCTTCTGCGTACCGGGACCTTATGTTGGCTCGTGCAGTCGTGAAACGGTAATAGCTGCTTCACCGTTTTTCTCTACGACTCAAGCGACCGTTTACCAGACATTACTTCTAAACCGTGCCCTTCCTCTTAACGATAAAGATACTCATCCTGCGTTTTCTGCACCGTCATCGTAGTCTCTTCTATACTCTTCATGGGCCTCATCTCGGAAAGCCACCATGTTTCCACACCTTGACACCGTCATTGCTTTTGTCGTCCTCATGCTTGTCGCCAGCCTGTTCATCACGGCGGTCACGCAGGTGGTCGTCAGCTTGCTAGGCCTGCGCGGTGTCAATTTGCAGCGCGGCCTGGTGGACCTGTTCGAAACCGCCTATCCGGATCAGGAAGCCAGACGCTGGGCAAAGGAAATTGCCCGCAGAGTCCTGCGTCATCCCACGATTTCTGACTCGATCTTTTCGCGCTTTTCCCTTCGTGTGGACCAGGTTCCCTTCATTCCGCCGGAGACCGCAGGAAAGCTGCAAGGCATCAGCGCTTCCATTCCCCTGTTGCCGTTGATCATGGGTGCGGTTGGAGGCCTCGTCATCACGCCAATCGCAATGGCTATCGCCAAGCACTGGTTCGCAGATACTTGGCTATATACGGACCATTTGGCTGGCTATGTTTCAGTGATCAATTTCTGCCAGCATCCCTTGGGCACAGGGGCGCTCGTAGGAGCGATTCTTGGCGGGCTGCTCAGCCGGTGGCGCCTGGCCACTTCCATCCGTGTAGAAGAGCTGCCCGCCATCCTCGAAAAGCTCGCCGAACCGCTTCCCGGAACCTTGCCCGATCCTGCCCAGCGCGCAATGCTGATGATGGCGTGGAGTGAGAACAAATCGGGAGCCAGGTCGAGGCCAGGAGCGCCGCAAGAGGGTGTGCCGGTGCGCTTGAAGCCCTATTGCGATGAGGGCATTGTCCGCCGCGCCTCGGAGGCGTCGTCGCCGCAGAATGAACGTCTCTCCCCGGCTGAGGATTTCGACGAAGGCATCGTTCGCCATGCCGAGCCGGTCGAAACGGAAGCGCGCCTCGCCGTCGCAATGGAAAACGCGACCGCACCAGCGAAGGAACTCGAGCCGGAATCCACTCCTGCCACCGGAGCATTAGCCTCGGTCTCTACTCCATCCGAGCCGCGCTTGGAAGGCCTCCGGGCTTGGTTCGATCACGTCATGGACAGGGCCTCGCAGCGCTTCGCCTTCGAAGCACGCCTTGTAACGATCGTGCTTTCCTGTATTTTCGTCTTTGCCGCGCACTTTGACTCCGCCCGGCTGTTCCGGTCGATGTCGGAAGAGGCTGAATTGCGGGCACGATTGGCTGCTAGTGCGGAAGCCCTGGACAAGCACGCGGAGCAACTCTCACGTCCCAAGGAAAACGCGCACACTGTGGTGCCCGACGTCTACCGCAAGGCCATGGTTTCGATCTTGCGCACCGCCCCGGCCATCCCTGAACCGGCAAAGCGGAAAGCACGGAGCAAAAAGCGAGAAAAAGTCGCGGCCACCGCAGCTCCCGCCGAAGACCGTGTCACCTCTGAAGCGAAATCCAAAGCGATGCACGCCCTTGAAACTTCGCCGGGATTTGCAAGCCGTGAGGAAGCAGAGTCTTGGCTTCGCGCGACCTTAGATGGAAATTCCGCGCGCGAGACTCTTGCTGCCGAGTATCAGCAAGAAGTAAACGCCGAGCTGGTCAGCGATTCCGACAAGCTCATTGACCAGTCCGCTTCGCTGAAGAGTGAACTCGCGCGCTCCGAGTTCAAGCTCTTCCAGGACGAGCGACTCTCGCCGCTATCCTCGACCGCAGGGCCAGGCCTTTTGTTCACGATAGCCTTTCTCAGTCTGGGCGCGGCGTTTTGGTACAACACATTGAAGAACCTAGCGAGCCTTCGCCCGCAACTGGCCGCGAGGCAAGATCGCGAGCGCAAACACGAGAAGCCGGCCTAGAAATTTCCCAGCCCGTCGGCGTGATGGGAATGGCCCAAAAGTGCTAAAGAACGGCAGCGAACCGCAGCGCCGTTCGCAAGAATCGGTTCTCTCGTGGTACACCCCTAAGACGCAGATCCGGCCAGCTAAGGTTCTTTCAATTGCTGAATTATCTGCTCAAATTTTGAGAAATCATCGGCGACTGTTGACTTTAGTTCTGCCACGTAATGCGCTCGCTTTTGCGCCAACAAAGCCTTGTATGTCGGCGCATGCTCGCAAAGCACATCCCGAACGGCTTCAAGTTCGGTTGTCAAAGAATATAGGACGGTGTTCTGTCTCTGCAGGTTCTCAAAAGCGCAGACCAAAATGGCGCGGACTTGCTTCTCATCAAGCACAATGGCACCTCACTTCATTTGGGTTTCCTCTTGAATCCCGGCATCCGCCCAGTGAGCCTGAGACCCGGAGCCTTAATGTCTTGTGTTCCGACCCGGATGATGTGTTTTCAAGGATTTACAGGAATATTGAGTCGTATTAAGTCGTTTAGAACAGTGCCGAAATCGACTTTTGGACCAGTTGTGGAACTATTTTGGACCAGACAGTTGGTCGAGTTGAGCGCGGATCTTCATCGCAAGCTGCTCGATTTTCTGCCTGTTTTTCTGCTCGTTAAGTGCATCGTGGACTAGGGTGCGAATGTTGTCGTATAGGTTAGGGCTGAGTTGGATTTTGACTGTCATTTGTTCACCACCCCTGCGAGACAGCAATTACCACTTGTGTTGCCAGGGCTCTTGAATCCCCATGCTGTCTGCACTACTGGCTTGGGGACAGTTTCACTAGGTAGGCCGTGAGTTGTTTCACCGTAGTCCTCCTAGCGGCAAGTCTCCCACTTCCTTTTGATTTTAACATGTTGGCTTTCGAAAAGGTGGCAGACGTCCCGTCCCAGCACTACGCAAAAGGTTGTTGCGACCTTCATTGGCGCCGCGTATATCTCATCAATGCCACGAGCAGAGACCAAGCAACGATTCGCTGTGGGCGCCCGGGTTGTCGTCGGAATGTCCGGCCAAGTGCGTACTCTTCTTCAAGTTGACGACGAGCCGAGCATTATGGGCGAGTACGTACAGCGGTGCGAGATGTTTTTACCGGGCAGATCGGGGCGGTGCGGTTGACCCACGATCAGGCGAACTGGCAGGTTTCCTGGTTTGTGCTGGATGCAGGCCGTATTCAGAATTTCCACTTTGTGAAAAGAGCGAAGTAGATTCCACTTAGTTAGCAGTGCCCGGCAAGTTATTCAAGTGGGGGACAAGCTCGTAGACGCCGGGAAGGTACGCGGCAGTTTCACTTCGACCGGCGTTACCTCGGCGTGCTATTCGCCCTTGCGTGCCTGTCAATTCGCAAGATGCGATTAATCTATATGGCTCGCCGTTCGTGCCTGCTAAGTTCCGCTAACCCGTAAAGCTCTCTTCGCCCAAATCTACTTCGGCGGTTACCCCGTCAATCAGGACTTGTCACGACCTTCCCAGTCGACCCAGTCTACGGGATGCGTTGCAAGGTAAGCATTGACCGCTTCGCCGAGAGTCGCAAAGAAGGTCTGTTCGCCAAAGCGCGTGAATAGTCCGAAGCGCTTGAGCTTGTCCTTGACCGGATCCTTCATCTCCGCAAAGCACAACTCGATGCTGGAGGCATGCAAGGTGTCATCCAGCTCGGAGACGGCATCGGCCGCGGTGACATCGACGCTCGTGACCGGTTCCGCCGCGATGACCACCCAGTCGACGGGCGTGGTTGATTTAGCAACAGCATCCAGGACGCGTTCGTGGAACAGCTCGGCGTTCGCGAAAAAGAGAGGCGCATCCCACCGGAACAGCACGAGGCCGGGGATCTGCCGTGCCTCGGGATAACGGGTTATGTCGTGATAGCCCTTTATACGTTCGACGCGGCCAAGCACTGCCGAATGCGGACGCCAGCCATCCCAAAGGAACTCAATCACTGCAATCACGATCGCGATGGTGATGCCCGGAATGGCACCGAACACGGCCACACCTGCGAAGCAGGTCATCGAAAGCCAGAACTCCCAGCGCTGGATACGATAGATGCGGCGTAAGTCGGACACTTCAACTAGACCGATGGCCGCAGCGATGACCACGGCTGCGAGGGCTGGGTGCGGCAGATCCTGCAGAATCTCAGGTGCGAATACCAGCAGAAGTGCGATGGCAAGTGCGCCCACGACTCCAGTCAACTGTGTCTTAGCACCTGCTGCCTCGGCCACCGGCGTCCGCGATGAGCTGCTACTGATCGGGAAGCCTTGAAAGAAAGCCGAGGCAAGGTTGGCGACGCCGAGGCCCACCATCTCTTGGTTCGGGTCAACCTGCGTCCGCAGACGTGCAGCGTAGGTTCGAGAAAGCACGCTCGTATCGGCAAATGAAACGAGCGCTATGGCGACGCCGCCCATGAGGATCGATACCCAGTCTTCGACATGGACAAAGGGAAATGTTGGCGAGGGCAATCCGCGCGGCAGGGGACCAAGCACGGACACGCCGGCGCGATGAGCGAGGTCGCAGGCCGCGACTATGACCGTGGCCGCGACGACCGCGATCAGAATACCTGGAAGACGCGGTTTGCTCTTCAGCAAAAGTATCAGAACGAGGGTGCCGGCTCCTATCGCGAGTGCCGTAATGTTTACGTTCCCTTTGAGGATCTTGTCGACGATTCCCCAGACTTGGCGCAACGGTCCCTTTGCAGTGACAGAGAAGCCGAAGAGCTTTGGAACTTGGCTCAGCAGTACTGTCAGTGCGATGCCGTTCATATAGCCATAGCGGATGGGCTTTGAAAGCAGCTCTGTGACGAAACCTAAACGCCCCAGCCCCGCAGCAATACATACGACGCCGGAAACGATTGCCAGCATTCCCGCTAGCTCCACCGCACGTTGCGGTTCTCCAGCCGAAAGAGGCAGCACGACAGCCAGGATCACCGGCGCGAGCGCAGAGTCAGGGCCCAGGACAAGAATGCGGCTTGGACCAAACAGAGCGTATGCGAGCAACGGGACAATAGTCGCGTAAAGGCCGTTGATACCAGGCACACCGGATGCCTGAGCGTACGCGATACCGACAGGAACGAGCATTGTGGTCATTACCAAGCCCGCGACAAAATCGTGCCGCAGCCAGGACGACTTGTAATGACGCAGAGTGTCCAACCCGGGAAACCAGCGTATCCAGCCGGTTCGATTTACGGGCGTGGTATGGCTAATGATGCGGCCAGGCTCTGCAGTTTCGGAGGAGGGCGATTCACTCATGGCTGCTCTAATCACTTTTCGACGGACGAGCCTGGCGGGCCAGGAGCGTTGAAAATTACTTATACCACCGGGTGCCCCTGTCAGCGCATGGGACTGGTTCTGAGCGGCGGTCGATTTGTGGTTAAGTCCTCAAATCGTAAATGCAGCTCCTAGTATAAATTACCGATCAACTATGTGCGCCAGGAACTTAACCAAGATCAATCCAACAGGGCTGCGAATGCCGTTTTACTTGTGACTCGACAAAGCTTTTTGCAAACGATCAAGAGTGCTGTCGTCGACAACGCGATGGCCGTTCTCCTGATACCTCCCGACACCACGCGAGAAGCAATCCATGCGGGACTTGAGCCTGCTCCCTCAGCTTCTCAGGCGGACCTTGGGTCGCCGCGGCGAAACCTTTCGATCAGGTGCTCACAGGAACGCAGGCTAAAGGCCATGATACTGAGGGTGGTCGTCTTGTCCGTGCAATTGAGAAAGACGCTGGCGTCACAAGCATACAAGTTCGGCACGTCGTGAGCCTGTCCGAAAGCGTTGGTGACGAATTTCTTGGGATCGTGCCCCATTCGGCACGTCCCGGTATCGTGGAGGCTCCAGCCGGGAACGTTCGGTGAATCGCCGGAGCCTTCGACCACGCCGCCGGCCGCACGAAGCAAATCGGCACAGGCCTGCTTTGAGTGTTGCCACATTTTCAAAACGTTTTCGTCCCACTGAAAATGAATCCGCGCGCACGGAATCCCGTAGACGTCTTTCACTTCCGGATCGATGTCAACAAAGTTAGTGTCCGTTCTCAACGAAGGAGCTTGCAGGGTGAAGCTGATCGGTGTTGGGTAGCGGCGCTTGACTTCGCGCTTGTAGGAGGAACCGAAGCCTTCGGCCCGAGTAGCATACCAAGGGTATTCGCCGCAGCCCCCGCCGGGATATACGCTG
>Ga0137371_10000779_pt1 | contig 24335 bp, 20 predicted proteins | sample SagtaG_7_FD_104919 | JGI IMG/M metagenome (GOLD analysis project Ga0137371, IMG submission 104919) | Vadose zone soil microbial communities from Sagehorn Ranch, Mendocino, California, USA - Sage1_R_40_16 metaG | ecosystem: Environmental > Terrestrial > Soil > Vadose zone | place: USA...
CTGAAGTTTGTCGAACAAAATGCGGTCTTAACATGCCCAAACAAGAATTCCATTCCTTTACCGAGTTCTGGCCGCATTACGTCGCCGAGCACGGCAAACCCGTAACCCGCACGCTGCATGCAGTGGGAACAACCGCCGGCCTTCTATGCCTGTTGGGATTCATAGCCATCGGCAAATGGTGGTTATTTCCGGTGGCCCTCGTTCCCGGCTACGGGGCGGCGTGGTTCGGTCATTTTTTCATCGAGAAAAACAGACCTGCTACTTTCGAGCATCCCCTCTGGTCGTTCATCGGCGATTACAAAATGATCGGATTAATGATTATCGGAAAGATGAGCGCTGAAGTCGCGCGCGTGCGCCGGTCGCACCAGGGTAACGCAAACTAACAGCTGCGAGTTCGCGGGTTAGCGGCTTCGCCGCAGCACCGTGCGGTAAGGCTCTGCCTTACCGTTGATAAGTTATTGAATTAATTGGAGGCTGCGCCTCCAATCTGAGGCGCAGCCTCAGAAGTTGGAAGAGCCAGAACCGGAAAGCCGGAGCCTTTCCGCACTGTGCGGCGGCAAAGCCGCAATTCAAGATAATGTTTGCGTTACATGCCCAAGAGTCGAGACAACTCTGCCATAGACTCGTCTGAAACGGCTCGGAAGACGCGTGCATCGCAACTCGGCGGCAGAGCCTTCACGGTGACGGCGTCCGTGATCACGAACGCGCATTCACGCAGGCCCCTTTGCCAGCCACGCTCGCGAGCATCACGAAAGTCCAGCGCGTCAGCGTCCAGTCCGGCCGCAATCAGAATCGCTCGTGACCACTTCAAGAACTCCGGCCAGCGCGAGACGATCGCAATCAGAGCATCCGCGGGCGGAAGCTTTTGCCCTTTCATCGCTTCGGGCAGCGAACTCGAGTGCAGCAATATTGGTTCGATACCCGGCGGCAGCGTTTCACGAACAGCGCGCGCGTGCGAGTACATCCCCGCGATCACGGCGCCGGCAAACTGTTTCTGTTCGCTCCTGTCCTCCAAGTCGGCGCCCAGAACAGGAAGGCCGGTCGCTTCTGTTATTTCCTCGATCAAGATCCGGCGTAGTTCTGCATCGGGTTCAACGACAACTATGCGGTCAGGCAATTGCACTTCGAGCAGGTGTTCCAGGCGCGACCGAATTTCATCGATGCCGAACCCCTTCTCGCGAGCGGTCTTCAAAAATGCAGACGCCAGATGATCCAGTTCCAGCAAGCCTTCAAGTTTCGGTTCGGCGCCGAGTTCGCTGACGTACACTCCGCTGCCTTTGCGAAACTTCACCCAGCCGCGCCGGGCCAGCTCGCGATAGGCGGCGCTTACCGTGTTTGAATGAATCTGAAAGCGGCGGGCCAGGTCGCGTGTGCTGGGCAGCCGCTCGCCGGGCGGCAAATCGCGGCTGGCAATGCCGAGTTTGATTTGCCGCACCAACTGTTCGCGCAAAGGTACTTCGCTGTTCTTTGAGAGCCAGAGGCGCATGGGTAATTTCGGATTTGAGATTTCGGATCGCGGATTTGAAGAGGAATGCGTCGAGTGGATTCTGCGTTCTTAAATCCGAAATTCGCAATCCGCAATCCGAAATTCTTCTTACCTCTTCTTTGGTCCGGCTTTGCGTCCACCGCCACCCTGGCCGCCGCGCGTTCCGCCGCCTCTGTTCTTGGCTCCGCCGGCTCCGCCTTTCTTTGGACTGCCGGAAACTCGCGCGAAAGGTCGCTTCCGTGATTTTCCCGGCTGGCGTTCTTTTGACTTGCTCTTAGCTTGTGTCTTGATGGCAGGACGAGTTGCGCCGCCTCGACCTCCCGCACCGCCGCGACTGCCGCCTTTGCCGGCACCGCCTTTGCTGCTGCCTTTCGAACCGGCTTTTGAAGCTCTCTTTTTACGCTTGCCGCCGGTGCTGCCGTGACCTCCGCCGGCGTTGCCACCCGTCTTAGCCCCGCCTTTGACCCCGGTGCGGCGACCACCCTTGATCTCTTTATATGCGGAGCTGTCATCAGATCCTTCTGCCGCATCTTTTCCTTCGGTGGATGAGCCGCCAAAAGCGAATCCGGTCGTGCGGCCCATCGCGGTCCCGCCCCCCGCGTCCGCGCCTTCATTGCCGGCCGCTTCGCTTTCAGTTCCGGAGCCTACGTCCTCTCGGACGCTCTGTTCTTTACTGTTACCTTGTTCAGCCATTTTGCCCCCTTCTGGTCAAAGACAAACTCAGCAGACCCAAATCGCATTGAAGGCGACTTTGGTCATGCAGGTTCAAGAGATTTGCTTTGCCGCCGAGAATATCACAAGTATAGCCGCGTTCACGCGGCTTTCCCGAAGGGTTACCAGACCGGGCGTTTTACGCCCGGATAAGAACGCACCAGAATCCCGAAGCCCGTTTTAACGGGCTTCTCATTGGGGCTTTAGCCATACGCTAAAAGCAACGATGGTAAGCACGCTGGAAGCGCGCTACTGAAGTAGCGTGCTCGGCAGACCCAGCGCTAAAAAGCGCTGGTCTATCAACCGTTCGGCAAGCCGTCTGAAGACGGCTAGAGTTCATCCCCCGCCACCGAACTCTTAGGTTGCGCCGCAAGATGGACCGCTTGCGTTACAGCGGTTTGCGCTACGGTTGGTTAACCACTATAAATATCCTGCGCACATCGGAACGATATGGACGCTGTGACTTCTTCGCTGGCTGTGCTAACGGCCATGATTACGCCCGCGGTTTTGATTTCTGCCAGCGGCACCCTGATCTTATCCACATCGACGCGGCTGGGGCGCGTAGTGGATCGAGTTCGATCCCTTTCAGACCGGCTGGAAGATCTTTCACGCGGCAATCCAGCGAAGACCGAATTTATCGAGGAGCGGCGGGCGATGATTTTCGATCAACTGGATAAGCTGACCAGCCGTTCGCGCTTGTTGCAGCGTGGGCTGACGACTTTTTATGTCGCGGTCGCCGTGTTTGTAGCTACCAGCGTGGCCATCGGCCTGGTCGCAATTTCCGGCACGCGCTACAGTTGGATTCCCGTGGTGCTGGGTTTGATTGGAGCTTGTTTCCTGTTCTATGGCAGCATACTTTTGATTTTTGAAGCGCGACTGGCGCTCAGCACCACGCACGCCGAGATGGATTTCCTCTGGGGCATTAGCAAGCGCTACGTGCCGCCGGAGTTGCTCGAGCAACACAAGCCACACTTTGTTCATTTCCGGAAACATGATTAGGGCCAGAGGTCAGAAGTTAGAGGTCGGAGGTCAGAGGTCGGAGGATACCAGGAGAAAGAGAAGATAGATTTTCCATTTGTCATTTCCCATAATTTCCCATTTCTCATTTGCCATTGATCGTGGTGGACTGCTAATGCTTGCCATTAGTACAACGAACGGGCCCATGAGGTCAGTACCACCACGCGGTTCGCGGGTGGGTTCTTGAATCGAATTGGGGCTGATTGAGCATTAGGTGCAACGACCCACCCGCTACCGCGTGGTGGTACTGAGCTCATGGGACCACAGCACGAGTGCGCTCGAGAAATGGAAAATGATATATGGAAAATCTGTTTGGCAGTAGCATGAATGCACCTGCAACATGGTCAGCGCCCTCTTATGTCGGGCTTCTTGCGTCAGGCGAGCTAACGCACCGCGTCGAAGCTCTCGAAGCACTTCTGGGTCACTGCACAGTCTGTCCTCGCGACTGCTTCAACAACCGTCTGGAAAATGAGATTGCGGCTTGTTATTCCGGGCGCTTGCCGATCGTCTCCAGTTATACGGCGCATTTCGGCGAGGAGCCCGCGCTGGTGGGTACGCACGGCGCCGGCAACATTTTTTTCGGCAACTGCAATCTGCGCTGTGTTTACTGCCAGAACTATCAAATCTCTCAGGCGCACAAAGAACAAATCAAAAACGAAGTCACGCACGAACGCCTCGCGGACATGATGCTCGAGTTACAGGAACGCGGGTGCCATAACATCAATTTCGTTTCGCCAACACATTTCGCGCCCCAGATGGCGCGGGCTATTCTGATCGCGGCTGAACGCGGTTTGCGACTTCCAATCGTCTACAACACCAATGCCTACGATTCGGTTGAAGTGCTGCGGCTGCTGGATGGGATTGTTGATGTCTATCTGCCCGATTTGAAATACGCCGAGAACGAGGCCGGCTATTTGTATTCAAAGGTGAAGGGCTACAAAGACTGCGCCCGGCCGGCAATTGCCGAGATGTATCGCCAGATGAGCGACAAGCTTGTTTTCGGTGAGGATGGATTGTTGAAGCGCGGCCTGATCATTCGATTACTGGTTCTGCCCAACGATATAGCCGGCACGCGCGAATCGCTGGAGTGGATTAAAGAAGAATTAAGTCCGCGGGTGGCGATTTCCCTGATGGCCCAGTATTACGCCACCAACCAGGCGGCAACAAACGATCGCTTCATTCTGCTATCGCGTCGGATTTCGGAATCAGAGTGGCTACGCGCTGCGGCCCTATTGGATGAATTGGGAATGGAAGAAGGCTGGATGCAGGAATACGACGGCGCGGCGCATTATTATCGGCCGGATTTTACCGATCGCGCAAAGCCTTTCCGCGACATTCGGGATTATCAGTAAGCGCCAACCGCGCAGTAAGTGCTAAGCGGGCAATAACGTGACCGCGGAGCGCTCTGACCATTAGCCGCGTTCACGCGGCTTTCCCGAAGGTTACTAGCCCAGTCGTTTTACGGCTGGGTACGCAGTCGAATTTGATTTTGATAGCCCGCTTTAGCGGGCTTACTTATTTGGACTGATGAGGCTTGACTGATTGGAAGGTAAGCACGCTGAAGCGCGCTATTGTGGGGGACTCGCCCTTCACCCAGCGCTCAAAAGCGCTGGGCTAGCAACCCTTCGGGCAAGCCGGATGAATCGGGCTTCTGAGCTATAATGGCTGACATCAGCTCGGAGTCAGAATGTCGCTGGACCCCATCTCGGAGTAGTCAATTCATTCCGATCTTCGAAGCTCATTCATCAAACTCGCCATCGCGAATCGCTTGGGCAATCCTTTCAATATCACCGGAGAGGGCTCGATCTTCAGTCAGACGCGGGACGTGCCGGCGGACAACTTCGTAAGCTCGTCGGACGCCAATCCCCGGTAACAGCGGCGCACGATACTCCAATCCTTCAGCGCTGGCGAGCAACTCAATCGCAATTGCGTACTCAGCGTTCTCCACGATTCTGCGTAACTTTGTGGCTGCGGTCATTCCCATCGAAACATGATCTTCCTTGCCTCCCGATGTCGGCAGGTTGTCGACGCTGGCAGGATGCGCCAGGATTTTCATTTCGCTCAGCAACCCGACGGCGGTCACTTGCGCGATCATATAACCGGAAGACGTGCCTGGGTGGGTCGTCAGAAAAGGCGGCAAGCCTTCGTTAAGATCGGGATTGACCAGCCGTTCCGTGCGCCGTTCGCTGATGCCTGCCAGATCTGTCAAAGCAATGGCTGCGTAGTCGAGCACCATCGCGATGGGCGCGCCATGAAAGTTGCCGCCGGATAAAACTTCGTCTGTGCCCGCGAATACAATCGGGTTGTCCGTGACGCTGCCGGTCTCAGTCTCCACCACATCGCGCGCGTGACGGAGGGCATCGCGCACGGCGCCGTGGACCTGCGGCATGCAACGCAGACTATATGCATCCTGCACCCGAGGATCGTTTTGCAGATGCGACTCGCGAATCTGGCTGTCACGCAAGATCTCGCGCAAGTGCGCTGCCACTTCGATTTGCCCGGCGTGCGGCCGCACTTCATGCAGCCGCTGATCGAAGGGCACAGGCGTGCCGCGCAAGGCCTCAAGAGTCATGGCGCCGGAAACATCGGCAATGCGCGCCAGCTTTTCTGCCCGGTAAAGCGCCAGGCCGCCAACCGCGGACATTGCCTGCGTGCCATTCAAAAGCGCCAGGCCTTCCTTTGCTTCGAGCTGTAGCGGTTGGATCTCAGCGCGGCGCAGAACTTCGGCGCCTGGCATTCGTTCGCCGCGATAAAACGCTTCTCCTTCACCGATGGCCGTTAGCGCCAGATGCGCGAGTGGGGCGAGATCGCCGCTGGCGCCTACCGAGCCTTTTTCGGGAATCACGGGACAGACGCCGCGCTCGAGCATCGCGATCAGCGTGTCAATCACGATGGGACGCGCGCCGCTGTAACCCCGCGCCAGCACATTCGCGCGCAGCAATAACATCGCCCGCGCTTCGGCTTCAGACAACGGTGGGCCGACGCCGCAGGCAGTGCTGCGCACCAGGTTTAGTTGTAGTTGACGAAGATCGGAGGGTGGAACATGCACGTCGGAAAGTCTGCCGAAGCCAGTGTTCACGCCGTAAACGACACGGCCCTCAGCTATGATCTTTTCGACTACGCGGCGAGATTCGGCAACGCGCTGGCGAGCCTGAGATGAAAGTGAAACGTGGGTATTGCCGGAGGCAACTCCGGCAACCAGTTCTAAGGACAGTTTCTGGCCGTCAAGTTCGAGCATTGGTTAGAGGGCAGTGAAGCAGTCGGCAGTGTGGCGTCGAGCATCCATAGCGCAGTCAGGAAGGGGGCATGCCCCCGCTTCTTCCTGGAATCACGGTTCTTTTATTAGCCCCAGCTGGCCTGCCAAAGCGCGAGGCAAAGAGCGGGGGCATGCCCCCTTCCTGACTGCGCTATGGGTGCTTGATTCTTGTTTCCTACTGTCAGCTATCTATTCGGTGGTTCACTGATATCGATCTTTTTGAGCTCGCCGGTGGTCGAAGCGCTGGTACGCACGCGATGACGAGCGCGCTTGGTGCGCAATACCGTCCGGCTGCTGCTTTTGGCTGCCGAGCGGGTCCAGCTACTAACGCGCTGCAACGGATGCAGCGCCAATTCGTGACGCGGCAATACTTCGCCGGTAGCTTCGCGCAGCTTGACCGTTCCAATCGCAAAGATCATAACCGCGGCATTGAAGATGAAGCCCACGGTAAAAACCAGCCAGCCCGGAACTACACCCACCCTGGCCCGTTGAATGAAAATGTCAAAGTTATAAGCCGGGTCTGGATGAAGATAGACCTTCAGGTTCCAGCTCAAAGCCAGCAGTGCGAAGATCCACAGATAGTTGCGGCGCAAACGTCTGCCCACTGCTTCCCACTCGCTGATGGTAAAGTGCGGCGTGATTAGATCCGAGGCCAGGTGCGCCGCCCATTCCTCATCGGGCGGTAAGCTTTCGGGAGCCAGCAGCTGCGCAAAGTATCCGGTCTCAAGCACGCGGACGCGACTGGACCAGATTTCATAATAACGATAACGGCGCGCTTCCATCAGCAGGAAGATCGCCACCAGAATCGAGTTGATGGGAATAACGAAGTGCGGATTAGTCGGCGAGCTGAATGCGAACGAAAGCGTGGCGCCGGCAGTGATCACCGCCCAGTTTGTCGTCGTGTCCAGGCGGTTACGCCAGGTATTTGAGCGTTGCACTTCGCCGCGATAGAAATGAATCATCGCGGCATTGAATTCCGCCGGCGACAGACGACGCAGCGTCGCGGTCGGAGACTGGGGAGCGGTTCTTTCCGGATTTGGCTCCGGCGGAGTTGGAGGCGCCGGGCGCAATCGGCCGCTGACATGTTCGCCGGATAAGGGGCCGCTTCCTCTTTGTCTGACGTCTCGATTCGTAGCCATTAGCGATGCGAAGTTTCCGAAAACAGACCAACCGGCGGGTGGCCGCGCAGCGTGCCAGATAATAGCACGCAGCAACTGTGGGCGCCTGATCTTTCACGCGCAGGCTGCAAAAAAGTCGTTCCTTGACACCCTCATAGCCCGTCCCTATAGTTCAATTCTGTGTTGTTTGACACTGAGATTTCTACAACGCTGAAGGATGTGCAACAGCAGTTGGACGAACGCTGGATGCGCGAAGCCCTGACCGCTGCGCGCGCGGCCCGCCAACGCGGCGAAGTTCCGGTTGGCACGTGCGTCGTTACCGGATCGGAGCTGCTGGCAGTGGCCGGCAACCTGACTCGCGCTGATTGCGACCCTACTGCGCACGCGGAGATAGTCGCTCTGCGCAGGGCGGCCCAAAAATCGGGCAACTACCGACTAACCGAATCGAGTGTTTATTCAACGATAGAGCCCTGTGCCATGTGCGCTGGAGCGTTGATTCAAGCGAGAGTCAAGCGACTGGTTTACGGCGCGCCGGACGAAAAGGCCGGAGCGGTGGAATCGCATTTTCACATCTGCGACGCCGCAATGCTCAATCATCGGATTGAAGTAGTGACCGGGGTGCTGGAGAATGAATGCCGCGCGCTGATGCAGGAGTTCTTCAGGGGAAGAAGGCAAAAGTAAAAAGGTAAAAGGCAAAAGTAAGGAGCGGCTGCTGCCGCGTTTTGCCTTTTTACTTTTACCTTTTGCCTTGAATTTCGGAGAGGTCGCATAGTGGCTTAGTGCACCGGTCTCGAAAACCGGAGTGGGGGAAACTCCACCGTGGGTTCAAATCCCACCCTCTCCGCCATGCTTGCGAAGGAAAAAGGAAAAAGGAAAAATCGGAGGGGCACGTTTTGCCTTTTTTACTTTTACCTTTTGCCTTGATTTCGGAGAGGTGCAAGAGTGGTTGAATTGGCAGCACTGGAAATGCTGTGAACGGGGAACCGTTCCGTGGGTTCGAATCCCACCCTCTCCGCCAGTTCATTGCCGATTGCTAAATGCCGATTTCCGATTGGACAGGCAACGGCGATAGAGTTCTTCTGAACAAGGGTTTCTAAACACGGACGAATTCGCACCGGCCGATCTAAAATGGCGCGCAAGGTAAGATTCGCAATTCATGCAATGGCGCTGGCGCTGGCAATCGCGAGCATAAGCACCTGCTGCGCGGGGAGTGCATTGGGTCAGGCGCGGCGTCGTTCGAGCAGAGCGGCCGTCTGCGGCAATCCTATGGTAGCCTGCAGGACCAGCGTGACTTTTCAGCCTAATGATTTGCCCTTTCGCGTGCCGAAGAGTGGGGTGATTGTCGATACTAAATCGTTCTATGCAATCATTCTGCAGAGCGTGAAGGTCGAGGACGATAATTGTGACGTGTTTATTCCGGAACGCGAACGGCTGGCAGCCCAGGCCTTATTTCCGGATCATAAAGTCTTCACGTCGCGGTGTTTCGACCCGGAAAATTTGTTTTATACGGATGAAACTGCGCCACGTAAAATCACAAACATAAGCGAGACGCACAGAATCATGGCTGTCTATGCCGGGCCAACATTGGCCGAAGCCAAACGTTTTCTGGAATCAGTCAAAGCCACGGGGAAATTTCCCGGGGCCAATATTCGCAGAATGCGCACCGGCTTTAACGGCACGTAGTAGGACAGACTTTCCAGTCTGTCGGAATTTGAGAGAAGACAGGCAGGAATGCCTGTCCTACAGGGGGGCATATGGATGACAAATTAGCAAACGACGAAGCCAGACGATCAGTGCAACATGAGTCGGTCAAGTCTCAGGTTGAAGGCGAAGTGCAGGCCGAGATTGCGGATCAAGCGCAGGCTCCGGCCGCCGGTGAGTCACAAAGAATCCAACAGGTCGCAGGCGATTTTCGCTCGAAGGCAGTCAATGAAGTAGTCAAGACCGAGCGTGAGGTTGAACGCGGGCGAGGCGCCGCCAGGGTTTCGCAGGTGGTTGATTACATCTTCTATGTGATCTATGCCCTGCTGGGAATGCGGTTTCTGCTGGCCTTATTGGCAGCGCGCAGCACGGCCGGTTTCGTTCAGTTTATCGTGACCGTAACGAATCCGTTCTACCTTCCGTTTAAAGGAATCGTAGCCAGCCCGAGCACGGATCAGGGGCATACATTGATGATGCCGATCATCATCGCGATAATCGCGTATCTCCTGTTGCATCTGGCCATCAATGGAATCCTGCGAATGATCGCGCATCGCAAGACGGCGATCTAGGTCATTGCCGATTTTTATTGCCGATTGCCGATTTGCACGCGGGTAAGCGCTTGTTGTTACGATGTCGGTTACGAAATTGGAAATTGGCAATCGGCAATCGGCAATGCTTTAATGAGTTATCAGATCCCGGGCTCCGCACAACGTTCGCCTTGTGAACCCCGCCAGGCCGGGAACGGAGCAACGGTAGCAACGGCAGCGTGTGTTGCGGGTAAGTCCGGGGTCTGACCAAATCTGGTAAATGGTGAATAGTAAATAGTGAATGGAAACTGCGTTTCGTTCTCGTCTATTCACCATTCACCATTCACCATTCACCATTCATTATTCACCAAGCTTATGACATACGAGGTAATCGCACGTAAATGGCGGCCGCAAACCTTCGCCGACGTTACCGGCCAGGGAGTCATCACGCAAACGCTTACGAATGCTATCGAGCATAAGCGTCTGCATCACGCGTATCTTTTCTCCGGCGCCCGTGGCGTTGGCAAGACAACTACGGCGCGCCTGTTGGCCAAAGCGCTCAATTGCCACAAGTCTGTCGGGCCTACGCCCACCCCTTGCCGAATAGACGATCCAGACGCCTGTCCCTCGTGCCGGGAGATTTCCGAGAGCCGATCCATTGACGTGCAGGAGATCGATGCTGCCTCGCACACGGGGATCGACAATGTTCGCGATACCATTATCGGAACAGTCGGCTTTGCTCCGGCGCGCGACCGCTTCAAGATCTTCATCATCGACGAAGTTCATATGCTTTCCCCTTCTGCATTTAATGCCTTACTGAAGACCATAGAAGAGCCGCCACCGCGCGTAGTCTTCATGATGGCAACTACTGAGCGGCACAAGGTTCCAGAGACAATCCTTTCGCGCTGCCAGCTATTCGAGTTTCACACGATTGCTACGGCCAGGATCGCTGAGCGTTTGCGTTACATCGCCGATGCCGAAGGCATAAAGATTCCGGAGGAGGCCATTCGCGAGATTGCCAGGGCGGGTGAAGGCTCGATGCGCGATGCCCAATCCGCTTTCGATCAGGTAATCAGTTTTGCCGGCAACGAGATCAAAACGGAAGAAGTGGAAAAGGCCCTGGGCATTGCCGGCGCCGACATACTGGCGCGCGTCGTGAATGGCATTGCCGGCAACAATTCAGCAGAGGCGCTTGCTGTAGTTGACGAGATCGTCATGCGCGGTCATGACCTGCGCAACTTTTGCCGCGACCTGCTCGCCTATTTCCGTGATCTGCTGGTGGTAAAAGTCGCCGGCGATGCTCGACTGCTGGAAACATCCGCAGCCAGCTCGGCAGAGCTTAAGCGCCATGCCGACCTGTTCTCGGAATCCGACCTGGTGCGCTTCTTCCATTCGCTGGCGGAAACGGAAAACAAATTGAAAGAAGCGGCGCACCCGCGCTATCAGGTAGAGATCGGTCTGGTAAAGCTGATGGAGATGCGGCGGTTGGCGCCGCTGAGTCAGCTTGTCGAACGGGTAGCAGCACTCGAAGAAAGCCTGCGCTCGGGAAAACCGTCTGCGGCAAAGGGAACGCCTTCGCCCAATTCAGGAGGTTCCGGAGGCCCGCCTTCAGGCTCCGGGAAACAGAGCGTGCCATCCGGGCGATCTGCGGCCGGAGGTGGTCATTCAGCGGCCAGCGCTCCGCCGAGTTTCTCCGGAGCCGCGGCAGTGGCGCCGGCGCTCGCACGCGACGCGTCCGCGGTAGCATCCGGCACTGACACGACATTGCATTCAGCCGTCGAGACAATTGAACTAAGCGGAGCCGCGAATGCTTCAGGTTCAAAGCCTGAGGAGACACTCGCCACTGATCCTTTGTTTGATCGTATTCGATCAGCATTGGAAAACCGACGGCGAATGTTATTGGTGGCGGCACTCGATGGCGCACGCAGAGTGACAGTGGAAGGCGACGAGCTATGCGCCGTGTTTCATCCGGAGTCGAAGCACCTGCGCGATACGCTGGCAAAAGCTGATAGCGCAAAGATTCTGCGCGAGGTGTGCCGGGAGATTATGGGCAGGGAAATCGGGCTGCGATTTGCGATCCAAGATGCAGACGATGATGCGGCGATAACTCCGCAAGACCAGGAGCGCCGGGAACAACAGCGTCTGCTCGAAATGGCCGAACAGCATCCCGGCGTCCAGCAGTTACTCAAAACTTTCCGCGGTGAAATCGTCGAAGTCAGGAAAGTGAGTGGTGAGCAGTGAGTGGTGAGCAGTGAGCGGTAAGCAGGGAGCGGCCAACCAGCCAAAGCGCAGTCAGGAAGGGGGCATGCCCCCGCTTCTTCCTATGCCGATCCTTCCAGCTCTAATGGTGCTGCTACATAAGAGCGGGGGCATGCCCCCTTCCTGACTGCGGTATTCCCATGATGCGCTCCGTTGATTTACCTAATACTCTTCCGAACAACTAGCCAGGAACGCTCGTATAGCCTCCCCAGAGGTTAATTACATGCGCGATCCTTATATTGCCGGCGTGCTCAGTTTTCTGGTTCCCGGAATCGGTCAAATCTATAACGGTCGAATCATTATCGGAGTCATCTGGCTGTTTATTACCGGGGTCTCCTGGATTGGTTCGGCCGGCACACTCGGTTGGATCCTTCACATCATCTCCGCCTGGTGCGCCTATAGCTACGCCAAAGACCACCCCGTTCGCGTTTGAAGTCCCTGGTCCTTCCCCGATAGTTTCGACCGCGTGCTATGCTTGTCCGGAATTCCCCCCAACCTGAAAATTGTCTGGATTGCCTGGAATCCACGGACGAATTCAAATGCCTTTGCAGTCACAGCAGAGCGAGAGCCTGGGCCGGCATCAACCTCTTGTCGACGACGCGCTGCAGCGTGCCGAACGAGAGCGCTTTGTGCGCCGCATCTGGGACAAAGACGCCACGCTCTGGAAGTCAGAGGAAGCCTATCAAAAAATCATTCGCAGTGCGCTCGGTTGGTTGACGGTCGCGCAATGGAGCACTCAACGAGTCGATGAAATGGAAGCGTTCGCTCGCGAAGTGTGCGATGCGGGCTTCACGCATGCGATGCTGCTTGGCATGGGCGGCTCGAGCCTTTGTCCGGAAGTCCTTCGCCGCACGTTTGGCCGGCGCAAAGGGTTTCCTGAACTGCTGGTCCTCGACACCACGGACCCGGACACGATCGCAGATCTTGGCTCGCGGGCCGATCCGGACGGAACACTCTTCATTGTCTCTTCAAAATCCGGCACAACCATAGAGCCGCTTTCCTTCTATCAATATTTTTATGAGGCCGTGCGGGTGGTAGTTAGTACGGAAACCTTCCCAACGAATCCGGGCGCAAACTTCATCGCTATCACAGACCCTGGCACCCTGATGGAACGGATCGCGACCGAAGCTAACTTTCGCCGCGTGTTTCTTAATCCGCCGGATATCGGCGGACGTTATTCTGCGCTTTCGTACTTCGGAATGGTGCCGGCGGTTTTGATGGGTCTCGACGTGCGCGAGATGCTGAGCCGCGCGATTGCGGCGATGAATGCGTGCTCAGCCTCGGCAACGACAAAGGACAATCAGGGTTTGCGGTTGGGCTGCGTGCTGGGCGCAATGGCGCGCGCGGGACGCGATAAGCTGACGCTGGTGACAGGCGCGGAAATCTCCTGGCTGGGATTGTGGATCGAACAACTAATCGCCGAAAGCACAGGCAAGGAGGGCCGCGGCATTATTCCAATTGCCGGAGAGCTGCTCGGTCCGCCGGAAAACTATGCGGATGATCGCGTGTTTGTTGCCGTGCACACCGGTGAACTGGACGATGAAACGAAGAGCAAGCTGCAAGCGTTGGAGTCCGCCGGCCACCCTGTCGTGCATCGAGCACTCAGCGCTCCATTAGACCTGGCTGCCGAGTTTTTCATCTGGGAGTTTGCCACCGCAGTTGCCGGAGCGCTGCTGGAAATCAATCCATTCGATCAGCCGAACGTGCAGGAGAGCAAGGACAACACGAATCGTCTGCTGCATGAATTCAAGAGCAAGGGCAGCTTGCCCGAACAGCATCTACTTGCCGCAGCAGATGGTTTGAAAGTCTACGGCGCACCGCCGGCAGCTGACTCCGCATCGCTGGCGGGGCAAGTGCCGCGGCCAGACGCGGTGATTAAGAATCACTTTGCGCGAGCCAAACCCGGCGACTACATCGCATTGCTCGCCTACATTCAGGAAACTGATGCGCATGATGGACTCTTGCAAGCCATTCGCACGCGACTGGCCAGCCGATTTCATGTGGCGACCACAACGGGCTATGGCCCTCGTTTCCTGCATTCGACCGGACAGCTTCATAAAGGCGGTCCCGACAGTGGCGTCTTCGTCCAACTAACATGCGATGCGAAAACTGATTTGGCAATTCCCGGCGAGCCATATACGTTTGGCGTCCTGCGCCAGGCGCAAGCGCTCGGTGACTTTTCGTCGCTACAGAGCAAAGGGCGCCGGGCGATCAGAATTCATCTCGGCCGCGATGTGGCAGCGGGATTGAAGAAGTTGCTGGACAACGCAATCCCAGCTTGATTGGCAGGGCTGCGCTTGCCAAACTAGAAGGTAAATCCTCGAACCGCCTGAACGGTTAGAGCTTCCAGTCCCAACTCTTCTATCAACATTTCAACATCGTCTTTTGAAACCGTGTCGCTGTAAGTGAGGTTGACAACATGGAAATCTTTCTTAGGGCGGGACCCGACTGTCGTCAAATTCCCAAGCTTCGCAGCGCTGTCTGTAAATGTCTGTATGTCTTCCTTATTACCTTTTAGATGTAAATCAAAGCCGCAGAAACTGCGGCGAATAAGATCACTAAAAAACTCGTCCTCAACTATATTCTCCAACCCACTGATCTTAGTTTCTAATTCACTTTTCTCTTTTACCAATCTATCAAGCTCAGCAACGTGATCCTGACCGCTCCTTTGTAGGTTTGAAATTTCCTCATTTTTGGTGGTGAGGTCTAGCTGAAGCTTATCGTTATACTCTTCAAGCTGCTGCTTTTGCTTTAGCCGCGTTCACGCGGCTTTCCCGCAGGGTTACTAGACCGGGCGTTTTACGCCCGGGTGAGGAGCACCCCCATCACGTAGCCCGTTTCAACGAGCTTGTAATTGACGCTTTAGCGGTAATGCTAAAGCAGCTGATGGTAAGCACGCTGAAGCGCGCCAATGGTTAACGCGCTCGGCTTACCCAGCGCTAAAAAGCGCTGGGCTAGTAACCCTTCGGGAAAGCCGTCTGAAGACGGCTCGAAGCCAGAAAGCGCCAAGCCGTTCAGCTGTATCATTGCCACCCGAATCTTGCCGCTTCGGAGCCACAGTTGGGCACGCGTGGGAAATGAGTTATAACAATTGCACATCGACAAGTCGGGGAGAACATCGTGGCGGAAGCGGACATTGGCATGGCAGGCGTCGGGGTGATGGGCTCAAACCTGGCGCTGAATATTGAGCGCAATGGTTTTGCCGTCATGATCTGGGATCGCGATCCGTCATTTGTCGACCAGGCAATGTCCCACGTGGGGAAAGGCAAACGCATCAGCCCGGCGAAATCACCGGAAGAATTTGTGCGGGCCCTGAAGCGGCCGCGCAAAATCATGATCATGGTTAAAGCCGGCCCGCCAGTCGATTGGACCATTGAACAGTTCAAGCCGTTTCTGGAAAAAGACGACATCCTGATTGACGGTGGGAACTCCTGGTTCGAAGATACACGCCGGCGGGAGGCGGCCCTCGCCACAGAGGGTTTTCGCTTTATCGGCTCGGGAGTTTCCGGTGGTGAAGAAGGCGCGCTGCACGGACCTTCGCTGATGCCTGGCGGCTCCCGGGCAGCCTATGAAGACATCCGTCCGATCTGGGAAGCAATCGCCGCAAAAACAGAGGACGGACCCTGCACCACATATGTCGGTCCGGACGCTGCCGGGCACTTTGTGAAGATGGTCCACAATGGCATCGAATATGGGGACATGCAGTTAATTGCCGAAGCTTACGACATTATGCGGCGCGTACTGGGCATGACAGCCGGCGAGATGGCCGATGTCTTTGCCAAATGGAACAAGGGCATTCTTGATTCATACCTGATTGAAATTACGTCGCAGATTCTTCGCGTTAAGGACAATCAAACCGGGCAGCCACTGGTCGATTTGATTCTCGACCAGGCGGAACAGAAAGGCACGGGTAAATGGGCAGCACAGGTTGCGCTCGACCTTGGGGTTGCGATTCCGACAATCAGTGCGGCTATTGATGCCAGGTTGCTGTCGAGTTTGAAAGAGGAGCGCGTGATCGCCAGCAGCTTGATTGGCGGAGACATGAGCGGGGGCAAGCCACCCTTCCTGACTGCAGGTATTCCTGGTTCTGAATTACAGAAACGCGATAGCCGCGCCGTGCGCAGTCAGGAAGAGGGGCTTGCCCCCGCTCTTGGTTCTGATCGCAAGGGGTTGCTTCAATGCCTGCACGACGCGCTCTACGCCTCGAAAATTTGTTCCTATGCGCAGGGCTTCAACCTGATCCGTGCCGGCTCCGCACAGTGGAAGTGGGGAATCGATTTGAGCGAGATGGCGCGCATCTGGAAAGGCGGCTGCATCATTCGCGCGAAGTTCCTCGACAACATTAAGAATGCGTACAAGCGTGACGCCAACCTGGCGAATCTGTTGTTGGCAGAAGACCTGCGCGATTGGATGCGCACGGCCCAAACAAACTGGCGGCAGGCTTTGGGCGTTGCGCAAAGCGAAGGCGTGCCGGCGCCGGCAATGTCGGCGAGTCTCGCCTACTTCGACAGCTACCGCGCTGCAGACTTGCCGCAGAACCTAACGCAGGCGCAGCGCGACTTCTTCGGCGCCCATACCTATCGACGAAAAGACAAGCCGGAACTTGGTGCGATTCACACGGACTGGGAAGAAGCCGCAGATTAACGCGGATAAGCGCGGATACGAAAAAAACCCTGGCCGTATGCGTCAACACTAATCGGCAATTGAAATCCGCGATGACCCGCGTTTATCCGCGGCCCATTGTTTGTCTGAAAGTTCACGATGGCGAAGATTGCAGACGACAACCCACTGCGCGCGGGGATGCGCATCGAGCATACGGCGCCGCCCTGCGCTGTCGTAATCTTTGGCGCCTCCGGCGACCTCACCAAACGCAAACTAATACCGGCGCTTTATCGCCTGACGCAGCAACGCCTCATTCCGGCGGGGTTTGCCGTTGTCGGTGTCGCTCGCCAGCAAATCGGCGATGACGAGTTTCGCAAACAGATGTGCGCAGCCGTCAGCGAGCATGAGGATACTGAGGAGGTTGATGAAACTGTCTGGCAAAGTTTCGCCGCCGGTTTGTTCTATATCCAGGGCGATTTTGCCGAGCCGGAAACGTACAAGACTTTGAGCCAGGCGCTGGCACGCATCGAAGAAGAGCGCGGCACGGCGGGCAATCGCATCTTTTACCTGGCTACGGCGCCGGATTTCTTTGGCGTGATCGCAAAACAACTGGGGACTTCCGGTCTGGCGCGGCCGGAAGGACAGGCCTGGACGCGGATCATTGTCGAAAAACCCTTCGGCCACGATTTGGAAAGCGCCCGCGCCTTGAACGCCGAGCTCGCCACGGTGTTTGGCGAAGATCAGGTTTATCGTATCGATCATTATCTCGGCAAAGAGACGGTGCAGAACCTTTTGGTGTTTCGCTTTGCCAACAGCATTTTTGAACCTCTCTGGAACCGCGAGTATATCGACCACGTGCAGATTACGAATGCCGAAGCGATCGGGGTGGAAGGGCGCGGTGCTTTCTATGAAAAAGCAGGCGCGGTGCGCGACATGATCCAGAGCCATGTCTTCCAGGTCACATCGCTTATAGCAATGGAGCCGCCGGCGTCGCTTGGCGCTGACTCTATTCGTGATCAAAAAATAAAAGCCATGGCGGCAGTGCGTGCAATTCCGCCTGAACGCGTAAATGACTTTGCAGTCCGGGGCCAGTATGGACCAGGGTTTGTGCTGGGCGATAAAGTTGCCGGCTATCGGGAAGAGCCGGGGGTTGATCCCAAATCTTCCACGGAGACATTTGCCGCGCTGAAAATCTATTTTGACAATAAACGCTGGCAGGACGTTCCTTTTTATCTCCGCTCCGGAAAGAGATTGACCCGGCGCGTGACCGAGATTGCGATCCAGTTCAAGGAGAGTAGGCATCACTTGTTCAGCGAATGCGACGCGCCGTCCGAGCCGAATGTTCTGGTGCTGCGGATTCAACCAAACGAAGGAATCACCTTGCGCTTTGCCGCAAAGTTGCCCGGCCAGGCAATGCGGGTTCGCTGGGTCAACATGGATTTTCGCTACGGGTCTTCGTTCGGTGTCGAGCCGCCGGAAGCGTACGAACGTCTGTTGCTTGATTGCATGCTGGGGGATTCGACGCTTTACGCGCGCCGCGACATGACTGAGCGTGGCTGGGAGATTGTCACGCCAATCCTCGAGGCATGGAAGGAGCCGGGGCGCGACTTTCCGAATTACGAAGCAGGATCTTCGGGGCCCAGGAGCGCGGATCAGTTGATCGAGAAAGATGGAAGGGAATGGCGGCGGCTGTGAACTTGAAAATGGAAGGTGCCTGATGAAATAGCTACAGTCAGGAAGGGGGCATGCCCCCGCTCTTGATGAGTGGCCCCTCTTGCCGACTTGAAAAAGAAGAGGAAGAGCGGGGGCATGCCCCCTTCCTGACTGCAAGTTCTTCTAGTTGAGTTTTAAATGTTTCTGGTTGACAGCACGGGTTCTTAATTGATTGCAAGGTTTCTTAGTTGAGTGAAGCTATGACCGAATTGCCGCAACAACTTCAAATGATTCCGATTCACGGAACGATCAATCCGGAAGTGATCGAGCGCGAGCTGACGAAACTCTGGTGCCAGTCCGCCGGAGCAAATGTCCGCGAGGTAGAGGCCGGCGACGAAAGCGCGTTGATGCGCGCCCGGGTGGCGAACCTGATGGTCTATGTTTCGGATGACGCGGCAATTAGTGAAATAAGCGAAGTGCTTGACGAGCTGGCGGTAAAGCATCCTTGCCGCGCTTTGTTGATGGTCGGCGAAGTACAGGAAGCAGATCGTGACATAGAAATGTTTGTTTCGTCGTTCTTTCATGGGCCCCGCACGACAGGCGGTCGCCGGCTCTGCTGCGAAGAAGTGATCCTGACTGCGCGCGGCCGGTTTGTGGTTGAGTTGCCCAGCGCGACGCTTCCTTTGCTTGTGCCGGATCTGCCTGGGTTCCTCTGGTGGAACGACGAGCTAAAGATACGCGATAAAGTTTTTTCAGAACTCGCGCACCGGGCAGACCGCGTAATTATTGACTCCGCCGAGTTTCAGGACACAGGGGCACAGATGGCGGCGCTGTTAGCCTGGCTACAATCAGACGATGAAGATAAGGCGGCAATCAGCGATATTAACTGGGCGCGGCTAACCTCGTGGCGCGCATTGCTGGCCGGCTGTTTCGATTCGCCGCAGCACCGCGCCGCGCTCGATCAGATCGGAAGCATGCGAATTGAATATGCAGCCAACGAAGCAGCCTCTGAGGCGCTTGCGCCACAGGCAGTTCTAATCGCCGGCTGGCTGGCAAGCCGGCTCGATTGGAAAATCGCTTCGCCCGTTAACCAATCGGCGCGCGGCGGCGAATCGCGAAAGGTAACATTCGAGAAAGATGAGCGGCGAATAGACGCTGAATTCCTGCAGGTGGAGCGGCCGCAACTAAAGCCGGGGCGCCTGGCTTCGGTAGCGTTAACAACAGAATCGCCGGCGCCAGTCAGCTTTGCAGTGCGACGCAGCGAGGATGGCAAGTACCTGGAAACCTGTGTGACCGAGGACAAGCAAAGCAGCCGCACAAGAGTTTCGCCCGTGCGCAATCGCAGCGCGGCCGACCTGCTGGGCCGCGAAATGGAAATCGTCTGCCGCGATTCAGTCTATGAAGAGGCGATCCTAAAATCAGCGGAATTGGTCAATCTGCATTTCTAAAGTTTCATTCACACGGATAGATGGGATGCTAAAACTCAACCCCTGGCTTTGTGCAGGAGTTGACGCTGGAATCCACAATTATTTATAGTCAGGGGCGCTAATCCTCCAATAGTAAGTCCCCTTAATCCTCCTTGAGCGTCTGAAAGTTATGCTCATGACGAACAATTGTTTTAGGCGCCTGGCCTATCCTCTAGCGCTTATCCTGGCTGGTTTGGTTCTTACCCATGCGGGCGGCTCCGCCGCCTACGCCAAAGACAATTGGACCAGCGTGCGTTCGAAGAATTTTTTCCTGATCGGCAATGCCACCGACAAGGAGATTCGGCAAGTGGCAACGCGCCTGGAGCAGTTCCGCGACGCATTTTCACGTTTGTTCATGAAGGCCCAGATCAGTTCACCAGTCCCCACTACGGTGATAGTTTTTAAGAGCGACAGCACCTACAAACCATTCAAGCCAGGCGCGAATGTGGCCGGGTATTTTCAGGCGGGTGAAGACGTAAACTACATCACTCTTACCACCGAACTCTTAGGCGATAACGAGGATCCGTTCAGGATCATTTTTCATGAATATGTGCACTTGCTGGTGAATAACACCTTCGGCAATCCCCCGGCATGGTTCAATGAAGGACTGGCGGAGTATTACAGCACCTTCAACATCACCGACGATCGCAAAGTAATGCTCGGCAAAGTGATTTCAAACCATGTCCTGTTTCTGCGAGAGCAGAAACTGTTGCCGCTCAGAACGCTCTTCGCTGTGGATCACAGTTCGCCCTATTACAACGAGAAGAACAAAGCCAATGTCTTTTACGCTCAATCGTGGGCCCTGGTCCATTACCTGATTCTGGGGAACAAGGGACAACGACTAAAGCAAATGGGACAGTTCGTTGACCTGCTTAATGCCGGCAAACCGGTCGAGGCCGCATTCAACGAAGCCTTTCAAACCACTTATGAAGCGCTGGAAAAAGAGCTGAGGGAGTACATCAGGCGCGACACCTATCCGGCGCAAATAGCCACCTTCGAGCGAAAACTGGAGTTTGAAAATGAAATGCAAAGCGCGCCGATTACGGAGGCGGCAGCGCAAGCCTATCTCGGAGATTTGCTATTCCATAGTAATCGCGCCGAGGCGGAAGGTTATTTGCAGAAGGCACTGAGTCTCGATGCGAATCTGGGAATCGCCAACGCGTCGATGGGATTACTACGCGCGCGTCAGGGAAAGTTCGACCAGGCTCGCGAGTATCTGGAGAAAGCGGTGAGCGCGAACACCCAGAATTACCTGGCGCACTACTATTACGCTTTTGCTTTGAGCCGCCAGGGCATGGACGCGAACAATATTGTCTATCGCTACGCTCCCGAGGCATTGCAAACGATGCGAGCAGAACTAAAGAAAGCGATTGATCTGGCGCCGAGTTTTGCGGAATCCTATCACCTGCTGGCGTTCATCAATCTCGTCGCCGGCGAGCAACTTGACGAATCGATAGTCTTACTCAAGCGCGCGCTGGCGTTGTCACCCGGCAAGCTGGAATACGCTTTCATGCTGGCCCAGCTTTATTCGCGCAAGGAGGATTTCGTTCAGGCAAAGCAAATCCTGCAGCCCATAGCCAGAGACAGTGCCGAGCCGCAGATACGGCAATCGGCGCAAGTATTGTTGGATCAAATCATCTCGTTCGAAGAGCGAAAAGCCCGCTTCGATGCAACGAGAAATTCACCTCCCGTCGCCACCGGTAACTCAAAGCATGAATCCGCAGTCGAAGAAACTCCTCAGGTTAGTATCGACCCATCTTCCTATCTTGCCGAGGCGCTCCGGAAGCCACTCGCCGGTGAGGTCAGGGCCCAGGGAATTCTTGCCCGCATTGACTGTGGAACCAAAGGAATCGTGTTGACGATCAAGTCTGCAGATCGTCTGCTGAAGGTTCAGACGGCCACGTTCCAGCATATGGAAATGAGTACCTACACCCCGAATGTTAGCGGCGAGATTACCTGCGGCGTGCGCAAACACGAAGACGCCGTAATCGTCACATACAAGCCCACTCGCGGTGCCCGCGCTAGCGTCGATGGTACGGCCACTGCGCTGGAATTTGTGCCGAAGGATTTCAAGCTGAAGCAGTAATGGGTGTTTAGAGTACCAACTTTAGTTGGGACTTTTTCAACCTATTAAATCAAAAGCCCGACTAAAGTCGGTACTCTAAACACCGGGTTTCCCAGGTCTGTGCCGGCGTCAGGGCCGGGCGGGTTTCTTCTCATGTGGCACGGCTTTGGGAATATCGCCATCGTCCACTATCAGGGGAGGTTGATTTCCCGGCTTTAACTTTGGCTCGCGCCGCAACAGCGGCGGAATCTTTGGGGCAGGAATTTTCACGGTTGCGACGCTCCCGGTGCGCCGCAGAATCGCGCCACCACGGCCGGCAATCCAAGTGGCTCCCGCGCCGCGATATGCTATGGCAAAAAGCGAGGTGCTGGTTACGGTCGGTTGCACCTCCCAGGTCGCGCCGGCATCCTTCGTTATTAATACCCGTCCCTGATCTCCGGCTATCAGCGCCTCGTCGCGACCGGCGACCGCGACCGCAAACAGATTTGTGTTTATGCCGCTCTCCAGGTCCTTCCATGTTTCGCCGCCATCGTCCGTGCGCAGGATGATGCCCTTTTCTCCGACTGCATATCCGCGCTGGCCATCGGCAAACGCCACCGCGTAGAGCCATTCCTTTAACCGGATCGAGATTTGCTTCCAGTGCTGGCCGCCGTCTTCGGTGTGGAGGATCGTTCCATGCGAACCCACGGCCACGCCGTTCTTGTCGTCAGTAAAGCGAATGTCTTCCAACCACGAGAAAGTATTCGCCCTCTGAAAATGCCAGCTCGTCCCACCGTCTGTCGTGTGAAGGATCGCGCCGCGGGCGCCGACGGCCCAGCCGCTTTGTGGGGAAATAAAATAGACGCCCAATAATTCTTCAGGAAGGTCGGTGTGCTGTGGCGTCCAAATCACACCACCGTCGTTTGAATGGAGGATAGTGCCTTTCTCGCCCACTACCCATCCAAGCTTATTGCTGATGAATGTAACGGCGTTGAGGCGCAGACTGGTGCCCGATGGCCGCACCGTCCAACGCTCTCCACCTGAAGTGGTAGCGAGAATCTTGCCGCGGGCGCCCACTGCCCAGCCCCGCGATCCATCCAGAAAGAAAATGTCTGACAGATCGTCGCGGCCGCCTTCGGTTAGCTTTCGCCAGCCGAGGCCGCCATCATCTGTGCGCACTACCAATCCATCGCCGCCGGCGGCCCAACCTGTGTTCTCGTCGGCAAAATAGACGGTGACCAGACGCGGCGAAGTCCTTACATTCATCGGCAACCACAAACTTCCGCCGTCGCCGGTGGTCAGCACGACACCGTTATCGCCGGCAGCCCAACCATGGTTTTCGTCGGTGAAGAAAACGGAAAGAAGATCGGTGGCCACCAGTGTGTCGCCCGCGCGCCAATGAGTACCACCATCGTCAGTCAGCAGCACGCGCCCGCCATAGCCGACCGCGACCGCCTTTGTCTTCGAAAGAAAGGCGATGCCCGTCAACGGCTGCTCACTGAGACCAGTTTTCCTTTCCCAACTCGCGCCGCCGTCCTGCGTGACTATCAACGCACCGTGATCTCCGACCGCTACTCCTAAATTTTTGTCGGCAAAGGAAACGCAAAACAGATGCGCCCGGGCGGGACTGTCTTGGACGCGCCACGTCAGGCCACCGTCAGAAGTGGCCACGATGCGGCCATACGTGCCCACTGCCCAGCCGCGGGAACCGTCCTCCGGCGCAAAGGCAATACCGTAAAGATGATCTTTGACACCTGATGGCTTTGCGACCCATTTTTCGCCGCCGTTGTTGGTGATTAGAATCACGCCGCGAGCACCCACCGCTACGGCGCGATCCTTGTCCTTGATGTAAATACTGTTGAGCGTGGTTAAGACCGGCGAGGCTTGCGCTTCCCATTCAAAGCCGCCGTTGTTGGTATGCAATATGGCGCCGTCAGAACCGACAGCCCAGCCGTGCTTCTTATCGGGCGCAAAGCGAATGGCGTTAATGGCATTTCCCTGCGGCAGTGGATTCTGCCATTCCCAGGCGCGGGAAGGGGATTGCGCCATAGCGAAAGAAGGAAGTGCGCTCAGCAGCACGAAAAGGAGCGCCGCATGCACTAGCCTATCCAGCAGGCGTCCCGGCGCCGCAGGCTTGAAGTCAATGCTCGTGTGGATATGGTCAGGCATCGGCGGATGGGAACCCATAAATACTACAGAAAATCGGCTGCTTTTCCCGGGAGACAGGATTATAAATGGGGAGAGAAGCGAAAGCGAATGACCCGGGTAAATATTTGGAGTGCGCCGGCAGAGCGAAGCGGCGACGGCGCTTTAATGTCCGACAAACTTCAGTTTGTCGCTCCGTTGAATAACCTTAAGCCATCGACAAACTTAAGGAAGCTCTGAATAAGTTTCCTCAAGTCAGCCAGTAACCAAGTTAAAATGTCGGCAGCTCAGTCAAAGGAGAACTGCCGAATGAGTCAACCAACATTTGCCGCGCTGGCCTATGCGAACAA